>AR_comb_assmDRAFT_10515635_pt1 | contig 18378 bp, 12 predicted proteins | sample ArasoioldDNA_FD_10543 | JGI IMG/M metagenome (IMG submission 10543) | reverse complement strand
CGGGAAAAAAAATCTGAAAAAATATCGAAAGCGAAAATTAACACGAGAGCCTTTCGGATTTCGTGATTCGGATTTCAGATTTTTTGGATCAATATTCGACAGTACACTCACCAAAAAAAAAGAGTTCCCTGCGGAACTCCTCTTTTGATTTTGATCCCCGATGAATTATTTTGTACCAGACGACGTTTGGTTGGCAGGTGCAGCTTTCTTAAACAACATCACATATCCGCAGAGACTTTTCTTGTGTTTATTTACCTGAACTGGTTTTATCATATGGTATTCTGAAAATTTCGCTATGTATGAATATGAGATCACGTTTCCATCTACATCGCCCCATTGTTTCTTTTGATACACAACCATCTTTTCGTCCCAGTCATACATGCGCACTTCATACAACTTGGATGTATAGTCGCCGACGAAAATAAATTGATACCAGCTTCCTTGCGTCAGGGGAACTATCACGGGCAGTTCATACTCGCTTTGCATGGTTACCGACGCTTCTTTTAACAACATGAATCCGTCCTTCGAATAAAAATCTTTGAGGCTATCTACCTGGTGCTGAATTTGCGCGTCATTGCATGACTCTATTCTGATGACATCCTTTTGCGCAAGGACTGCTGAGCAGAAAGTCAGTAGGCTGGCTAGTAATAAAAGAGGTTGTTTCATAAGGGCTTTTAATAATATTGGAATAACAACCTAAATTTAAAACTTACAATCCTGATTTCTAAATTTTTGCGAGACCATTTGTCAGGGCAAAGTAATTTTTCTAAGGAGAGTTACGGTAATTAGAATTTACCCATAATGTTCAATACCCAACTAGCGACGCTCAGTGTTCAAGTAATTTCATCGATCAGAGCAGCAGCCAAGATTTGAAAATTGAACATGGAGGATTGAATATTGCACGGAATCGCCCTCGATTTGTCAAGTTTACCTGCGATGGAAATAGATCGTATTGGCCTGTTGGGTACAGGTGATCACCAATTCGTTTATGCACACGTGCGGGGGAAGGGTCGTAGTATAATAAATGATATCCGCAACATCCTTTGCCGACAAAGGAGTGAGTCCTTGATAAACTTTTTTTGCGGTTGATTCGTCGCCTTTGAACCGGACAATTCCGAATTCCGTTTCAGCGGCGCCGGGTTCGATGTTGGTTACTTTGATGCCATGACGCAAAAGATCAATCCGCATGGATTTACTTATCGCATCAACTGCAAACTTGCTCGCACAGTACACGTTCCCTTTTTCGTACACCTCATCGCCAGCAATAGAGCCCAGGTTGATGATGTGTCCGGGAACGCCTGTTGAGGCACTGCGCTTGATCATAAGTGGAATGACGGCCCTGCTGACGTACAATAATCCCTTCACATTTGTATCGATCATCGTGTCCCAGTCATCAATATCGGCCTCGTCAAAATAGTCGCGGCCCAATGCAAGACCGGCATTGTTGATGAGCACGTCGATACCGTTCCAATCTTCTGGTATCGCGCTCACGACATCAAAAACTTCATTGCGCTGCTGAACGTCGAAGGGCAATAAGTAAACAGCGATGTTGTATTGCTTTTCGAGCCTGGCCTTTAATTCTTCCAAACGCTCTTCCCGTCTGCCATTCAGAATGAGATCATAACATTCTGAAGCAAATTTTTCCGCGCAAGCTTTTCCGAAACCGGACGTAGCACCGGTGATGAAAACCGTTTTTGGCATGATGCTGATTTGTGAGTGGTCAATGGTGAATAGTCAATGGTCAAATGGTGAATGGTGAATTACCATCACTGTAAGATTTCCTTGTTAAATTGGTCAGCAATTTAAAGCATCTTATTATTTCTGTGACGCTTTCATCAATTCATTTTTCAAAACACGGGCTGCGACGCTGAAAGAATTTTGTGTAGAGCGAGTCATGCGTTTGAAAATAACTTCGCCGGCCATTGACCATTCACCATTCACTACCTGATGAGCGTGACTGTCCCTTTTCTGAAAAACGGTTTATCGAGGTAATCGACGCCTTTAACGATCCAAACGAAAGTATTGGTGCTTTGAGGCTTGCCGCTGATGGAACCATCCCATCCCTGGCCATTGACAGTTGTGTTGAATACTAATTGCCCCCATCGGTTGAATACTCTGAAGTACTCAATACTCTTAATGCCTACCCCAATGGGTCGAAACATGTCGTTCACGCCGTCGCCGTTAGGAGTAAACGCGGTGGGCACAAATATTTGCGGATTTGTCTTGAATATTTTTACTGATACCGATGCAGAGTCCATGCAGTTCTTTTCGTCACTTACAAGGACAGTATACCGAATGCTGTCAATGCTACCATCATATACCGCAACCGGATCCTGAATGTTGGTATTACTCAGTGCAGTAGGCGGCGACCATATATAATTTATGCCGCCTGAAGCATCAAAATGCAAATCTTGTCCTACCACAACTGAAGTGTCATGCCCGGCAAACGCATTTACTTTCGGTAATACTTTTACAACGACTGTATCTCTCCCTGGTTTTGGACAACCTAACACATCGGTGACAGTGAGAACATACGACGTAGTCCTCGATGGTGTGGCAACAGGATTTAGTATGGATGGGTTGCTCAATGTTCCACCGGGTGTCCAGGTAAAGGCGGAGGCGACGATGTTTCCTTGCAACTGAGCAGCTGTGTTATAGCAAATTGTTGTGTCGGGGCCTGCATGCGCAATGGGATATGGGACTGCCCGCACGATGACGTCGTCAGAGGCGGAACAGTGGCCTATTGTAGCAGTTACCTGGTATGTTGTCGTATTGTTTGTTATTGCCGTTGGGTTGGGCAGATTAGCATTATTCAAGTTCGCGGCAGGCGACCATAGAAAATGCAAACCGTCACCGGTTGTTGTTAATTGGATGGGGTCGCCCTGGCAAATTGTTGTGTCTTGCGAGGCTTTCAACGTAACGAAATCAACAACCCTGACAGTTAGCGAATCTCTGTTGACACATCCATTATCATCAAGTGTGACGTAATACCGCGTGGTCGTTGCCGGGTTCACAGTCGGAGTGGCGGAATTAGCATTCACGATGTTTGTGCCAACCCAACTAAACGCTCCTAAGCCAATTGCCTGCAATTGAAGATTGTCGCCATTGCAAATCAGGGTGTCGCGGAAAGGAAGGTTTATGAGTGGCTTGTCAATAATAGTAACCTGTTTGGTTATCGTGTCGATGCAGCCCTTGCTGCAAGCTGCGATCAACCGCACGTCATATGTTCCAGGTGCTGTGAAAGTATAGATCGGATTTTGTTGGGTCGATGTGTCATCAGAAACAGAAGTCACGCCAAAATCCCAACGCCACGAATTGACCACGCCATATTGCGTCGTTGTTGCGTCTGTAAACCGCGTGGGTTTATTCACGCAAATACCGGCGCTGCTGAATCCAGGAAAAAAACCCGGGTAAATCTTCATCAGCATTTTACCAGTGTCGGTACAAGGCTCACCTCGATTTGTGACAAGGCTGACCGTGTATACTCCCGTGTCAGTAAACACGTGATTAGGATTCGCTAACGTTGAAGAATCACTCGCACCACTTGCCGGATCACCAAATGTCCAGTAGTAAGAATGAATTAGGGATTGATCACCTCTGTTATTAAAAAATGAAGTATAGCTGTCACAATTTATTGCCTGGGGCGGTAAGTTTGCGGCAGCAATTGAGCAATCACCCACTTTTATTTGGAGGTCCTTTCTTTGTGTTGCTATCAAAATACCGTTGCGAAATTCATGTACGCAAACAGTCATTACATAAATTCCGGCATCCGGCGCTACGCCGGTAACTAAGCCAGTTTTTGAGTCGACGACAACTTGCGATCCCATAGGTTGTCCCCCGGAAAATAGTGAGAAATATGGAACTACCGTATAGGGCGGCGCTACTGGTGGATCTGGTGCGGGGTTTCCGCTTGTTCCTCCCACGTAGGCGTCGCAAAATGAATAAGTCAAAGAATCACCGTCAGCGTCAAATGCATTAAAGCTATAGGTAAAAGTGTTGTGTTGGCACACAATCACAGTATCGGGACCGATAAAATGGGCGCTGCTGTTGGCAGGCGCCGTAGGATCCGGAATTGTACCCGGGATTTCAGCGACATAAGTGGCGCCTACAGAACTTGATCCAAGTAAATTGTTTATCCCTGCAATTCTACAGCAGCGTTGATAGGTTATTATGTACCCGTTCCTAAACCCCGGAAGCGTTACGTTAAAAGTGTAAATTCCAACGTCATAATAAACTGGGGGCGGATTCAGGATGCAAGGTCCAGGGGCCACTAGTTGTAACTCGTCAATCCTCGTCCTATTAATCGTACTATCCCAAAACATCGACCCGGTGAGCCTGTCGAAAACAGCAATGGGCACTGCTGCATCCAGTGGCGCGCCCGAAGAAAAATGATCTCGATAAAGTTTTAACGTTACTGTGTAAGTGTAGTTGTTCCCCGATTGACTTTTCAAAACATATGATATCTCTCCTCCGGTAATGTGGTTAGCCTGAACAGATAAAAATGTAAGCGAGAAAATAAAGATTAGAGGAGAGCGCTTCATTTATGGCAGGTTAGGATTAAATCAAGACAGGTTTGTTAGGTAATCGTTTAAAATCTGGTTGCTTTTTCCTACTTCCTCTATCATCCCCATGTGGCCTGACTCGGAAAGTATATGAAAATACGATATTTCAGGCAGATGGCACTGGTTGAGCAGGTCATTTAAAGGCGCCGCATTATCATATTTTCCAGCGATCATTAGCAGGGGAATTTTAAGATTTCTTAATACTGAAGTACGGTCAGGTCGTTGCATCATCGCCTGATAATAGGAAACGAGCGCCGTGCCGGAAAAGTTGTTTGTCTGTGCAACAAACTGTTCGATTTTAGGAGCCATGTTCGCGCGTGAGTCGGGCGAAAACAGGTTCGGCATCATCGTTTCCAAAAAATTCGCAGCACCATTGTTTTTTATGGATTCAACTGCTTTGATTCGTGTTGCCTTCCGTTCCTCGGCGTCGGGGTATGCAGTGGAATGAAATAAACCGAGGCCGGCCAGGTATTGCGGATATCTTTCGGCGAACGCCAAGGAGACGTAGCCGCCCATGCTGTGGCCGATGAGAAAAGAGCCGGCCCCCATCCGACTTCCCCCGACAGGGGAAGCCACCCACGCGCGAGCCTCGGGGTTGGACGTCACGCCACTATTTGTGTCTTTCAAAGTCGGAGTTGCATTAGCTTCATCTTCCGAATCGAAAATTGCTTTGATAACTTCAGCCATTCCTTCCATACTCATGTCGTCAATCATTTCAGACGCGCCACTTCCGGGGAGATCAGGCACAACGAATTTGAATCCTTGTAACATGTCAACTTGTGACTTCCACAAATTTCCGTCGAATGGGACGCCATGAAGCAACATAACCAACCGACCTTCTCCGATTATTCTATAAAAAATTTTTCTTTTCTGAAAGTCCAGTGTTTTTTCTGTGGTCATTGTTGAATTTTTTGTATCGCGCAGCACTTCTTAATAACAGCAGAGCAACCACAGGGATCAAACCGTTATTCATTTCCTGCGGTAACCATTTCCAACAAAGCAGTAGCAGCAAAAGCAGGATGCAATTGGCCATAAAATAATATCGCAGCCAATCCCGCTTTTGAAAAATAAAAAATACAATTAGAAAATGAAGAGGAAGGGCCCAGGCAAGATTGAAATTGTTTTTGCACTCCGGGTGATCGGTTCCAAACCACATAAACAGGATCAATATTCCTATGACACCCGTAAGAAAGAAAAGAATGAAATCAAAAACTGCAAAAAATGGATTGCTGTTTCTCATTAACATTAAAACACCAACCAGGATAAATAAGATTGCAAAAATGGCAAATGGGGAAAACAAAGGCGCTTTCTGCGTCAAGACCGTAGATTTTAAAATTTCATTCTTTGCTAAAACCAGCGGCTTCCCATTCGTCGTCGTGCTGTCAAAGCCCTTTAATAAATAGTCGGGAAGGAACATGGCCTCCTTGTTACTTATCTTTTTATCGATTGGATAGCCCAATAAAATGTCAATGCCTAATTTGCTCCAGTACTGATAGCTTTTATCCAGATATTCATGTATGAGATTTCGGAAGGTGACGCCTTTATTTGGACGGATATTTTTTGTGATAACAGGACTGGTTGAATTGTTAAATACCATATCTCTCAAACGGGTGGTGCAATTGTCGAGCACGAAGTCGTATTTGTAATATTTATTTTGCTCCTTCGCGTTTTCCTGCAAAGCCATTTCCAACTTTTCTTTTTCTTCACAGGATAAATTGAGGACCAGTTCGGTTATTCCTCGTTGTTCGTATTCATACGCTTTCATAAAATTTTCAAAACCATCAATCGAAACAAAGTATAATAACTTTCCGCGAGTAAATTTGGAGTAAAAATTGGGGTCATTAAAGTCAAACGTGCCGTAGTTATAAATAACATCTGCACCGGACGCGCGATCAGTGACTCTCAGAGCGCTATGACCAAAAGTGGAATATAATTCCTCTCCCGGTGTGCAGGTGAGCAAACTAATTTGAAAACGACAGGAGTCCTGGGCGAAAGAAAAATGAAGGAAAAAGCAGCCGATAACGAGAGCAAAAAATTTTTTCACCCGATCAATTTTTTACAAGATCGGGAAAAAATCAGGGAAATGTCTCTAAGCAAATATTAAAATTTGCCTGTCGGCAAAATGCTAATTTGTATGCATGAATGAAGAACAAAAGATAGAAGAACTGCAGAGACAAATTGGGGAACTGTCCGCGCAAATGCGCGGTTACCAACAACAGCTCTTTACGTTGCAGCAAGAACTGAATAGGTTGCAAAACAAAACCTCTCTCCCCGTCACAAAAACTGCCACAAAAAATGCCAGGCTGGAAAATTTCATTGGTCTACGAATCATCCATCTTGTCGGCATTGTGGTATTGGTTATTGGCCTTTCCATTGGTGTTAAGTATGCCATCGACCGCGAATTGATCTCGGAAGGGGCGAGGATTGTCTTAGCGTACATAGCCGGAGTCGTGTTGTACCTGTTATCGTGGAGGCTCAGGAAAAAGTACCAGTTATTTAGCGCTATCTTGTTCAGCGGTGCTATGGCATCTCTGTATTTTACAACCTACGCCGCTTTTGTATACTATGGATTTTTCCCGTTTGCAATTACTTTCCTGTTAATGGTGGGATTCACGGCATATACTGCATTTGAAGCAATTCGATATAACCGACAGGAGATCGCCGTGCTAGGGATGGTGGGCGCTTACGGCATTCCTTTCCTGATCAGCCAAAATTCCGAGAGGGCCGACCTTTTCTTTTCTTACATCATCGTCATCAATGTCGGTGTCGTTTACCTGTCTTTTCGGAAAAGGTGGAAGGTGATGGGGCAATTTGCATTATTCATTTCATGGGCACTATTTATTCTTTGGGGATTTTTTCGTTACCAACCGAAAGACTATTGGACGGGCGTTATCCTGCTGGTCACTCTTTATTTTTTGTTTAGTGTAAATGCGCTTGCAAATCGCCTCGTGCGGGCGGAGCCGGTCACCGTGGGGGACATCCAACAATCTACCACGAATAATCTCGCCTTATTTTTCTCTGCTCTGCTCGTTTTTGGTTTGGGTGAATTCGGAAATCATCTCGCCACTATTACTGGCTGGGTCTTCATTTTCATACTATCCCTTGCGCTGCTCAGTTATTTATTCTTTCCGTCAGAGGTCATGCTTCAGCGATCGCTCACCGTACAGGCGGTCATTCTTCTTGCGTTGTTCATTGGCTTCAACTGGAATGGACTTATGGTAACATTGCTTTGGGTGGCATTGGCGGTGGTGTTATTTGCATTTGGAATTTACAATCGCCGGTCCTGGCCACGACTTGCGGCCATTCTGCTGATGAGTATTACGCTTGGCAAGCTCATTATCTTTGACACTACAAAATTTACAACCGTTCAGAAGATTGTAGCGTATCTGGTAATTGGCACATTGCTGCTCGTTCTTTCTTTCTATTATCAGAAGTTTAAGCAGACACTATTTAAGAACACGGAGCAGAACTAAGATTGAAAGATCCGAGGAATTGAGGCTTTCTCTTTGCGTTCTCTGCGTTTCTTGGCGCCGTTTGCGTGCTCGCGGAAAGAAGGATAGCTCGCAAAGCACGCAAAGGTTCCGCAATGTGCGCAAAGAATTTTACCAGATACCAGTTGGTAGCATCTGCATTTTGAGAGACCACGGGAAACACCTCCAGATGTGGCACGGGAAATCGGAGTAGAAACACGTTTTGCGCGGTTATTTCTTTCCTTCCTTTGAAATCTGCTCTATCCATTTTGTTATCAACTCGACAATTTGTACTTCCTGACCCATATACATATGATCCGCGCCTTTGATCATCGCAGTTGTTACACTCACCGGCCCCTTTGGTTGTTTTGCAATACTTGTTTTGAGCAACTCCAATGTTTTGTCATTACCGATGTCGTCATTCGTTCCATAAAACGCCAATATTGGACATTGAATTTTCGTAATTCCCGCGCCAGGAGTTTGAAGGCCAAAGAAATCTTTGTATGCTGGTGGTGAGTTTGCAATGTCCATAAGTGTGGCCGCGCTGATGTAGGATGGGAAAGAACGCTTTGGATCTTTTATAAGTTCCTCGCCTTTGTTTGCAAAAACTAAGGGTACCGCCTGGACATATTGTGAAGAGTCAATTGGTGGAGCGGGATCGACTGACCCTGAAGCCAGGACCAGTCCGGACACTCGTTTATCCTGCTGTGCTGATTGAAACTCTCGAACGGCGGCAGCACCCGCACTGTGTCCGACGAGAATGATTTTCTTAAATCCCTTTGATTCCGCAAAATCGATCCACGCAGAGATATCCTTCGTTTGATCGCTCGCAATGCCCCAATAGCCGCCACCTCTCACACGTTTGCCGCTCTTATATCCTTCCACATTTGCGAGATCATGCATGCGGGTATTGACAGAAATAAATGTGTAACCGTTTTCGGCAAATATTCTTCCAATTGAAATATAGGTGGGTGAATAAAAATTTACACCCCACCCATGAACCCAAATAATAGCGACCGGTTTTGCTAATTCCTTTTTTGGATGGAAGAGCAGACCAGCGTTGAAAATGGTGTCTCTCGACATCATGTAGATCAGTTCTTCGGGGAGTGTCGCATCATGTAGCTTGTACTGTTGTGCATAGGAATTCAACGCCGTTATTAGCACTAAAAGAATAGCGATAATTCTTGGTTTCATGTCTGTTAGTTTGGTGAGAAGAATTATTGTTAAACGGCGAAGTTGGATAGCCAGGCGTCCTGTCCCGGTGATTTGAAAGTCAAATTTGAGAAATTTTTGGGAGGGGAAATAAACATTTTTACGGATTGGACAGGCGAATTAAGAACTGTGACCAAACCTACAATGCTTGGTTTCTGGTTAAGGCTTTTCGTAACTTGTATCATATGAACATTGTCAGCCTCCCGGACCATTTTTTTCAACCTGAGCAGGATGTTTTGCCAGAGTTAAACATTCTCAATTATGAAGTCCGTGACAGCTCCAACAAAAACAAAATAAACATGAGCAAGCATGTTTTAAGCTTTTTAATGGAAGGTCAAAAGGAGGTGCATTTCTCCAATAAATCTGTTTCAATAAATACGAATCAATCGCTGCTGATTGCCTCTGGCAATTTCTTAATGACCGAGCATATAGGCAATACCTACTTTCGTTGTTTGCTGTTCTTTTTTCCGCAAGAGCGCATTGAGAACTTTTTCCTCAAATACTCACAACCGGGTCTTGAAGGGAAAATAAATGAAAAAGCTGAACCTGAACCTTACTTTCGTTTAGAAAAGGACGACTTCGTCAGGCATTTCATTAATTCTTTGGAGGACGTTTGTCATCTGCAAAATTCTGTTTCGCAGAAAATCCTTGGATTGAAATTTGAAGAGATTGTTCTCTACCTCGCCCATAAGTATAATAACGAGTTCTTAACCTATTTGAAATCTTTACTTGTAGATGAACGAAAGTTGTCGTTTAAAACTGTCATCGAAAGGAACGTATATACTAATCTAAATCTCGAGGAAATCGCATTTTTATGCAACATGAGCCTTTCCACTTTTAAACGACAATTTGTACAGGTTTATCAAGTATCTCCTGGAAAATGGTTTCAACGAATGCGTTTGAATAAGGCGAGAGAGATATTGAATGGTAACAAGGTAAAACCCTCCGAAATCTATATGGATTTTGGTTACGACAGCTTATCGAATTTTAGCGCTGCCTTCAAAAATGAGTTTGGGTATAGTCCCAAACAACTTCAATCACTTTGACCCGTTTTCATAATTCTTTGAACTAAATCAATAACCTTTCATCGGGAACGGGAAATAATTTTGTGTCATTATTCAATCACTAAAAATAAGAATGATGAGCAAACTAGGATTATTAGTTCGATTAGAGGCAAAAGCCGGCAAAGAGAAAGCCGTGGAAGAACTTATTACAAGTGCTGTGTCACTTGCTGAAAAGGAAGGGTATACCACTACATGGTATGCGTTCCGGATTAATAAGTCAACCTTCGGGATCTATGATACCTTCCAAAATGAGGAAGGAAGAAAATCTCACCTGGGCGGAAAAATTGCGCAGGCATTAATGTCAAATGCCCCTGAATTATTGGTTAATGCACCTGTGATCGAGCCGCTGGATGTTTTGGCAGTTAAGACTGCATAACGCGAAAGCCTCGGTAGTACCGCAGTGACGACGAGTTTTGGGGTATTAATGGTCAAACTAGATCAAATGCGAACGTTGGTCTAGTTTTTTAATTTCAAGCAGCAGCCAAAGTACAGGAGATGATGAGAAGCGAATCCTAAACTAACGCTTACTCCTGCTAGAATCCTCGGGTTGGACTTCTGTTATCTGCGAAAACACCAACAACGGCATTTATCAATTATTTCTCTTTATTCCTTTTAAAAAATCTTTTTTAATTTTTGCCACAACTATCACTTCGGGGTCCGCAATTTGAGCAATGTTGTACTGGATAGTTGTGCTCATTATTTGTGTTGCTTCCTGCACCGTTACGTAATAATCGTTTTGCAACCAGTCGAGCAAAGCGGACGTCGCAGTTTTGATCGCCTTGTCTAATGTTTTAGCTGAACCTATTGCCATTATATAAGATGTATCCTCAGCTCTTGGATACTTTATTTGTAATACATTTCTTTTAACCAGTTTTATTGTAAACTCAACGTCCAAAGAAGTTTCCAGTGCATTTCCGGCAATTTCGCCATCTCCCTGGACCGCGTGTCCGTCACCAATATAGAAATACGCGCCTTGATGGAAAACTGGTAAATAAATAATGGCCGATTGTGTAATCCTGTTATAGTCCAGGTTTCCTCCGAAATTTCCCTGGAAGAAACTCAGTATTTCATTTCGTTTGTTCGATGGTGCCACTCCTATACATCCTAAAAACGGGTTCAGTGGAACTCTAAAGCCCTTCAAGTTTTCGTATGCAGTAAACGAACTATCGGGAGATGCAAAGCCATTTTCAACATCTAGTTTCCATTTTACAATGTGTGCTTTTTTAAATTGCCTGGTAATAGAATCAGGCATACTTCGTGAAACAAAACCTTCGCTCGTATACGCGTAAGCACGGTTCAAGGAAATTTTTGTAAGTGTGATTTGCAACACATCTCCTGGTTCGGAATCCTCAATATAAAAAGGACCAGTCAGTGGATTTCCTCCTCCCTGTCGTTTGACGCCGTTTTTGTCACGACCAAGTGCATCAATTGTTTCAGTGCGAATTGTATCTCCTTCATGAATACGAAGAACCGGAGTAACGTTTAAAGAAAACTTATTTGAAAAAGAAGTCGGGGAAAAATTTATGACTCTTGGAGTGTGTGAATTGCCCGGTTTGAAATCCGTAGTCTGTCCACTTATTGATGGCACTTCATAGAAAAAGAAAAAGAAAGCTATATAAAGAAATCTCATGCAAAATCCTTTTTTGGAAGTCAAAATCACAACGCTAATAATTCTGCATCAATCGAATAATATCTAAACTGTAGTTTGTGAAAACATCACCGGCATTAACAATGAGATGAGACTTCTTGAATAAGACCTGGAAGTTATTTTTTGATCATTAGCAAAGAACCATTCCTCCCGTCGAAATTGCAATGTACGATGACGGTGCTGGATGAAAGAGATAATGGTAAATTTAGAATACGATCGTTCGAACCAATGAGCATCATCCATTCTTTGGAGAGGAGCCTTGCGCCGTTCATTTGGTAAACCTCGACCAAAAATTTGCCTGGCTTATTCGTCTTGAAATTGAAATTAAGTCTGTTTTCGGAAAAAGGATTTGGCGAAATTTTCAAGGACACTCCAGGCAATCCCAAATCAACAATTCCTGTGGCTACCGGAGTTTTGAAACTAGTCAACGGAAAATTGGCCGTTAAGTAATTGGTGGTTGAGCTGTTGCCATTGAATTCAAAGGCTGTAGCAGTGTAATCGGAATTTGGCGACAAACCCACAACAGTTACAGGGCCGCCGATTGTAGATATCACAAAAGTCTGAGCCCCGAGATCACCGCCATTTGAAAAAGTCGAATTCGCGGGGTACGTTGTCCCGTCAGTAGGTATGGCGGTGGACGTGGTTCCAGCTTTCAGTGCAATGATGCGACCGGACCCATTACCGGCGGAGCAGTTAATTATCGCACTATTCGTCGTAATGCTCGTTATCACAAGACTACCGACCTGGGTGGTTGGTTCGATTGCCAATGTTTTGAACGTTACTTTCGAAGTGCTCGTTGTCAAATAGTTCACGCCCGATGCCGTACCATTGAATTCGAAAATAGCAATCGTGTACTCAGCTTCAGGGCTCAAATTTGTTACGGTAACAGGAGCCGAGGTAGTCGAGATTACATAGGTTTGAGCTCCAATATCGCTCCCGCCTCCAAAAATTGTATTTGCGTTATACATGGTCCCATCAACAGGTTCAGCCGAAATTGAATTTCCCGCTTTAATTACAATTAAACGGTTGGTGCCATTGCCAGCCGTGCAATTTATGGTAGCAGCGGCAGGTCCAATATTGGTTACTATGATGTTGCTCGACTGCACAGTAGGTTCTGATGACTGCGTGTGAAAACTTGTGGGGGGACTATTACTTGTCAGATAGTTTGTTGCTGTTCCGGATCCGTTGTATTCGAAAATTCTGATTGTATAATCGGAATTCGGCGCCAAGCCTGTAACAGTAAGTGGGAGAGTTGTGTTTGAGATCACGAATGTCTGTGATCCAATGTCGCTTCCTGTTCCGAAAGCTGTGCTCGCGGTATACACACTTCCGTCGGTTGGCTGCCCCGAAAGAGAGGTCCCTGCTTTGATTATTACCAATCTGTTTTGTCCGTTGCCGGGCGTGCAGTTGATTGTCGCACTTGTCATTGTGACATTCGAAATGAGAATATTGCTTGCTTGTACACTAGGTTCAGCAAATAAAGTGTGGAATGAGAGCTGTGGATTGCTTGTGGTTAAATAATCTGTCGATGCACCCGTTCCGTTGAATTCAAAAATGCTTATTGTATAATCGACATTCGGTGTCAAACCTGTTACAGTAACGGGGGCAGCGGTATTAGAAATCACATAAGTCTGGTTCCCAATATCACTCCCACTTCCGAATATTGTGTTCGCATTATAAGTAGTCGCATCTGTCGGCGTCGATGCAACAGACGTTCCCGTTTTGATAACGATCAGACGATTTGAACCATTGCCATAAGTACAATTTATCGTTGCCGAGGTGGCAGTTACATTCGATATGCTGATGTTGCTGGCCTGAACCGTTGGCTGACCGGTTGACACCAAGGTGGTAAACGAAGTGGAAGGCGCATTGGCAATGAGATACCGCGTTTGCGTTCCAGTCCCATTAAATGCAAAAGCTTTTGCGTAATAGGTCGCCCCAGGTTCTAAATTCGACATATTTGTGGGGATGACTTTTCCAACTACGAAAGTATTGTTGCCGATGTTACTACCCGAGCCAAATGCCGGATTGGCATCATAATCGACGGCATCAATAGGATTATCAATCACCGGACTGTTTTTTCGAACCACAAACAGTGTTCCCGAACCATTACCACCATTGCATGAAAGGCTTGCGGTGGTCTGGGCTAGATTAAATGCATATAAATAGGATGCTTGATTTGTAGGTGTTGCGGTTGGAGTTGTAAAGCTATCCATCGGTGCGTTAACTGTAAGGAAATCGCTCAATGTATCGAAGCCATTAAACTCAAATATCTTCACATAATAAGTGTGATTCGGTGAAAGGTTATAAACATTGGTTGGCGTGAAAGTGCGGATCACATACGATGCATGACCAATACTACTCCCAATCCCGTATCCGGTGTTCCAGTTGTAATTGGTGAAATCAACGGGAGCATCAACGACTGCACTGTCCTTTCGTATTACGACTAACCTCGATGATCCGTTGCCAGGGGTACAACTGATGTCAGCCGTCGTCCCACTGATGTTTGAAAAAATTATGTTACTGGCAGGAACAGTCGGTTCAACGGCCCGAGTGGTAAATGTCGCAACAGGGGGCGCTGTAAGCAGATAATTTGAATTGGTATCGGAACCATTGAATTCAAAGACGCTAACCGTGTACGTGGTGAAGACAGTTAAGCCTGTTAATGTCACCGGGGTGGTCGTGTTGGAAATTACATAACTGCTACTTCCCAGGTTACTGCCAGTTCCAAAAACAGTATTCGCGCTATAGCCGTTAGCATCAACCGGGGAATTTGGAGCAGTTATTCCCTGTTTGATTACGACGAGCCGATGCTGTCCGTTACCTGCTGTGCAGTTTATTGTAATGCTATTTGTGGTCTTATTCGTAAAGACGATGCTAGATGCCTGAACACGTGGCTCAGACGCGTAAGTTGTGAATACTACAACGGGGTTGTTGGTAGTCAAATAGTTTGTTCCGCCACCGCTTCCATTGAATTCTATCACACTGACGCAATAAATTGTTGCCGGCGAAAGTGAAGTGATGTTTACCGAGTCGCCAGTGCCTTTGTAAAGAACGTACGTGTTGCTTCCCAGGTTGGATCCAAGGCCGAACGAGTTATTTGCAATGTATTCCTGTCCATCCTGGGAAAGATTTGAAATGCCGCTTGAGGCCTTAATAATGACAATTCTTCTCGCACCGTTTCCGGGGGTAAATTTTACCGTAGCCGTAGTGTCCGTCTTTCGAACAACAATCAGGTTTTTGGCATTCACAGTAGGTTCACTGGTTGATAAATTTATATTGAAAAAGACGGTATCGCTTTTTCCGCATTCTGTCATTGCTATGGCTTTGAGAACTCCGGGACTACCAAGAGGGCCAATATCCAGTCGGACTGAGTCCGTCCCGTTATTTTCGATCCGAGTATTTTGCCCTGAATAAAACCATGCATAACGAGAGTTACTATTGGCATTAATAATTGTGTAGAGATTGTTCTGGCTCGGGCAAGGGATCGTTGATGCACCGGAAATTCCCTGGGGCGTCGTGGGCATTGACCCTCCCAGGCGCAGTTGAATCTTCGCAAGCGATGGAAACATTGCTTGATTTATGTTTCTAAAGTTACCTCCGAGTATAACAGAATTGCCAATGAACTGAACCGTATTGAGTCTTAAATAGAAATAATCATCATTGAGACTGTATCCGAATGGATCATCATTATTGAGGTGAAGTTGATCGGGAAAAACGGCACCAACTGTGGTGTCAATCTGGGCGAAAAATTTATGTCTTTGATTATTGAGCGCTCTAAAGTCCCCGTAGAAATATAGTTTGCCATTGATAAACTTGAATGCTTCGCTTTCGGAAGATCCATCAACGTTAAGATCAATGGAATCGAGACTCCAGGTTGCAACGTTGAAGACGCCAAAATCGGTGCGAGGTACCTGCAGCAGTTGAGAAAAAACACCCGAGAAAAACATCTTATCTCCAACTAGTATTCCAGAAGATATCCAACCAAAATCCCCAACTGCATTTGGTGGCGGATTCAACACGGTAGTCCTTAAAGTCTTACCTGAAGCGTTATCAATTTCACAGATATATCCTTTAAAGATGTTAGAATAATATGTGTCACCAACACCGTACAACTTTCCACCTTTTTTTTGTAATGCCCTGATATCAAATCCCGGATTAGGTCGCCACGTACTGACCGATGCAAGGCCAGGCAGAGTTAGCTTTACGAGCAGGCCTTGAGTACCGCTGAGGTACAGGTAACCGCTGTCAATCAAAATATCAAAACCAGTTCCGGGTACGTATGTTGCATTGGTGTATATATTGCCAGTGACACCATTTACAGCCAAGAACGCGCCCAGGCTAAACGGATTTCCGATCTGTCCAAAATTGCCTGCCATCAAAATGGTGTCTCCTCTTGCTTCCATTTTATAGACGCTATTCGCATAAAAATTAGGAGTCCATGACTTTATTTGACCGGTTACATAGTCATAGGCCGCGAAATTTTTTCTTGCTACTCCTCCGAGGCTCTGAAAGTAGCCACCCATGTACATTGTATTCCCAGAAAAAGAAATTGTTCTGCATTGATCGGAGACGCTTATAGTACTTGAATTCGCATTACCGATAGCCGTATCATAAATGGCAAAATTTATGTGAGGAAAGCCACCGATTACGGCGAATTCCCCTCCGATGTAGACTTTGCCGTTGAAGGCGTTTAAGTAGCTTACGATTCCGTCGCAATCTTTTAAATAGTTTCGTGGTTGCGCCGTGGCGGTGTCAAAAACCACTAAACCCTTTTGCGTGAAACTATTTCCACCGACGATGCCGAAGTTAAAGAGCCCGCCAGCGTAGACGTTTTTGCCGTAGGCCTTGAGACTATAGATTGCGCCCCTTCCGGAAACACTCTGCACGTCCACATCAATGTTATATCTCAATCCGTTTGTGTTGATGTCAATAGCGAATCCGTTGTGGGTTGCCGAACCACCCCCTCCGGCCCTTCCACCAACATACAATATTCGTTTGTTGTCGCTTACGTCAACCGTAAACGATTCTTCCTGCTGAAAATAGTCCGGGAAATTATAGGTGTAGTTGTTATTCAGATTTACTTTAAATAATGCTCCAACTGTATTATAAGTATTGTATTTGCCTACCACGTATAACATTGAATCTACAAGTCGAAACGCATTTATCACGGTGCCCGGTTTCAAAGCATTATTTGTAAGAGTCCACGGAAGCAAGGTATCCACGTTTGCATTTAACATTGCGTAAGCGTTTCGTGTAGAACCATTCACTGAGGTGAAAGCACCGCCTATCACAACTGTGTCGCCCTTTAGAACTAACGCCCTGGCAACGTCATTGACCGCAGGCTTCCAATTGTTTGGTATTCCGAGGCTGTTGATGTGCGCGACATTGTATCGGATACTATCTCCAACGCGGCTAAATGCACCCGCAATGTAAAATCCACCTGCCCCGTCGGCAGCAGATGCGAGTACCGGACCGTTTACTCTCCATTTTTTTGATATGAGAATGTTGACCCCATCGGAGGTCATGACCACTCCCGCACCGGTATTGGGTCCTAGATAATTGAAGTCACCTGCGATGTAAGCAGTGTCGCCGATAATCGTTGATCTGCCTACAGATTTTCTTATGTCAATATCCTGTAACGGATATGGAGCACCGAATGGAGAAGGAGTGTTCATCCGGTTGATAACGGGGGTGATCGTGTCTGCGTCAGCGGACGGTAGTAAACACTGTGAAAATAGAGGGTGGAATGAAAAGAGGCAAAGTATTATGATCAATATTCTCATAAACACAGTCGTACTCTAATATAACTATTTCATTTGAGCTGTCCATACAAACCCATTAGAAATCGCAGGCTTAGCGAATGTTTTGCTGCAAATGAAATGACTGAAGGCGAAATCGTAATTATTGCATTTACACGGAGAACTCGGCGGGGCCTTTTCATCAAAATCCCTGGATTTCGTTTGTCAATGCTTGTTCCCGTAGAACCCAAATGTAAATTGTGGAATGCCCGCCGTCGCAAGTGGGCTTTAATTTTTGAAGGGCAAACAACAATAGGAATAAGGTAACGCTGCACTCAAGGCAATTATTTCTTATTTCCTACTATAATTCGGCGCCTCTCTCGTTATCTCCACATCATGAGCATGGCTTTCACGCATGCCCGCATTAGTGATCTTGATGAATTTTGCTTGCTTGAGCTCTGCTATGTTGGCTGCCCCGCAATAACCCATGCCTGCTCGCAGCCCGCCCGCATATTGATAAACGATTTCTTTTACGAGCCCTTTGTATGCAACACGCCCTTCAATTCCCTCGGGCACGTATTTTCGTACTTCATCTTCTACATCCTGGAAATAGCGGTCGCTGCTTCCCTGGTTCATTGCACCCAACGAACCCATGCCGCGATATTCTTTGAATTTTCTTCC
>AR_comb_assmDRAFT_10073217_pt1 | contig 18382 bp, 15 predicted proteins | sample ArasoioldDNA_FD_10543 | JGI IMG/M metagenome (IMG submission 10543) | reverse complement strand
AGGACGGGCTCGATCGGCAGCGTCGTCGGATCGTTGTACGGGAAGACCTCGTGCTGACGCCCCACCTCGTCGATTGCCTGACGAAAGAACCCTTCCTGATAGAGCAGCCCGACACCCATGACCGGGATGCCAAGGTCGCTCGACGCCTTGAGAAAGTCCCCAGCGAGCACGCCGAGCCCACCGGCGTAGAGCGGCAGTGCCTCGGCGAGCCCGAACTCCATACAGAAGTACGCCACGCGGCGGAGAGGCCTGTCGGGATGCGTCTCGCCGAACCAACCTGGTTCGTGGAGGTAGCGCTGGCGCGCGTCATCGAGCCGACTGAGCTCGTCGAGGAAGTTTCCGTCCGCGGCCAGGCGCTCGAGACGGTCGCGTGCGACGTCCTGGAGGATCGACCACGGATTCTCCGATCGCTCCCAGATGGCAGGATCGAGCGTGCGCCAGAGGCTGTCCGCTGTGTGACTCCACGTCCATCGCAGATCGCCGGCGAGGTCGCGCAGCCGCTCGAGCTGGGGAGGCAGGGGACGATCGAACGCGGCACTCATGTTCCGAATGTGACTCGAGTCCTCCGCATCGTCACGTCACCGCAGCGTGAGATAGATCCGCGTGATGAGCTCCGACTCGGGCGTCGTCGCCGGATCGTTCAGATACTCCTCCCACATGGGCGAGTAGCGTGCCCAATCGGCGGACGTCTTGATACCGCCACGAGCTCGAAGCCAGGCCTCGATGCGATCATAGGTGTTTCGCACGTCCCGGTACGGCCCGTGGTGCACGAAACGCAGTGCACGCGACTCGTCGGTTGCCCTGATCGAGACGTCCGCGTCATCGCTCGCGTTAGGCGGCATCGCGGGGATCGGGACAGCTGCGGTGAACTTCACGCCGGCAGGGCTCCATTCGGTGTAGACCACGCGCGGTGCGCCGGCGGCAGGGATCCCGCTCGCGTTGAGGAATGCCTGGATCTTCTGAAACGCCGTGCCAACAGCCGCCGAGATCGCGCTCGATTCCGCCGCGCTCGACGCGTGACACTCGGCAAGACGCGTGGCGGGCACCGTGACTTCCATGTTCTCGAGATCGGTGACGTCGGTAGTCATGTCTCCTCCTGCCCCGCGCGGGGCGGGCGTGGTTCGATTGGCGCTCGGTGTTACGGCGTGTAGCGCTTCACTCGCCATCGTCCGTCAGCCGGGATGTGCGAGATCCCGCTTCCTTCCGTGTGAAAGGTGCCCTCGATCACGTCGCCCGTGATCGTACCGCGAAACGTGGTCGTGAGCGCACAGCCGCACTGCGGATCACGATAGGGATTCAGCACGCCGCTGACCTCGTTCGCATTCACGAACACGAACCGGATCGAAAGTGGCTCATCGGTCGTACGCCGCGCGTCCCACTGTGCCGGAGACACGTTAGGCGACGACGGATCGGCCTCCGGGAGCGACTGCATGATGACCTCGCCCACGGCCGTGTCGGCCCCGGCCCGCAGGTGAAAGCTGATGACTCCCCGTCGGCCCGACTCGACACTGCTGTAGTCGCCTTGCCAGTCCCCGACCAGGCGCGAGACCGCCGGAGGAGCACCGCTCACCGGCGTCTTCATGATCACCGGAGTGCACGCCGCGCCAAGCACGGCGGCCGCAACCGCGATTCGGAACGAGAACATGGCCGTAGCTCCTCCAGAGGACGATGTCCTGCTCCGGACTAGCGTACGGAGTCGGCTCGCGTCGCGGTGTCGGGCGAACCCCATGGGTTGCGTCGGACATGTCCGGCATTCTCCGACACGGCTCTCGCGAACGACCGACGGACACGAACCGCGTGCGGCACCAGGTTCGTGAGGCAGCGTTGCGAGTCACGCACTTGTGACCCCCTGCGGACACACAGCTGGAGATACCACCATGAGTCCCGACGTCCTCACCGCCCCAGCGTCGCCCTCGAATCGGGTCGCGCAGGAACAGGCGATGCCACCCGCAGCATCGCTCGTCGCGGTTACGCGCGCGACTACGCGCTACGTGCGATGGTTCGAGCACATCACGAAGAGCGACGTCGCCCTCGTGGGCGGCAAAGGCGCTAACCTCGGTGAGATGACGCGCGCGGGCTTCCCCGTGCCGCCGGGCTTCGTCGTCACCGTGGACGCGTACCGACGGTTTGCCGAGGCCACCGGCCTCGGAAATCGTATTCGCGAAGAGCTGTCAACTCTCGAGGTCGATGATCCCGAGCAACTCCGTCGAACCTCGGACGCCATTCAGGCGCTGGTCCGCAACGGCGCGATGCCGGACGACATCCGCTCGGACATACTCGCCGCGTACGCGCTCCTCGCACCTAACGCCGACCATCCCGATGAGATCGTGGCGGTTCGGTCCTCCGGGACGGTAGAGGACACCGCACAGTTCTCGTTCGCCGGGATGTTCCAGAGCATCCTCAACGTGCGCGGTGCCGACGCGGTGATTCGCGCCGTGAAGGACTGCTGGGCGTCCGGATTCACGGCACGCCTGCTGTTCTACCAGGCGAAGCAGGGCCTCGCCGGCGAGCTGCTCATTGCCGCCGTCGTGCAGAAGATGGTGGCATCCGAACGCGCCGGCGTCGTGTTCACGGTGAATCCGGCGAGCAACGACGCCAACCGGCTCGTGATCGAGGGCGCGTGGGGCCTGGGCGAGGTCGTCGTCCTTGGCGAGGTCACGCCCGACCACATCGAGGTCGACAAGCGAACCCTCGGCATCCTCTCTCGGACCGTCGCGCGAAAGGAGTTCATGCTCACGCGAGACGAGGTCAGTGGCGAAACGGTGCAAGTCCCTCTCACGCCGGACCGTGCGGCGGCGCCGGTGCTGAGCGACGACGAGGTCCGGGAGATTGCCGCACTCGCCCGGCGCGACGAAGAACACTACGGCGTTCCGCAGGATGCGGAGTGGGCGATCGAGGGCGGCAAGGTGTACCTCGTGCAGACTCGGCCGATCACCACGATCACCGAGCGCGCCAAGCCGTCGAGCGAAACGGGACGCGTGCTGCTTCACGGGCTGGGCGTCGGGCCCGGCTCGGTCTCGGGCCGCGTTCGCGTGCTCGCGTCGCCCGAGGACGCGGGCGTGTTGCAGGCCGGCGAGATTCTCGTCGCCGCCATGACCTCGCCCGACTGGGTCCCTCTCATGCGGCGCGCGGCGGCAGTGGTGACGGACGCGGGCGGCATGACCTCGCACGCAGCGATCGTGTCACGCGAGCTCGGCATCCCGTGCATCGTGGGCACGCGGCTGGCCACGAAGGTCCTGCACACGGGGATGGTCGTGACGGTCAACGCCCGAGCAGGCACGATCATCGAAGGCGTGACGAAGGAGGCATCGTCGGGCTCGGTGCCTAACGTGCAAGCCGCGGGAGGCGCTCCCGTTACAGCCAGCGCGCCGGTCATCACGGCAACCCGCATCTACGTCAACCTGGGCGAGCCGGAGCTCGCCGAGTCGGTCGCGGCACGTGACGTGGACGGCGTCGGCCTTCTTCGTGCCGAGTTCATGCTGTTGGCCGCGCTCGGGAAGACGCATCCGCGCGTGCTGCTGCAGGGCGGCCGAAGCGACGAGCTCGTGACGCGGATGACGGAGGCGCTCACGCGCTTCGCCGATGCGTTCGCGCCAAGGCCGGTGATCTATCGCGCCACGGACTTCCGGTCGAACGAGTTCCGCGGGCTCACGGGTGGCGAGGAGTTCGAGCCTCACGAGGAGAACCCGATGATCGGCTATCGCGGCTGCTACCGCTACACACGCGAGCCCGACCTCTTCGCGCTCGAGCTCCGGGCGGTCAAGCAGGTGCGTGAGCGCCATCCGAACCTGCACCTGATGATCCCGTTCGTGCGTACGGGCTCGGAGTTCCGCACGTGCAAGCGGCTGATCGACGAGAGCGGGTTGACCGAGGACCGCGCGTTCCAGCTCTGGGTGATGGCGGAGGTGCCGTCGGTCGTGACCTGGCTCGAGGAGTACGTGCGACTCGGGGCCACCGGCGTGTCGATCGGGTCCAACGACCTGACGCAGCTCATCCTTGGCGTCGATCGCGACAGCGAGCTGCTCGCGCCGCTTTACGACGAGCGCGACCGTGCCGTGACCAGCGCGATCGAGCGCATCGTGGCCGAGTGCAAGCGTCTTGGCGTCACGTGTTCCATCTGCGGTCAGGCGCCGTCCGTTCACCCCGAATACGCCGAGCTGCTCGTTCGCATGGGCATCGACTCGATCTCAGTCAATCCGGACGCCATCGAGGCGACGCGGCGCAACGTTGCCAGGGCGGAGCGGCGCGTACTGCTCGAAGCGGCACGGGCATCGTGAAGAAACCCTTACACGCCGTCGGTCGAACCCTGCTGGTGACTCGTCGGGTGTGCCACCTAACATGGGTCAGAGGCAAGTGACATCACTCGAGACGGAGGCGGCCGTGAATCTCCGTAACGGCACCCGCAGATTTTTCCCCGCGAAGCAGGCGGGGCCCGAGTGCGCATCGACATCAACACTTCAGGGCGCGGCATCGCTGGCGAGTCAGAGTCGATACGCGCGTCGCGGCGTCCCGGTGAGCAACGACACCATCCGCGTGCTCCTGGTCGATGATCACGCGATCCTTCGGGATGGCTTGTGCGCACTGCTCAAATCGGCACCCGACATTCAGGTCGTGGGCGAAGCGGCGGACGGCAAGGACGCCCTGGCGGTTGCGCAGCGAACCGCGCCGGACGTCGTGGTACTGGACCTCGACATGCCCGGCGGTAACGGCGAGACCGCCACGCTCGAGCTGTCACGCCTCGACCCGCCGCCGAAGGTCCTCATCCTCACGATGCATACCGAAGAGGAGCGGCTGGTTCCGCTCCTCAAGGACGGGGCGCACGGTTACCTGTCGAAGGACTGCGCGGAACGCGATCTGATCGACGCGATCCGTGTCGTGGCAGCTGGTGAGTTCTTCGTGCGGCCGACGGTCGCTCGTATCCTTGCTGCGAACGCGATGCCCAAGCGCCACGCGTCGGCGCTCGAGGACGATGGAAAAAAGTTCAAGCTGTTGAGCGTACGCGAGCGGTCGGTTCTGCAGCACGTCGCGGAAGGGTACAGCGGCGTCGAGATCGGGCGGCTGCTCAACATCACTCCGAAGACCGTCGACACTTACAAGAATCGCATCGGCCAGAAGCTCGGGTTCACGCACCGGACGGATTACGTACGCTTTGCGTTGCGTCTGGGTCTCATTGGCGACGCCACCGGGCACGACAATGATGCGGAGATTCCTCGGTTTCACCGACAGCCCGGGATGTAAACACCGGACAGACGCGTGCGTCGCGTCATAGCAGCATTGGGATGTAACCCGATCCGCGAGCCTTCCATGTCACCCGTTGCATTTGGCGCCACGCTCTCGAAGGAACTGGCTGACGAGGCCGGACGAGAGCCCTCGGCGGTCCCGCTGCCGGCAGTCTCGCTCGGCGATCAACTGCACTATTGCCCGATCGTCGTCGCGGTCTCCGGTGATCAGGACGGAACCGCGCCGGTGCGCGTCGCCTCGGCCCTGGAGGCCCGGTATGGATCACGGGTGTCCGCCGTTCAGGTCCTGGACGTGTCCGATCTGCCGCTCCCAACGCCTTTACCCACCGCCCTCACATTCGCGCGGGATCTCATCGGCGATGCGCCGTACGCCGAGGACGCCCGGGCACGTCGGAACCAGTTCGCCGACTGGCTCGGCCGCCCTAACGAGTGGCCGGTTCACATCTCGGTAGGTGCCGCTGCGTACGAGATTCTGCGGTACGCGGAGTCTCAGGGCGCGGCGGTCATCGTGATGGGATTGCGTCACCACGGTATCGTCGATCGCGTGCTGCGCGACGAAACGACGCTCACCGTCGCCCGGCTCGCTCGCGCTGCAGTGCTGGGCATCACTCCCAAGCTGGTTGGATTGCCGCACCGGGCGATCGTGGGCGTCGATTTCGGTCCTGCGAGCATTCGCGCTGCCCGGGCGGCGCTCGACGTACTCGCTCATCGACCACCGAGCGAAACAGCGGTGCTCCGCCTCGTATACGTCGATCGCAGCGGTATCGAAGGCGCGCATCAGGATACGGCAGGCGAGGCGTTGATCAAGCGTCTGGGCGTCAAGTCGGCGTTCGAGCAGCTCGTCGGCGAGCTCGCGGCGCCGCCCGTCGTGCACGTGGAGTGCGTCACGCGCCATGGACAACCCGCTGCGGAGTTGCTCGCGTGCGCGGACGAGAGCCGCGCTGATCTCATCGCGATCGGCAGCCTGCGTCACGAGCGACTCGAGCGGTGGATTCTCGGGAGCGTCACGACCGAGATCGTTCGCGACGGGCGCTGTTCGGTGCTGGTGATTCCTCCAACTCACGACGACTGACCCGCGGTCGGCCGGGCCTCGTGCGCCGAGCAGGCGGTGGCTGCCTAACGCGCGTGCTGTCGTGTCTCGTGGACTGCTGATTGTCGCGCTCTTCGCGGTCGCACCGATCGCCGGCTGCGGTGAGCGGCCGCGCGATGGCGTGCGCGATGGCGTGCGCGATGGCGTGCGCGATGCACGTGGCGCACGGCCCGCGCCCGCCCCTGTTCCGCCGACCCAGGACGCGAGTCCGCTCGCAGCGCGCCAGGAGGCGCAGGAATCGTTTGATCGTGCCCGTGACGCGCTCGTCCGAGCCGATTACGGCGAGTCGGCGAGGCATCTCGCGGACGCTGCCGCGTTCATGCGGTCCCACGCCGCAGAGGCAGAGATCGGCGCCATCGCCGCACTCCAGGGCGCGGCGAAGGAGCTGGAGGTCCTGGCCGAGCGCCTCGCGCGGGGTGAGCCGCAGACGACGAGGACGCTGGACCGTGTGGTGGCCAACGCGAACCGCGCGGAGGCGCAGCATCACCTCACGCGGGCGACTGCGGCGGTCGCGGACCGCGATTACCGGCATGCGGGTGAAGAGCTCATCATGGCCGTGGACCATCTTGAACGGTCGGCGCACGATCTTCCCGGCCCTCACGATGCCAAGGCAGACCCAGCACTCTCGGATGCGCGCGCGCTCGCCGATCTCATGATGCGGGGAGGCGTTCCCGCGCGCGGCGAGGCGAGGCGCGTGACCGGACAGTTGGAGGCGGAGCTCCGCCGACTCTGCGCGATCATTGATGTGGAAGCGCGGGCCTGCGCGTTGGAGACGGCGCGATAGTGGCACCTAACGTGGTCCGGTTCGCTATGGGGCGCGGCCATCGCGCGGAGCCGCGCCCGCGGGCGTCATGAAACGCCCGACGCGCCCCCGGCATTCGGCCGACAGACGATCCTGTCGGTTCCAGCCATCGTGGATTGACAGCGACAGGACGGGATCATGCCACCGGCCACCGCAACGGCACTCACCATCCCCCGTGCGGAGTCGACACGCGTTCAGCCGGTGTTCCCGGTGTTCCAGGCGCGCGGACTCACGAAGACGTACCACATGGGCGACGTCGATGTCCCGGCGCTCCGCTCCGTGGACCTCGATCTGTACCCGGGCGAGCTCGTCGTAATCCTCGGAGCCTCGGGGAGTGGGAAGTCCACACTGCTCAACATCCTCGGCGGACTCGACACGCCGACGAGCGGTGTCGTTCGCTTCCGTGACCACGACCTCTCGGCGGCCGATGCCGACGCGCTCACCGTGTTCCGTCGCGAGCACGTGGGCTTCGTCTTTCAGTTCTACAACCTGATCCCGAGCCTCACGGCGCGCGAGAACGTGCAGCTCGTGACCGACATTGCCGAAGCACCGATGGCGCCTGACGACGCGCTTGCGCTCGTCGGGCTCGGCGACCGGGTGAACCACTTTCCGGCGCAGCTGTCCGGGGGCGAGCAGCAGCGCGTCGCGATTGCGCGGGCGATCGCGAAGCGACCCGACGTTCTGCTGTGCGACGAGCCCACGGGCGCGCTCGACTTCGAGACCGGGCGGCTGGTACTGCGCGCTCTGGCACAGGTGAACGAGGAGCTGGGCACCACGACCGTGGTGATCACGCACAACGCGATCATCGCCGAGATGGCGGATCGCGTGGTCCGCCTCTCGAGTGGGCGGATCGTCGAGCAGCGGCGCAACGCCCGCCCGAAGCCGCCAGACGAGCTCTCGTGGTGAGGCGCCCATGACTGCCCTGCGGCGCAAGCTCCTGCGAGACCTGCGGCGGTCCTGGACGCAAGTGTTGTCCATCGCCGCGGTCGTGGGCTGCGGCGTCATGGCGGCCATGGCCATGCGCAGCACGCTCGCGGTCGTCGCGAACGCACGCGACCGGTATTACGCCGACTACCGCTTTGGGCACGTGTTCGCCTCGGTGAAACGCGCGCCGGAGTCGGTTGCGTCTCGCATCGCGTTCATCCCGGGCGTGGGCACCGTACAGACGCGTGTGGTCATGACGGCGACGCTCGACATTCCGGGGCTCGCCGAGCCGGCGACGGGACAGATCGTGTCGGTGCCGACGCATCGCACGCCGATGCCTAACGATCTCGTCATTCGCACTGGCCACTACCCGACCGGCACCGATGAGATTCTGGCCAGCGAGCAGTTCGCGCGGCTGAACGCGCTCGCGGTCGGCGATACCATCGGTGCCGTGATCAACGGCCGGTGGCGCCGGCTGCGCGTGGCCGGTGTGGCGACGTCACCCGAATACGTGTATGAGATGGGTGCCGGCGGCTTCATAGTCGACAATCGCCGCTTCGGCGTTCTGTGGATGTCACGCGACGCGCTGGAGCGCACGGCCGGCATGGACGGCGCGTTCAACAGCGTTTCGCTGCTGCTCGCGCCGGGCGCGACCGAAGCCGCCGTCATCGTGGAGCTCGACCGACTGCTTGCTCCCTACGGCACGGTCGGCGCGTACGGACGCCGTGATCAGGTGTCGAACGCCGTGATCGTCGACGAGCTGCATCAGCTTCGCGCCATCGGTAACGTGTTCCCGCTGTTCTTCCTCGGGACCGCCGCGTTCCTGCTGAACATCGTCCTCTCGCGGTTGATCGCGACGCAGCGCGACGAGATTGCCGCGCTCAAGGCGTTCGGGTACTCGGACAGGGCGGTCGGTCTCCACTATCTTGGTTTCGCAGCGGCCGCGCTGGTCCTGGGTGCAGTGCTCGGTTTGTTAGGCGGGACGTGGCTCGGCGCGCGTTACACGGAGCTCTACGCGAAGGCGTTTCGTTTCCCGACACTGGAATACCGGTCCGACTGGCTCGTGGCCGCCGGCGCGATTCTCGTGAGTACGGGAGCGGGGCTCCTCGGTGCTCTCAGCGCCGTGTTGCGCGCCGTGCGCGTCCCGCCGGCCGAAGCGCTACGCCCCGAGAGCCCGGCGCGGTATCGACCGCTCCTGCTCGAGCGGCTCGGCCTGGCCGATCGCATTCCGACATCGGGCCGGATGGTGCTGCGCACGCTCGAGCGGCGTCCGTGGCGGACGGTGGCGTCGATCGTCGGCGTGGGCCTCGCGGGGGCGCTCATCGTCGCCGGCCTGTCTCCGTGGGACGCGGTGACGCGGCTGATGGAGCTCCAGTACGGACGCATTCAGCGCGAGGACCTGACGGTGGCGTTCGTGGAGCCCAAGCCGCTGCGGGCCACGCGCGAGCTCGCGAGTCTGCCAGGCGTGATGCTGGTGGAACCGTTCCGCTCGACCCCGGTGCATCTCCGTTACGGCAAGATCGCGCGCAGGACGCAACTGCTCGGCCTGGCCGAGACCGGCGTGCTGCACACGCTGATCGACATGCGCGGGGCTCGCCACGCTCTGCCTCCCGAAGGGCTGGTCCTCCCGGTGGGGCTCGCCCGCGCGTTAGGCGTTCAGGTTGGTGACACGCTCGACGTCGAGCTCACGGAGCTCGGTGGCGCGCGCCGGCGTCTGGCGGTCGGCGCGACGCTCGACGAGATGATCAACGCATCCGCGTACCTGGAACGCCGCACGCTCAACCGCCTGCTCCACGAAGGCGACATCGCCTCGGGCGCGTATCTCGCGATCGACGAGGCCGCGGAGTCCAGCGTGTTCGCGCAACTCAAGCGGCTACCGGGCGTCGCCGGCACGTCGTCGCGCTCGGCGATGCTCGAGAACTTCCGGAAGACCACAGCCGAGAACATGTCGACGTCCGTCGGGATCGTGGTGTTTGCCGCGTGCGTGATCGCCGCCGGCGTCATCTACAATCAGGCTCGCATCTCGTTGTCGGAGCGCGGGCGCGAGCTCGCGAGCCTCAGGGTGCTCGGGTTCACGCGAGGCGAGGTGCGCGCGATGATGTTCGGCGAGCAGGCGATCGTGACGCTCGCCGGGATTCCGATCGCCATCGCCATCGGCACGGCGTGCGCGGTGTGGCTCATTCGCTTGTTCGAGGCGGAGCGACATCGCTTCCCGGCAGTGGTGAACACGTCCACGTACGCGATCGCGACGATCGTCGTGCTCGTTGCCGCGGTCGGGGCCGGGCTGGCGATTCGACGGCGACTGGATGCACTCGATCTGGTCGCGGTGCTCAAGACGCGGGAGTGACGATGCGAATCGAACGGAAGTATCTCATCTGGGCAGCCACCGCTGCTGTCTTCGGCGTCGCGGGGTGGCTCTCGGTTCGCGAGGGGCCCGTCGAGGTGGATACGGGCCTCGTGACCCGCGGAACACTGCAGGTCACGGTGGACGCCGAAGGGAAGACGCGTGTGCGAGACCGGTACGTGGTGACGGCGCCCGTCGCCGGACGGCTCCAGCGAGTCGATATCCCCGAGGGAACGCACGTGCGCGCCGGGGAAGTCATCGCGCGAATTGCGCCGCTGCCGCTCGATGCGCAAGCCGTTAGGCAGGCAGAAGCGCGCGTGGCGGCCGCGGGTTCTCTCGCGCGTGACGCCGACGCACGGGTGCGTCAGGCCAGCGCCACGTTGGCGCAGGAGCGCCGCGCGGCACAGCGTGTCGAGCGCCTCGTGGCCGCGGGTGCGCTCGCCGACCAGGATGGCGAGACGGCCCGGCTGGCGGTGCGCCTTCGCGAGGAGGATCTGGCGGCCGCGGAAGCGCGAGCGCGTGCAGCTGGCGCGGACGTGGAACAGGCGCGTGCGGCGCTCGTATCGGTCGGTGGCGGTGTGTCGGGTGCCGTGCTGGCAATCCGCGCTCCGGCCGCCGGTTGCATTCTCCGTGTGCCCGAGCGAAGCGAGCGCGTGGTTGCGCCGGGAACCCCAATCGCCGAGGTGGGCGACCCGAACGCGTTGGAGCTCGTGGTCGACGTGCTGTCATCCGACGCCTCGCGTATTCGTCCCGGTGCTCCGGTGCTGATCGATCGCTGGGGTGATGACGAGGAGTCCGGCGGACAGGTTCGCACCGTCGAGCCCGCGGCATTCACGCGCCTGTCCGCGTTAGGCGTCGAGGAGCAGCGAGTGAACGTCGTGATCGACGTTCCGCAGTGGCCGGGGGCCGTCAGCGACGGCTACCGGGTCGAAACCCGCATCGTGGTGTGGGAGCAGCCCGGGACGACGATCGTGCCAGTCACCGCGCTCTTCCGCGAACAGGGAACGTGGGCCGCGTTCGTCGTGGCCCGCGGACGCGCCGTGCTGCGCCACGTGCAGATTGGCGAGCGGGGCGGCAGCGGCGCGCAGGTGCTCGATGGTCTCGACGCCGGCGAGCGGGTTGTGCTCTTCCCGTCGGACCAAATCACAACGGGCCGGCGTGTCACGCCGACCCGTTGAGTCGAGGAATCGCGAGCACACTCTCGGTCAGGGTTTTCTTCACCTGGTTCGATCACCTGACTCATTCCGGTGCGTCACCAGCCGAAGCTCGCTGTACCGGCGGTGATGACCTTCCCGAGATGCTCGGCGAACCACGCGCGCGCACAGGACGCGACCGCCTCGAGCGCCCCCGGCTCCTCGAACAGATGCGACGCCCCCGGGATGATTTCCAACCGACGCTCACCATGAAGCAGTGAGAGGGCGTGCCGGTTCATCGCCAGCACGTCCCGGTCGTTCGCGCCGACAATGAGCAGCGTCGGTGTCTCGACGAGTGCGAGCACGCTCTCGGCGAGGTCCGGCCGCCCGCCGCGCGACACGACTGCCTTCACACGATCCGGACGTCGCAAAGCCGCGAACAGCGCGGCTGCCGCGCCGGTGCTGGCGCCGAAAAGCCCGAGCGGAAGCGTGCGGATCGCAGGCTCGCGCGCGATCCAGTCGATCGCGTCGACCACGCGGCGCGCGAGCAGCTGGATGTCGAACCGGAAATCGCCGGTGTGCTCGTCGAGCGCAGCCTCCTCGGGCGTCAACAGATCGACCAGCAACGTCGCCTCGCGCCCCCAATTGAGCTCGGAGGCGACCCACTGATTGCGACGACTCTTCCGGCTGCTGCCACTCCCGTGCGCGAACACGACGATGCCGCGCGCGCCGAGCGGAATAGTCAGGTCGGCGTGAATGATCGCCTTCCCCGAGGGGATCTGCACCGCATGCGTCGCAGTGATCGGCTCGTCGTGATGTCTCGACGGGTCCATAGGTCCTCCTGTGTCAGAGCGCGCTCGGGTAGGTCTCCGGGATCTCGCCTCGCTCCCACGTGCCGGTGCGCTCCATTGGTTCGACCGCGCGCGTGGTATCGTAGTGAAGGATCGCGTCGAACTGGCGCGGCAGCACCGCCTGGAAGTAGTGGCTCACGCGCTCCGTCTCCGGGCGGTAGACCACGCCGATGGCACGCTCGAGGCGAGGTGTCATGAGCGCCCGACGCGCCTCCGTGTCCGTCGTCAGGTCGAGCATGAAGCGGCGGTAGCCGGTGTCGTGGAACAGCGCCTCGTAGCTTCCATCGAGCGCCGGGCGAACCACTTTGCGCTCGGCCGGTCGGTCCCAATCGCTGGCGGCGGTCACGGTCCCGTCGTACGTCGTGAAGCCCACGAGCTTCGTCGTGGCCGGATTGCGCACGCGCACGAGCTGCCCGACGTTCACCTCGCCGCGCCCAGCCATCTCGGTCGCGCGCGCGTCCCCGAGGTGGGAGTTGTGCGCCCACACGACGATCCTCGCCGGCGTGGGCGGCGATCGTCGGCCTTCCTCATCGAGGAATGTCGCGAGCTGCTCGAGCGTCTCGGTCATGTGTCGGTCGCGCAGGTTCCACGACAGGACCGGGCCAAGGAACATCGCGCGGTAGTAGCTCTCGGCGTTTCGAACGAGCCGCGCGTTCTGCTCGGCGAAGAACAGCGCGTCGCGCGCCACTCGGCCGTCGCGCCGGGCGTACGTGTCCGCGGACTGCTGCAGGTCCACAAGCTGGTTGAGCACGGCGGTCTCGCAGCTCGCCGAGAGGCCTAACGTCGCGGCGAAGCCGTACGCCTGGGGATCCTGGCCGAACGCGTCGAAGCACGCGTAGCGCGCCCGAGCCCGCGCGGCAGCGACCGGGTCTACCTTGTCGAGGTACGACAGCACGGCCGCCATCGAGGCATGCAGACTGTAGAGATCGAGGCCGTAAAAGCCCACCCGGTCGTTCGCGTTCCGCTGCGCGTCGTTGTGCGCCCGGAGCCACCCGACGAAGTCGAGGACGTCGGCGTTCCGCCACATCCACTGCGGGAAGCGCCGGAACCCGCCTAACGCCTCGGTGGCGTCGGCGTCGTCGCTCTCCGCTCGGACGAAGCGATTGACGCGATAGGCGTCGGGCCAGTCCGCCTCCACGGCGACGCCGGAAAACCCCCACCCCGTGATCAGCCGCTTCGTGATCTCCGAGCGGATGCGATAGAACTCGTGCGTGCCGTGCGACGCCTCGCCGAGGAGCACGAAGCGCGCGCTGCCCGCGAGCTCGAGGAGACGGTCGAAGTCCGAGTGCTCGCCGGTCAGCGGCTGCACCTGCCCACCGACCATGCGGGCGACGTTAGGCATACCACGCTCCCTCGGCCATCACGGCCGGCCGACGGGCCGTGGTCCACTCGTCGGCGCGTCGAAGCAGGTCGAGCACCTCGAGGTCCGTCGTCTGCGAGAAGTCCTCGTACCACTGCCCGACGCTGTACAGCTCCGCCGGAAGACACGCAACCAGGAAGGCATCGGCCTCCCGTCGCACGGCGGCTGCCGCCTCGAGTGAGGCCACCGGGACGGCGACGATGATACGGGCAGGCTGGAGCGTGCGGAGCGCGGCGATCGCAGCCCGCATGGTCGATCCCGTCGCGAGACCGTCATCGACCACGATGACTTTCTTCCCCGCAACAGCCAGCGGCCCTCGGTCACCGCGGTACAGGCGCTCGCGCCGATCCAGCTCCTCGCGCTCGCGAGCGATGATCGCGCCGAGCGCTGCGTCGCTCACTCGGAGTCTTTCGGCGAGCGACCAGTCGATCGCTGTCACCCCCGCCGTCGCGATTGCACCGAGCGCGTACTCCTCGTTGCCCGGTGCGCCGACCTTCCGCACGGTGAACACATCGAGTGGCGCGCGGAGCACCCTGGCGACCTCGAACGCCACTGGAACTCCGCCGCGTGGCAAGGCAAGTACGACTACGTCGCTCCGGTTCCTGAAACCAGGGAGCATCGTCGCGAGCTCGCGCCCGGCCTCGGTTCGATTGATGAATCGCCACATAGGACCTCCCGTTCTGCTGCGGCAATCTGGATCCCGGTGGGCAGCGAACCGTCGTCAGGTGCCCGCCGTCGATGCGACTGACGGCGGGCCGATCCAATCGACCGGAAGCGCTACTTCGTCACGATCGGAATCGCCTGGCGTTTCGGCTTCGCTTCCTCCGCCTTCGGCAACCGCACCGTCAGCACGCCATCCTTGAACTCGGCGGCGATCTTCTTGTCGTCGATCCCGCCCGGGAAGGGCAGCGTACGCTGGAACGTTCCGAACCTCCGCTCCCACATGTAGTAGGTGCGGTCGTCCTCCTTCTCCGTCTTCTCGTCCACCTTCTCGCCGCGAATCGTCAGCATGCCGTCCGTGAAATCAACGGTGACGTTCTCGGGCTTCATGCCCGGCAGCTCGGCGGTCACGGTGAACTCGTCCTTCGACTCGGCCACGTTCACCGCCGGCGCCCAGCCCGGAGTCTCCATGGGGAAGTCCTTCCCGAAGACATCCTCGAACAGCTGCTGCGCGGTCGCGTTCAGGTCGCCGAGCTCGCCGAACGGAGAGAGGAACGACGACGGGATGAAGCGCGCGGTGAACGGGGACGGCCGCCTGGTCAGTTTCATGCGGGCCATATGACCTCCTTCCAATTGGGATTGTGCGGTCTCGTACCGCACCTCCAAGGATGCGCCCAACGCGACACGCCGTCTGTCGGAGCAATGTGAAAAGCGCGTCAGCACACCACTGACGCGGACTCGGCAAACCACCAGTTGCACCTAACGAATCGGGCTACGCCGACAACGCCGCCCTGGCGGTCGCGTCATTGCTGGCCGTGCCTTCCCCGGCCAGCGGGATCGTGAACGAGAACGTGCTGCCGCACCCCGGCGCGCTGGCAACCGTGATGCGTCCGCCATGCGCCTCCACGATGCCCTTTGCGATCGCGAGGCCCAGCCCGGTTCCCCGCTCCGCCCGCTCGTGCGACGCACGCCAGAACCAGTCGAAGATGTGGCGCTGGTCCTCGAGCGCGATCCCCGGGCCGGTGTCGCTCACACTGAACTGAACCGCGTCGCCTGCCACGCGAGCGCCTAGCGTGATCGACCCGCCGGTCGGCGTGAACTTGCGCGCGTTGACGATCAGGTTGGCGGCGACCTGCAGGATCCGCTGCTCGTCGCCAGCGATCGCCGGGAGCCACTCGGGAACTTCGTCCGCGAGTCGTACGGGCACGGCACCGGGATCCTGCTCGAACAGATCGAGGCAACGGCTGAGCAGAACGATCGGGTCCACGCGACGGACCTTGATCGAGAGGCGCCCCGCCTCGATCGCCGCAACGTCCACGAGATCGCCGAGGAGGCGCTGCGTCAGCGCCACGGCATCCTGAATCGTGCCGACGAGCCGCTGCCGCTCGCCGGCCCTGAGTTTGTCCGACCTTCGCAGCGCGTTTGCACAGAGGCCGATCGCGCCCAGCGGGTTCCGCAGGTCGTGCGACACGATGCCGAGGACGCGGTCGCGCGTGCGCGTCGCGCGTTGCGAGGCCTCGTAGAGGACGGCGTTGTCGAGCGCCGTGGCCACTCGCGTCGCGAACGCGCGGGCGAGAGCGACATCGGCTGCGCAGCCAAGGCGCTCCTCCGTGCAGAGGACCAGGACGAGCAGGCCGAGCGTGCGTTCGCGGGCACGGAGCGGGATCAGCACACACGGAAGCGGCTCCGCCGGGAGGTCATCGGACCGCATCAGGCCGGCCGTCTCCAGCGAGAAACTCGGCGCGCTGTCGAGCACCGTGCAGCCATGACGTCGTGCCTTCGCCAGGACCTGGGCGACGCTGCCCAGGTCCGCGAGGGCACGCACCATCTCGAGCGCCTGTTCGCACCGCGGAGACTCTCCTGTGGCCGACGCGAGGAACGTGAGCTTTCCCTCGTCTGTCGCGGCGAGTGCGGCCGCCCCTTCCGCGAGCGTCGGAACGCTGAGCCGAACGGCTGTCTCGAGCGTCGCACGCGCGTCGAGCGGGGTCGAGAGCGCCGCGCTTGCGTCAGCGAGGAAGATCGCGCGACGCTCCAGCGTCTCCGCCTGTTCGCGTGCCCGGTTGGCCTCTTCGCGCGCTTCTTCGGCCGCAAGCCGAGCATCGTGCTCGCGAACGAGCAGCGCATCGCGGCGGCGGGCCAGCGTCTCGCGCTCGACGGCGTGCCGCAGGGCACGCCACCAAACCCTGGAGTTGTCCAGCTCCTTGATGACGTAGTCCTGCGCGCCCGCCTGGACGGCCTGGAAGGCCAGGGACTCGTGTGCCGCGTCGGTCGCGACGACGATGGGGACGTGAGGCGCCGCCCTGCGCAGCGTGCGGATCGCGGAGAAGTCGGCGCCGAGCGCGGAGGGACTCAGGAGGATGGCGTCCACCGCCGCGTTCGAAATGATCTCGACCGCGTCCCGAGCACGCACGGCCCGCAACACGGCGACTGGCTCCTTCGGTGACCCGGCGCCTCGCAGACGGTGCTCGAGCCGGTCCAGCTCCGCATGGCGGGAGATGATCAGCAGTGTGAACGACGCGGGAACCGTCATGGGGCCTGCCAAGCGGCTTCGGTTGCTCGAAGCGCGCGCTTCCATCGCGGATTACGTGGATACCGGCAATGATGGGTCAGTGTCGGTTTTTCGGGAGTCGGGGCGCCCCCGTACTCCTGTCAGCGATTCCCCGATATCGCCTCGGGGGCAGCATCCGGCATCAGCTCGAGCTCCCGCTGTGCAGCGTTAGGCACCAGGTACCGGAGCCGCGCGGCGAGTCCTCCATGGGCGTCGAGCCGTACGGCCGCGCCGCCCGCGACCTGTTCGACGGTGGCGCCCTGGTCGAGCGCCTCGCGCACGGCGTCTTCGGCCTCCGCCATGTGGTCCTCGAGGAACCGGCCGGTGATGTAGAGCTCGCGGACGGCCTTCCGCCCGAGCGCGCGCCGCGTCGCGGCGGGACCTAACGCCGCACTACCACCCTCCGAATCGGCCTCGATGAGCTCGGCCACCCGACGGAGATCCGCGGCATCGCGGAGCGCCGACGCGCCGGCTTTCGCAGCGGCGGCAATCTCCGCCTCGGTGGCGTCGGCGTGGAGCGACTCGAGCTGGAGCACCCGATGCGTGAGCGATACCGCGAGGCCGTTCTTGAAACGCGTGGCGATGCGCGATGATCCCCCAATCACGATGCCGCCCTCGAGCGCCGCATGCTTGAGCACCGCCTCATCCGCCTCCCGCAGCATTCGGTCGGTTCCGGCCACGCGGGCGCGGTGTACGGCGTCGCGCGCCGTTTCGCCGCGGACGCCGGGGTGGAATCCCACCCGCGGCCCCTCTCCCATGCGTGCCGGCATGTCGATCGTCGCGTGCGCGTGAATCGTCTCGAGCAACTCCAGCTCTCCGACCCGATAGCGGTAGATGCGGGCCTTCCGCGCGTCGACGACGCCCACGACGATGGGTCGCGTGACCTTGAGCGCACGGATGTACGGCGCCACGCACAGTCCGGTGCTCCAGATTGCCATTGTCGGCATCGGGACCGGCAAGCGCTCAGCGTCCTGCACGACGCCGTCGGTGATGAAGGCCGCCCATCCCGGCGACGGGAGGCCAGCCGCGAACGGCGCGAGCAGCTCATCGAGCAACTTCACGCAGCGCTCGAACGCCTCACGCTCCTCATGCGAGGAGCCCGCGAGCCAGCGGCGCAGGTCGCGCAGCGAGCGTTCGAGATCGGTTCGCCAGATGAGGCGCGCCGCCGGGTCGTCCGCGGCGCCGTGGAGGTAGACAGAGAGCACGCGCTCATCACGGAGCGAGCGCTCCAGCGTTACGAGCTGAGTGTAGGTCATCATACAGACGCTCGGCGATTCCGTTGTGTGCCGCAGGATCACCAGGATTCACACATCCACCGCCAAGATGCCGATTGCCCGCGGCCGCCGTCTGTCAGGGCCGCTGCCTGTCACGCGTCGGGGTTGTGCGGACATCCCAGCCGGCGGGTGTCGGCCCCGGCGCGCCGCCGCTCC
>AR_comb_assmDRAFT_10147761_pt1 | contig 18391 bp, 13 predicted proteins | sample ArasoioldDNA_FD_10543 | JGI IMG/M metagenome (IMG submission 10543) | reverse complement strand
TTTCCGCCTGCGCCTCCGCCGTCGGTGGGTTGAGCCGCGAAGCTCCTACGACCAAACCCGCTCCATAAAGCCATTGCCGGCGATTCATTGAGACCCGCTCGTCATCTCCCATGTCTCATGTCCAGGCTGTAAGGCAGGTGTCGCGATATCAACAGGCTTGTCCGCTCCTCGTATCGATCCGTGCCAGACGCTGCCACCGAATGTCGTCACGTAAATGTGGTCGCGATCTAGCGGATCCGGAATGACGCGGTGGGCCCATTTGAAATTGAAGCCGGGAACGCGCGACCAGTGCAGTCCTCGATCGGATGACCACCATACGGAAGATTCAAAGCCCGCCGCATACAGGACCTTCGGATCCCTCGGATCGATCGTTACGTCGTAGACGTGCTGGTCTCGATCGAAAATCGCCTGCCAGGTTTTGCCGCCATCTTCTGAGAGGTAAATCCCTCCGCCTTCCCCATGTTGCCCGACCGCGCGGGCCCAGGCAGCCAGGTACAAACGGTCGGGGGAGGCGGGATCCACCGCCAGGCCATTGGGAGCGTTGACTCCTCGCGGAAGTGGAACCGGCTCCCAGTGCTCGGCCCCATCGGTGGATCGATACAGCGCACCGTCGCCGGCGTTCCCGATCCTGCCATCTTCCGAACGTCGCGCCAGAAGCACATACAGAGTTCCGTTCGCGCTACGGACCAATCGCCACGCAAAAGGTTCTGACTGTGTGATCCCCTGATTTTTCAGAGTCCAGGTTCGCCCGCCATTCACGCTCTTGTACACCCCGCGTCCAAACCCCGAAACATAAAGAACGCGCGCATCCACGGGGCTGGTCGGATCAAGCAGAATGTGCGTGGCAGCGGTCTCATCCATTCCCTCATTCGATTTCGCCCAAGTAATGCCGCCATCGTCACTGCGGCACACACCGCCCTTATAAGTCGACACTGCAGTATGCCGCCACATCTTCGGACGAGGGAGATCGTGCGTACCGCTGTTCACGCTCCAGGCGCGGCCCTTCACCTTGGGATCGAAGACAATCCAGTACGTCGTGTTGGTCCACTCATCCGGAACTCCCTTCGTGGCACTAGTCCAGGAGATCCCTCCGTCTTCGCTACGAAAAGCTCCGATATCGGTATAAGTAATGAAGACGCGCTTTGAGTCGAATGGATCAAAATGCACACCATAGGTTGTCGTGACATCCAGGCCGACTGTAGTCCAACCTGTGTCGTTGATTTTGCGTGAATAAATTCCCATCCAGGTTGCGCCACCATCAGTGGTGCGCATTGTCCGGCCAAGGTCAGTACCGTATGCAAGGTTCGCGTCTTGGTCGGCCACGATCATATTTAGAGGATTTTCTCCCCAGGTGATTCCGAAGCGTGGCGTGATCCAATCATCATGAACGTTGCTCGCAGGATCTGAAGATTCCTTCCACACCAATCGCCAGTCCGCGCCTGAATTTTCAGTCTTCGCCACACCCAACCAAGTCTTCCCGTCGAGGGCAAGATCGCTATAAGAAAGATAAGCCGTATCGGGATGGTGCAGACTGGTCGCGATCGCGCGAACTTTGGCGCCGTTGCCCGGAAGCGCACATTGGCGCCAGTTTTCAACTCCATCCGTCGAAACAAATGCGCCCTTCTCTGACGTCAGATATGCAACAGGTTGCGGACCAGCGGTAAATCCCAGCGCAAGATCTGTAGCGGGAGCAGGTAAGGATGAGTTCTTAACCTCGGGGCCTGAAACGACAGCTAGAACTGTAGGCCCTCCGGCAAAAATTCTGCGCGAGCTGGTTGGAGAATGCGGATCAATCCAGATGCGCTGCACCCTTGACGTCAGCTCCGCCTGTTTCTCCCAGTTCTTTCCTGCATCGCGGGAAACAAAAAGGCTGGGACGCTCTCGATCACCTGCGGCAACATAAAGACGATTAGAATTTTCGGGATCGATTGCCATCGCATAGATTTCGCCCAAGGGATCTGACGACGCGAGAATCGTCTCATCCGCGTGATCGGAATTCATCTTCACCCCACGCACGCTCGCAGGAGTCGGAGCCATGAGGTTCCAGGTTTCTCCGCCGTCCATGCTGCGCCACAGTCCGGTAGCGTGCGCATACATGGTTTTTGGATCCTTCGGATCAAACACAAAGAAATTTACGACTCCGCGGAGATTAAACATCCGCCATGTCCGGCCCCCATCATGCGTAATGTAGGAGCCCGTCATGTCACAAGAAATCAACACGGTATTGACGTCGTGCGGACTGATGGTTGGGTTGAACATCGCACCGCCACCACCCGGGCCCATCACACGAAAATTTCCCGGCCGCTCTGCCCGTGCAATACCAGAACACAGAAACAAGCCGACGGTAATCCCGATTAGGATTCTGGCTTTCATGTCTCTCTCAGGCGGAAGCGACTGCCCGCGCCTTTCGGGCTCCTCACAGGCAGTCGTTCTGCAGACATCTGGTTCCCAGGCTAGAAGGTGACCCGAAGCCGCAGACGGATCGTCCTACGACTATCGACACCCTCCTGGGGAAATGTTGAGAACAGGCGCGCAAAGTCCGAGTTCGGGTTAACGTCTTGGACAGCCGGCATTAGCGTCGTCTGATCGATGTTGACATCGAATCCGCCGAGATAGGAAAAGCTACCGTCTCCGAAGTCCTGGTTCGGCATGCGAATCGGGTGATTGAAAATGTTATCGAAGTCAGCGCCGAAGTTGGCGGTGACCCTCTCACCGAATTTGAAGTCCTTATGCAAACCGAAATTGACTCCCCAACCTCCTGGGCCCCACAACAGATTCTTCCGCGCAACTGCACTATTTGTGAAGACATCGGCTCCCATCGGAGGAGGTGCAAAGGCCTCGGGGTTGAAGACTTGGTCGCCGACATGCTGCTTGTAGTTCCCGACAATCATTGGACGGTAGCCGATGAAGTCGTTGAAATCCCCGAGCGCGTCAACCGATTCGGAAGCGATGTTGCCCGGACCCACCATCCGCGCCCCGTTGCCGCAGTTGTCACAGGTCCAGTACGGTGTAAACGCCGTACCAGTCTTTGCAAACATTTGAAAAGTTGTCTGCCATCCGCCGATTATGGCATCCTCCCACTTCGAGAATCCGCTGCCGAACTTCCTGTTACGTCCAACAGGCAGGTCGTAGACGCCATAGAAGATGAACCGGTGGTGTGATACCCATGCATCCTGGGTGTAATCCAGCTGCGGCTGGAATGGATTGTACGGAACGCCTCCAAGGCTGGAATTGCCCTGGTCAATACCTGTCGATTTCGAATCGGTGTACGTATAAGAGGCGTTGAACATGAGCCCAGTGTTGTAGTGCCGCTCGAATTGGGTCTGAAATATGTTGGTCTGGCTATGACCGTAATTCCCATATGTCAGCAGGTAGTCGCCCAGAGTTGGGTAGGCTAGACGGGCATAATCCGCGTCGGTTGGGAGGCAGTCCCCGTCATCTGGAGTGCAGGGCGTCACACCATCGCCAGTCGTCGTCCCCCAGGGATTGTCGCTGGGCGCAATTTCGTTCAGGTCGATACCACCAATCAAACCTTTCGCATGAGTACCGAGGTACGAAAGACGCACCGCAGTCTTCATGCCCAACTGTCGCTCGAAGGTGGCGTTGTATTGCTGGACCATCGGCGTTCGCAGTCCGACCGGCACCGCATTTATCGAGAACGCGCTTGAATCGAGCACAACATCGCCACCGGTCATTGGGTTGGGCCATTTTTGTATCGGTGGATTTACCGTCCCGTTCTGCTTGGTTAACGATTGGTTGAATCCGTTCGTTGAGATCGGGTCGCGAATTCCCTGAGCAGCCGATGTTGGGAAGTACAGTCCGTAGCCACCGCGTACAACTGTCTTATTCCCAATACTCCACGCGAATCCGACGCGCGGAGCGAAATTGTTCTTGTCGGTCCGGACCAAACCTCGACCAACGCCCAGACCGGACTGTGCCGCAGTGACGGTAGGTAGCGTTTCTGGAATCCTAGGATCCAGATAGGCGAGAGTCTGCTCAGACGGCACTATGAAACGCCCGGTATTGTTGTTGAATGCGGGATCAAAGTTAAGCAGGATGTCATGCTTATCAACCCAGGGCGAGACAAGTTCATAGCGGAGTCCCAGATTGAGCGTCAAATTGGCCCTGATTTTCCAATCGTCCTGGAAGAAATACCCTTGCTCCCAGTTCGTCACGTCCATGTCGGGACGCGTTTTCGCGATATAGGTGTTCTTCGAGGGAGGCAATCCTAGGATGAAATCTGCGAATGGATTGACGCCGCTTCCGTTGTAGGTCATGGTTCCCCTTGGGTCCCCACGATTCCCGGAGAAACCATCTAGTCCTCGATTGCGAACGAAATCGGCACCCATTTTCAGATTGTGATTGTGGATCACCCACGTCAGGGTGTCTCCAAAAGTTGCCAGGTACTGGGAATCCTCGCGCTCGGTGTTTCGGTTCCCGCGCCGGTCAAAGGAGGTCAAACGGGTTCCATAAATGATAACCGGGTGCCCGTGCGTACTGAGTTCGTCGGGCCCCACGACTGCGCCGTACGCATCTATCGCACCCTGGTCGAGGCCAATGCTAGAGAGAAAACCTTCGAGAGTGGTGTTGCTATGCTTCAATACGAACTCGCGATTGAAGCCACCACGAGCTTCGTTGATGACATTGTTTCGAATTGTGCGCAGGTACGAGCCGGAGAGGGTATGGGTTCGTCGTTCTTGCTGAGTCAGGCCGAGTCCCGTGAAGGGCGATCTGACGCTGGTGTTGCCACCACTGAATGCCTGAGTGTTGTACACGCCATACACGTGATCTTTGTCCGAAAAATCGTGGTCTACGCGAAGCGTCCCCAAGTCACGGGTCGTCAAGGCTGGCATCAGGGTTTGAAATAAATCTCCGATTCGTCCATTCCCTGTATTGACCGAAATCGATGGATCAATTTTGGGAAAGTACTTACTTATGAGCTGCTGAACATTCGGATTCAACAGCCGGGACGGAATTTGGACAAATTGCTCACCGTCTCCCGTGCAGTTTGGCCAGCCATCACAATAAGTATCAGCGGCGATCTCCTCGGGCGTCAGCGTCACGCCGGAGGGAACAGCGGGAAGCAGGTCGGGATTCATGTCGTCAGGGTTCGTAATTAACGGAGAAAAATCTCCAGTCCAGAACGAAGGATGCGGCAGTCTGTTATCCGTTACCTGTACCGAAGTCCTGGCGTAGTTCCGCTCGTACGCCATAAAGAACCACGTCTTCTTCAGACCTGGGATAGGACCTCCCAGTGAACCGCCGACGTCGTTGAAGTTGAAGTAAGGAGAAGGATAGGGATACAACGAGCCTTGAAAATCACGTATTCCCTGCAGATCCTGAATGGTGAGGCCAGCGAGAGCCGAGTTGTTATTGTTGTAAAAAGCCGAGCCATGAAATTGGTTTCCACCACGCTTTGTCGTCACGCGGACGCTGGAAATGCCGGCGTATTCCGCGCTGAAATCGTTGGAGAGAATATTTAGTTCCCCGACCGCTTCCAGCGATGGTTCACTGGCCGTCGGAGAGCCGTCGAGCGTGCTGGTCGACCGCTGCCCGTCGATGGTGAAGTTTGCGCCATAACTCTGGAATCCAAGGAACTTGAAACTGCCATCGCCGACCCCTTGCGTGATATTGGGGTTCAAATAAAGAAACGAATAGACGTCCCGGCTGTCGCGAGGTAGGTCAAGAACTTCACGGCTGGAAATCGTGTCGGAGATCGTTTGATCGGTGGTATTGATCGTCGGAGCCTCAGCTGTCACTTCAACCGCCTCCGACTGGCTCGCAACCCCAAGAACCGCATTTGCCGCCACGACATCGCTTCCGGTCAACACAATTCCGGTGATATCTCTGGTGCTCATGTTCGCCACCGAAATGGTGACCTTGTACGTCCCAGGACGAAGCCCGAAGACCTGATACTCCCCTTGGGAGTTCGTTGTCGTCACGCGAGTAGTATTTGTCGAAATGTCGAGTACGACGACTGTTGCGTTGGCGATCACCGCACCCGTGCTGTCGGTGACAGACCCACGAATCGTGCCAAGGTCCGTTCCTTGCGCGAGCAGAAACTGCGCGCAGCCAACCATCGCCGTCAGCACGACAAGAACAGCCAGATATTTTGCGAATTTCATAGTGCTCTCCTACCCCAATCGACGGAACACAGTCCTTTTAACCCAAAATGGCAAACGAACGCAAGAAATAAATAACACAAACGAAAGTATACGACACTATTCGCAATTGATCAGCGTCCTAAGATTCGCGGCGAGTGTAGCCTAAATCCCCGTGCGGCAGGAGCGGCGAATACACCGGAACCGACATCGAGACCAAGGGCAAGAAATAGAAAGCAATGCTACAGTAAACGAAAGGAAACGGAGAAATCAATTGGATTCCGGAAAGTCCACACAGAAACGGCAATCGCCGCAGGTACGCGAGGCCGCAACGATCCGCTGCAGTGCTGTCCTATTCGATCTTGACGGTGTCCTCATCGATTCCACGCCCGCCGTCCAGAGGGTTTGGACACAATGGGCGACGCGACACAGACTCGATCCGGATGCTGTCGTGAAGCACGTGCATGGCCGGCCTAGCCTGAGCACGGTCCGGCATTTCCTTCCTGATGCGGATCATGGACTTGAAAATCGAGAGATTGAGCGCCGGGAAATCGAGGATACGGGAGGGATCGTCGTGTTGCCCGGGGCAGTCGAGTTGTTGACCACCCTTCCCTCCCGTCGCTGGACAATCGCGACCTCCTGCACGAGCAGGCTGGCGGAGGCTCGGTTACGTGCGGCCGGGTTGCCGACTCCCCCGTGCATCCTGACTGCTTCGGACGTGGCTCGCGGCAAACCCGATCCTGAACCTTTTCTCAAGGCTGCGGCGAAACTAGGGTTTCATGCTTCGGACTGCATCGTTTGTGAGGATGTTCCGGCTGGCGTCTTAGCGGGAAAGGCAGCCGGAGCCCGTGTGGTCGCGCTGCGCACAACATTTCCAGAAGCCGATTTACTTGCCGCAGGAGCTGACTTTATCGTCGATAGCTGCAAAAACATCTCCGTCGTGGAGAGTACAGATAGTTTAGTCCTGCAACTTGATTGCATTAAGGCGTAAATTGCTTCTGGCCATCCTCGTATAAAGGAAAAACACATGCGTCGCAGGGACCTTTTGAAAAGTGCTGCAGTCCTACCCGCGCTGGCTCACCTGAACGTTGCAGCTCTGGCAACAGTGGACGAACCCATCCATTTCCCGGAGTCGCCTCGGCAGCGTTTAAACCAGGGGCCCTTCGACATCGAGCAAGATCAAGGTTGGCAAACCATCCTTTTCACGACGCCTTCGGAAAAGCCTCTGCGAAATCCGGGACTCGGTCTCGTGGGATACAGCTGGGAAGAAAGCGGACCATCGCTTACAGCGCGCGCCGGTCGCGAAACGTTGGAACAGCATGTAGAAAAAATTTCAAGCCTGCCCTTCGTCGACGTCCTGTACATCCGCTGCGATTGGCGCAACGTGCAATCGCAGGCTGGCCGCCTTGATCTCGATCCTGTCTGGAATTTGACGCTCGATGCAGCTAGAAGGAAACATCTGAGGGTCGCCTTCAGGATTCAACTTTCGAACTATTCGTTTCAGCCCGAAGAGGTCGCCCTGCCTCCGTTCTTGCGCGACCGAGTTCCGCTTGTCAACATCGGCAATATTCCCGGCAAGGGGAATGGACTATTCCGCGAGCCCCGCTATGACCATCCGGAGTTTCAGAAAGCATTCCGGGAGTTGACCGACTTGCTGGCGGACAAATTCGATGGGAATCCGTTGATCGAATGGGTGGACCTGATGCAATACGGCTTTTGGGGCGAGGGACACACGAGCAACTATCCGAACCCTTTCCCCGATTACGGAACCGCCGAGCGAACTTTTCTCAGTATGACCGAATACCAATTGGGAGCGTGGAAGAAAACGCCGCTTGCCGTGAACACTCAGCCCGACATTAGCAACGTGGGCAATCGCCGCGTGATCGATATGGCGATGCGCGCGGGCACATGGCTGCGTTCCGACAGCATTATCGTCGAGGAGCCCATTCAGATCGATGAACTCGCAAATCGTCCGCCGTGGCTCGCCACGATTATGGAGGATGGATACCTTCGGCAATACGACGCTCAAAAACTGTCGACCGATGCGGTGGGAATCAATGTGATGGAAAACTACATGTTGCACGTCCTCGATCTGCGTGCCAACTACTGGGCGTTGTGGACCGAAGCCGACAATCTCGCGCGCTATAACGAAATGTATCCCCGCGGATTCGAGCGGCTGCGTTCCCACATGGGATACCGGCTGCGGCCTTCATGGGTCTGGCAACGCAAGCGATACGACACCTTCGAAGTGATCGTGTGCGTTACCAACCGGGGCGTGGCCGGAGTTTCCGGAGTTTTGTGGCTTCAACTTGAGAGTCCTGACCGAAAACTTACTTTGCGTGGAGCTCTCGATCCTGGGCATCCCTACGGCGGGGGTTTGCGGCAGGCTTCCTTCTTACTTCCCAAGAGATACGTGGGGAAACTGAATCTTTCCGCGCAGCTTGAGATTCGTCCCGGCAACGTGAAACCTGTCGTGTGGGCGTGCGAACAACCTGTGAATCCGGATGGCTCGATTACCCTGGAACTTAAGAACGCCGACGATAAAGGCTGGCGCAAGGGAGTGTGATGCTCACGACTGATGGATCACCTGAGTCTGCGCGGGTCTACGGTTGGCCAGTCTGTTTCGCGGCGATCGACATGCAAATTTCGACCGATGGCGCGACATCAGCGATAGAAGGTTTAGGGAAGGAGCCATCGCGTAATGCACGTATGAATGCGACGGTCTCGTGGTAACAACCATTCAAAAGATCTTCGGACGTATCGGTAGATGCTAACTCCTCGGTGACACACTCTCCGTTGCGGTACGCCGACCAACGGCGTCTTGTGCCAAAGGGGCATGTCACTGACACATGAAAGCCCTCTCCGGAGAGTTCGTAGGTTTCATCAAGCATGCCCGCGGTGGGCATCACATCAATGCGACCTTCGGCGCCGCTTTGGAAATGGAGATCGATGGCGTGCCACGCTGTCCGTCCGCTCCCGGCCTTCATTGTGCGAAATTCAAATTCTGTGACCTCGCCCGCAATGTACCGAAGCGTATCCACCGCATGTACTGCTGTGGCCCAAATGAACTCGGGTTCAGAACGGGCGTGGCGAGCCAGCACGCAGCGGACGTAGCGGATGGACCCGGCTTTACGTGTCCACTCCACAGCACGGTTCAGATACGGCATAAAACGGCGATTCACCGAAACCATATTCGGAGTGCCACTTTCGGAAGCACATTTCGCCAAGGCTGTCACTTCGGCGAAGTTGGAGCCAAGGGGCTTCTCAACAACGCAAGGCACGTGCCGGGTTAACAATAGAATCCCAGTATCAGAAATTCTCTCCGGAGGCACGACCACAAAGCATCCATCGATCTCCTCGCGCGACAGTAGTTCATCAATGCTGCCGTAGGCGTTTCTGAATCCGTACCGTGCGCAGAATTTTCGCGCCTGTTCGATCCGAATATCGCAGGCACCGACAAGCTCAATTTCATCCGGGTATTCAGATTTGTATCTGGCAAGCGGAACTGCGTGGCCAGTCTCAGCGTGTTCGCCGCAGCCTATTAGCGCCAACCGGATGGCATGTCCCGTGTTCATGGATTTGTACGAACCAAGGGGACTTCCTCGTTGACGATCTTCTCAGTGGTCGCGCTTCCGCGAACAAAGAATAAAGAACCACCGACGGCGAGGGTCAGCAACGCGAAGCAAATGACCGTCAAACGCTGGTTTGAGGGAACATCGAACAACAGCAACAAACTGAGAACTCCGATGCCGGAGACTGTGCGGCTCAAAAATCGAAATACCGGACCTGTGAAGTCTGGTGAGCCTTGCAGTTCCTTGACAGTGTCGACCGGTGTATTCAGGTTCCGGAAAAGACGCGCACGTTCAGGCCAATCTCCCCGATCCAGCAGCATGCTTAGAAAGAAGACACCGAAAGATGACGGAATGATAATCGCCACCTGCTGAACCAGACTCCAGTGATAAACGAAAGCTCCTAGAATGCCTAGAACGAGGCCCGTGACGAATGAAGCGAGGCCCGACCACGACGGCGTGCGGCGCACGGCAAGGCCAAGCAGCGCGGGCGGACCATAAGCCAGCGACATCAACGTATTGAAGGTGAGCATGACTTCAAAAACGCTTTGACCGCTCGACGCCATGACCATCGCGATCGCAGTTGTCGCTCCCCCGATCAAGAATGTTGCAATCCATCCCACCGCTAAGAGTTCGCGTTCGCCGGCTCCTTTTCTGAACAATGCCTGGTACATATCTTTCGTAAGAATCGCGGATTTCAGATTGAACTGCGCTGATAACGTTGCCATCGTCGAGCTGAACATGGCCGCCAGCATCACTCCGATCAGGCCGTGAGGAAGGAGAGTTAGGCTGGCAACAGCGTAAGCGGCCTCACTCGGTTTGGGTAAAGTCGCCCGCAAAGACGGAAGCACGGGATAAACGACTCGCATCGCCATGGGCGGGAGAAACCAGATGAATGCCCCCACAAAAAATAATCCGCTGCACAGTAACGCAATCTTCCGCGCCGATCGTTCATCATCCACGCTGAAGTAACGCTGGGCCATTGCGCTGGTGTTGTAGCCAAACGAAACCATGATCGTCCACGACGCCAGGTAGAACCACCCAAATTCGCCTGACCAGTGAATCGTTTTCATTTCGGGAGGAAGCGCATGGATGAGCCCTCCTACGCCTCCGACCCGAAGCAGCGACATCACGACCAGAACTAAGCAAAACGGCATCAGGATGGAGGCCTGCAAAAAATCTGTGACCACAACAGCCCACAGTCCGCCTAGCACACAATAAAAGGCGATCAGGGCTCCAGCCCCAAGGATCGTCCACGTCACCGGAATACCGCAAGCCGCCGACACGAACAGGCTCAGACCGAACAAAGTACTCGCACTTGTGAATAACTGAAAAATGATTGTGGTCCAGGAAAACACCTGGTGCGTCGCCAGGTTGAATCGTCCCGCCAGGTATTCCATCACCGTAGTGATCCTGCTCCGGCGCCAGCGTTCGGCAAAGATGAAATATCCGAGCAAGAAACTCAGGGCATTCCCGATGTACAAGCCAATGGCCGCAATTCCCGAACGATAGGCAACGCCGGCCGCGCCCGTAAAAGTCCAGGCGCTGAAGCCCGACATGAAGCAACTCAAGCCTGCCACCAACCAGGGAATGCGGCTGCCTCCGCGGAAATACTCGGCGGCGCCCCGGTTGAAGCGCACAACGTAAAACCCGACGCGCACCATTAACAGCGCATATAGGGCAATGACAAGGTAGTCAACTCGGTTTGCGGTGCTCACGTAAGGGGACCTGGGCTTCTTTATACTTTGTTTTTGATCACAATTGAAGACAATAAACAACAAAAGAAAGTAAACGAAGTATCGCCGATGTTATACTCGGCTGCTCATGGCCCGTCCTCGAATACTCATCAGCGCCGGACCGGAACTGTTCGAATCGTTTTTCTGCCCGCATGAAATTAGGCGACTCACCCATACATTCGTGTGGGAACGTGACGGAAGCGTGGCGGTTTCCTCGAAATTCCGACAGAAGTTGCGTACAGCCGAAGCGTTGATCACTACCTGGGACAGTCCACAATTTGACGAAGAATTATCGCGACTAGCGCCCCTCCTCCGCATCATTGCTCATTGTGGAGGAGAAGTGAAATCCCGCTTCGCCCGACCGCTCTTCCAGCAACTGACGATTACCAACGCGGCCGGTCCCATGGCCCGCGCAACGGCAGAAATGGGCGCCGCTCTGCTCCTTTACTGCGCGCGGAATGTCGACCACTATCGCGCCGCGCTGCGAACAAAATCGAACCGCATCTATGAGCAGGTGCACCTTCACGGCGCTCCGGAATCAATAGTCGGCCGCACCGTAGCTATGATCGGCTTCGGGCGAATTGGGCGTGCTCTCGTCGGCCTTATGCGCGGCTTCAATTTGAATTGGCTCGTGCATGATCCCTATGCGGATCGAGCCTTGGCGCGGAAATATCCGGTCAGGTTCGTAAGCCTTAAGGAATTGCTGCCCAAAGCGCACTTGCTGATGCTGGCCACTGCCCTCACGGATCAGACGCGTGGAATCCTGGGACGGAAAAATCTTGCCGCGCTTCCTGATGGAGCGACGGTGATTAACATCGCGCGTGGAGGTTTGATTGACCTAAATGCTCTGCGGAGTGAGGTGCGCTCTGGACGTTTGCGCTGCGCCCTCGATGTCACCGATCCCTCTGAACCTCTCGCTGTGAATGATCCTCTGCGAACCATCTCAGGCGCGATCGTCACACCGCACATTGCCGGAAGCGGCCTCCATGTGCGGCGAGAGATCGCGCGAGTTGTGGTGGACGATCTGAAGAAATTCTTCGCGGGTAGACAAGTTGAGAATCGCGTTACGGATGCGATGCTCGACCGGATGACGTAGGAATGAAAATCTCGTTTTCAACTCTGGCATGTCCTGATTGGACTATGCCGAAGATCATCCAGATTGCTGCCGCTGCGGGCTATGACGGGATTGAGCTGCGTTTCGTGGAGGGGACAGACTCTCTCTGGAAGCTTGCCGCATTCCGCGGTACGCAATTGAAGGAGACCCGGAAGACCTTGAGCGATCGGGAGCTGCTAGTCTCCTGCGTGGATACAAGTTGCCGCTTCCACTTTCCCCAAGCTACTCAACGCGAAGCCGCGATCGAAGAAGGAAAACGCATGTCCGATCTCGCCGCCGAACTTGGTGCTCCCGGAATCCGTGTTTTTGGCGACACCATCCAGACCGGTGCCGATCGTGAATCGACTCGCAACTGGATCGCCGAATCCATGCGAACCCTCGCCGAGAGAACCTCACAGAAAGGCGTGCAGGTCTGGATCGAGACACATGGTGATTTCGTGCAGGCAAGCGAGACCGCGCTCATCTTGAAGGAATGTGGTTCTCCCTGCACCGGAGTGGTGTGGGATCCGGTGAACAGCCTCGCGTCCACTGGAGAATCATTAGCGCAGGGTGCGGCTCTCCTGAGATCCGCAATCCGACATGTCCATGTCAAGGATTTCAAAAAAACCACACAAGGCATTGCATACGTTCGCAGCGGCGAAGGCATCTTCCCCTGGCACGAACTAAGGCACGCGTTGAAGCAGTTGCAATATGAAGGTTTTCTCTCGTTCGAATGGGAAAAGAAATGGCATCCTGAACTGGATGACGCGTCAATCGCCGTGCCGCATTTCGCGAAGTGGTTTCGCCAGGAGTTTGTTTATGGCTGAGCGCGAGATATTAAGGACGTTGCGACTCGAGGACGTGCCCTCCGCCTTCCAATTGTCGGCGCAGGCAGGATGGAATCAGACCGAGGAAGACTGGCGAATGCTGCTCGAACTCGCTCCAAAAACCTGCCTCGCAATCGAAGCCAACGGTCAGCTGGCAGCAACCACAACGTTGCTTTGCTACGGGCAGCAGCTTGCATGGATTGGTATGGTCCTGACCAAAACGGAGTTCCAGCGGCGAGGGTTTGCCAGGAAATTGTTCTGCGAGGCCTTAAAGCAGGCTGACGAAATTGGAATTGAGACGATCAAGCTTGATGCCACAGAACAAGGTCAGCCTCTGTACGAACAGTTCGGCTTTCACTGCGAACAGGAGATCGTGCGCTGGTCTCGTCCTAAATCCGGCAGTCAGCAGTTTCCCGCCATTCACTCGTCCGCGACAGCGTGGGGCCGTGAGGATGCATACTATTTCGGTACGGATCGCCTGGTGTTGCTCGAATACATGGCTCAGCGACATCCTCCCGCTTCAGTTGGGAAATCGTATCTGTTCTCGCGTCCGGGTCGCGTGAGCGCGTACCTTGGGCCTTGTGTCAGTGCCAGTCCAGAAGAAGCTCGAAGCTTGATCTCTACCCAGGTGGAAGAGTCCGCTTGCAGTTGGTACTGGGATCTCTTTCCGGACAACAAACACGCAGTTACGATTGCGCGCGAACTTGCGTTTACTCCACAGAGGCATTTATTGCGGATGGGGCGCGGCAAGGAACTGTCCGAAAAGCGGGATGCGATCTATGCGATCGCCGGTTTTGAGCTCGGTTGAATATGCAGATCCAGACACTATCGGAATTGGAAGAGTTGCTCTCGCGGCCCGACGATAAAACGGCTGAAGCGATGGCGTCCCTTGAGGGCGATTTACTCATTCTCGGTGCGGGCGGCAAGATGGGGCCCAGCCTGGTTCGATTGGCTCGTCGCTCATGCGAACGGGCTGGCATCAGGAAACGTATTTTCGCGGTCGCCCGCTTCACCAATTCGAATTTGCCGGCCCAACTGGCTGAAGTTGGCGTCGAGACCATCAGCTGCGACCTTCTCGATCGTTCGGCGCTAACACGCCTCCCCGACATCCCGAATGTCATCTTCATGGCGGCGAGGAAATTTGGGACGTCCGGAGAGGCCCACTTGACCTGGGCGATGAACACGTATCTCCCCGGGCTCGTTGCCGAGCGTTACCGTGATTCTCGTATCGTTGCTTTTTCTACTGGAAACGTTTATCCGCTGCGGCCCATCTCGCAAGGCGGTGCGCAAGAAAGCACATCGGTCGGGCCAGTTGGCGAGTATGCACAATCGGCACTCGGTCGCGAGCGCATGTTTGAGTACGCGTCGGCTCGATGGGGAACTCGCGCTGCACTCTTGCGTCTGAATTATGCCGTCGAGTTGCGATATGGAGTGCTGGTTGACATCGGACTGTCGGTATTCGAACGACGTCCGATCGACCTGGCGATGCCCAAGGTGAACGTCATCTGGCAAGGCGAGGCCAATTCCTGGTGTTTGCGCTCCCTACCCTTGTGTCAGGCGCCTCCACTGGTTCTGAATATCACCGGCAGCGAACTGCTCTCTGTACGAGAGTTAGCTCTCGACTTTGGCCAGCATTTCGGTATCGAGCCAACCTTTGTGTCCGAAACTGAGGGTACCAACGCGCTCCTCAGTGACACCAGCAAGGCGCGAGGACTTTTTGGCGATCCCAAGATCAGTCCTCACGAGATGATCCCGTGGATTGCAGACTGGATTCGGAACGGCGGACCGCTCCTGAACAAGCCCACGCACTTTCAAGTACGGGACGGTAAATTCTGATGCGATTGCGTGAACAACTGCATTCAGGCCTGGTCATTCCTGCGCATCCCCTCGCTCTCAATTCCCAACGCAAGTTGGATGAGCGTCGGCAACGGGCCCTGACCCGCTACTACTTGGCCGCTGGAGCGGGCGGAGTCGCGATCGGGGTTCATACCACGCAGTTCGCCATCCGAAAGGTTGGATTGCTCGAGCCCGTGTTGACTTTGGCAGCAGAGGAGTGTCGTGATCGCAACATAGTAAGAATTGCCGGGATATGCGGGCGACGAACGCAGGCGGTGGCGGAAGCAGAACTCGCTGCGAAATTATCTTACGATGCCGCACTGCTTAGCCTTGCCGACCTGAAGGACGAAAGCATTTCCCAGCTTCTGGACCACAGCCGCGCCATTGCCTCGATCATTCCCATAGTCGGGTTCTACCTGCAGCCTGCAGTCGGAGGAAGGCTCTTGCCTTATGATTTCTGGCGGCAGTTCGCAGACATCGAGAATGTCGTGGCCGTAAAGATCGCGCCCTTTAGCCGCTATCAGACCATCGAAGTTGTGCGCGCGATTGCTGACTCCGGTAGGCATAAGGAGATCGCGCTCTACACCGGCAACGATGACAACATTCTGCTCGACCTGCTCTCGTTGTTTGATTTCGGGTCCGGACCGGTCAGGTTCTCGGGCGGCCTGCTCGGCCATTGGGCCGTCTGGACAAAAACTGCAGTTGAGCATTTGGCGAGGGCACGACAACATCGCGATTCGATCTCAAGCGATCTTCTGCGGCTCGCTCACCAGATCACTGATGCGAACGCAGCTATCTTTGACCCAGCACACCATTTTCACGGCTGCATTCCCGGGATTCATGAAGTTCTCCGGCGGCAGGGTTTGTTGGAAGGATGCTGGTGTCTTGATCCCGCCGAAGAACTCTCACCAGGACAAAGTGAGGAGATCGATCGCGTCTGCAAAACCTACCCCAATCTGCAGGATGATGATTTTGTGAAGGAACACCTTGATGAGTGGCTTCGCTGACTTTTTTTATGACGCGGGAATCTGTCCGCTCTGCTCTTGCCGATCGCGCCAAATACTCTGACCGTCGACTCGTACGACTAACTTTCAGCAGGAGGGAGACTATGCTTCAAAGGGCCGCTTCGGGACACATCCTTCTCGCACCAGCGCCGCGCGCCGTAGCCGACATTCTTGACTCCGATGATCTCGCACAATTGCACGCTCTTGGCGATTTGATCGTGCACGAGGCGGGTCCGGTCACAGACGAGGACTTTGACGCTATTGCTGCTGATACCAAGATTATTATTGGCCAGATTGACCTGCCGGAATCTCGCCTCTCCAAGGCACGCTCCCTGAAAGCGATCTTTAATGTCGAAGGAAATTTCTTACCCAACGTCGACTACGGATATTGCTTTCAGCATGGCATTCGCGTCCTCTGTATCGGTCCAGTATTCACTGAACCCGTTGCAGAGGCCGCGCTTGGTATGGCCATCGATTTGGCCCGTGGCATTACCCGCTCTGATCGGAATTTTCGTGAGGGCACGGAGGAATATGGGCTAGCAGCAAATCGCGAAGCGTTTTCCCTTTTTCGTCAGGATGTGGGTTTCATCGGTCTTGGTGATTTAGGAAGAGCAATTCTGCCGTTGCTTCAATCCTTCCATTGTCATATTCGCGCCTACGATCCGTGGCTCCCGGAAGAATATCTCCGCATGCTCGGATGCGACGCCGCTTCCCTCGAGGAAGTCCTCCGTCTTTCCCGAGTGATTTTTGTCGTGGCTGGTGCAACTTCGGAAAATCAAGGCTTTCTTGGGCCCCAGCAGTTCTCGCAGATGCAATCTGGCGCGGCGCTAGTTCTGGTCAGCCGCGCCGCGGTGGTTGACTTTGATTCTCTGGTTGACTTTGCTCGTCGTGGCCGTATCCGCGTTGCCACCGATGTATTCCCGCAGGAACCACTACCGGCGGACCACCCAGCCCGACGAGCCGGAAATATGCTGCTCTGCGCTCACCAAGCTGGCGCTCTGGAAACCACAATCAGGCAGATCGGAAAGTTGGTCGTCGCAGATGCGAAATTGATCATGAGGGGCCTGCCCCCAGTTCTCTGCAAGTCCGCTCAACCAGAAACAGTCGCACTCTCCCGCAGTAAGCCCGTGGCAAAGACCTGAGGAACGCGGCAGTTTGTTACAAAGAGTAAAATAACGGCTCAAGCTGGAGGCTTTATGCTGTTCCCACGCCTTCTCCCGTTGCTGTGTCTCTTTCCTTTGGCGTCGCCCGCTCTCAGCCAAGATAGAAATATTCAGCCTGTGCCGGAGACGTGCGCGGTCACAAATCCTTCAGATCACCCTTTTGTGCCTCCGAGGCCCTATTCGGCAAGCCGGGGCGTTAATTGGTTCGGAACAGACAGGCTCTGGACGTTTCTTCCCAGCGACGGGATATGGGGACTAGGAGAAAAGACCTTCTGGTTTCGAGCAGAATGGGGGCGATACAAGCGCACCAGCGGGTCGATGCCGGCAATTGATACTGCAAAGTTCACGGTTACGGCGCGACGGCTGGATGGCCCGGCACCTCCTCCCGAAGTGGGGCGAGCAAGTAGCTCGTACCGAGAAGAGGACTGGAAGGCATTCTTGGTCGGAGGAATTAACTTCCCGACGACCGGATGCTGGGAAGTCTCCGCGCGTTATGAGAATGACGAATTGACGTTTGTCGTATGGATTGTGCCCGACGCACCCGCGAAACAGACCCATGACCAATCGGTCCCATTGTCGATCGTCGTTGACAAATCATGTCGGATCGAGCCCGAGTCTGACCCCTTGGTCGTCGGCGATCGCGTGGATGCTTTTCGCGATGACGCCATTTGCCACCTTGAGAGCGTGTTGTCGTCCCAGCATATTGAAGAAAAGATAACGGACGGTCAGCGCTCTCGCTTCACTGTTCGAGTTGCCGAGCAGGAATACGTCGTCCAGAATCCAACCGACAAACCCACTGTATTCATCGTTCGGCACCAGGTTCCTGACGATTGGATCGTGGACTCGGATCCCCAGCCGTCCACCATAGACGGCTCGACGGCGGTGTTTCGACTAAACGCGGAACCGGGGCAAAGAGTACGACTGCACGTAGGTATGCACCGGAGCTACAACATCAATTCAAACTAGTCTCCGGTCGAAGTGTTCACATATGGGAGATAGGAAAGAAACCAACGCGAGGGTAGCGTTCGAACCACCTGAACTACGTTCCCGGTTCTGTTTGGA
>AR_comb_assmDRAFT_10840491_pt1 | contig 18407 bp, 18 predicted proteins | sample ArasoioldDNA_FD_10543 | JGI IMG/M metagenome (IMG submission 10543) | reverse complement strand
GGTGTTGTCAATGAAAAGTAAGGTTCGGTAGCACGCCCCGCGCCAAAGACCTGCGCTGGGGGCGCCCGCGGACGAAGGCGTCCGGGGCTACGTGAGCGTGGTGGAGGGGACAAGCACTTGAAACCGCGTGTGCGGAGGATCACAGACACGGAGGTGCGTTTGGTGTAAACGTCCGCACTAGTACTGTGTCCAAAACGAGTGCGGAGTCCCTTTGTGCCGAAGGCGACCCGAAGTGGTAAGGCCATCTGCGTCATCTGCAAGAAGCCCATCACCCAAGCCCAGCGTCCGGCCGTGCGGATGCAGCCCGGCAAGGAAGCTCACATGGAGTGTTTCGCGAAACGGGAGAGGCAGGCCAGCAAGCCCAACTGATTCCAGAGATTGTCCCTCGCTCGGCTGTCTGACTTTCCAAATGCCGGTGAACGAGTTCCCCTAAGCAAACCGCGTGATTCCAGTCATTGCCTCGGGATGCGTCGAAGCGATAAGGTTTCGGCTTTCCGATGTGGTGCCGTGCCGGAATCTCCGGAGGGCGATCGCAACTATCCAATGCAGGCAGGAGATGATCCATGGACGAGCAGGCAGTCGAGTTGACTAGAGTGGCTCCGCAGCAGCCCGGCTTGCAGGAGTTGTGCGTGAAGACTGCGGTGGCGCACACGATCACCTATTTCTTGATGGGCGTGATCGCGTCGACGACGATGAACTACAAGGAAGCGTTTACGCGACCTGAAATCGCCTGCTACATGCGGCAGGTGAGCGATCCGTGGGTGATGGCAGGGCCTCTGTTTCAGCCCCTGCGCGGATTGATCTTTGCGCTGGCGTTCTATCCGATTCGCGGCGCATGGCAGAAAACACGGTTGGCTGGTGATGTGGTGGCTGTTGGTGGCACTGGGAATTCTGAATACATTCGGGCCCGCTTGGGGATCGGTCGAGGGAATGATTTATACGCTGCAGCCGGCGCTGGGGCAGATGAGCGGATGGCTGGAAGTGGTGCCGCAGGCATTGTTGTTGTCGATCATTCTGTTTTATTGGGTGGAGCGTCCAAAGAAGTGGATGAACTGGATGCTCGGAATCATTTTCTTCTTGACGATGGCCCTACCGGTGATGGGGCTGATGATGAAGAGGTAGGTTTCGATGCGTGGAGAGCGTCGCACGCCCTCGCGCCAACAACTTGCGCGTGAGGGCGCCCCGGGCGAGGCGCACGGGGCTACACAGGAGTTATGCGTGTTTCTTTATTCCTCGTGTTTTGATTAAGTCCAGGATTGGCTGGATTGCCAGAGCCGCCGCGACGCACAGGACTGCCGACAGGCGGTCCATTGTCCCCGACTTGAGGAAGTGGACGTAGCTGAGAATGGTGAGCGGGATGTAGAGCAAAAGGCCCGTCACCATGCCGGGAGAGTATCTCCTAGTGTGGATTGCGCCTCGAATGTGGAAGAGGGTATTCCAAGCTGCGAACGTCACGAAGGTGAACCACCCCCGAATTCCCAGCAGACTGTAGTGTCCGCGGTAATCGAATGCGCCCAGTACAACCAGCAAGGCTGCGATGGCTGGAAGCGTATTGACCTTAACGTAAAACGATCCCGGAGTATCGGTAAACTGCGGACGAAACACGTTGTCCCAACTGATGAACTTTCCTGGAAAGATAAACTCTTCGGTGACGTGCAGACCGAATGCGATGGGCAAGGAAAAGAGTAGAAGGACTCCCATTTCATCGGGCGCCAGTTTCTGCTTCGTGAAGAGGAGAATGAAGCCCACGGATGTCAGTACAACGGCGGAAATTCTCCAAGACAAGCGCGCTCTAACGTGCGATTCCTTCTCCGACCATGCGGTTGCCAATTTGGCCTCCTTGATGCAACGAAGAGACCCTAGTTCTCTGGAGATTGTCTTGCAGTGACGGGAAGCACTGATGCTGTGTTGAAGGGAAGGACTCGGGGTTGGACTGCTCGTACGCTGACGATTACTTCTCCGCGTGGCTTTGGGGACACCCATATTGACGAACGCCCCGCGCCAAAGACTTGCGCTGGGGCGCCCCGGGCGAGGCGCACGGGGCTACATGAGAGTAGTGGCGAAGAATATTACTTTGCTGCGACGGCTTTCTTGGGGAACATCTCGCCGATGCGGCGGATCTGGGCTCCGACTCCCTTTAGCTTCTCTTCGATGTGCTCGTAGCCGCGGTCGATGTGGTAGACGCGGTCGATGATGGTCTCGCCATCGGCGACGAGAGCGGCGAGCACCAGCGAGGCGGAGGCGCGGAGATCGCTGGCCAGAACTGCTGCGGCACTGAGCGGAGATTTGCCACGGACGACTGCGCGGCGTCCTTCAATCTTGATGTTCGCGCCCATGCGGACGAGCTCCTGGGCGTGCATGAATCGATTCTCGAAGATATTTTCCGTGATGATCGAAGTGCCTTCGGCCTGCGTGGCCAGTGCCATGTACTGCGCCTGGCAATCGGTTGGAAAGCCGGGATGTTCTTCAGTAGTCATGTCGGCGCCGGTGAATGGATTGTCGCCCATGACACGGACGCCGTCGGCAGAAGATTTCGTTTTGACTCCGACTTCGTGAAGCTTGCCGAGGAGAGCGTCGAGTTGGGAGGGATCGCATCCGGCGACGTTGAGATCGCCTCCGGTCATGGCACCGGCAATGATGAACGTTCCGGCCTCGATGCGGTCGGGAATGATGCGGTGCTTCGTGCCTTTCAGCTTGCTCACGCCTTTTACGCGGATCGTGGGTGTGCCTGCGCCTTCGATGCGAGCTCCCATTTTGTTGAGAAGATCGGCGAGGTCGGCGACTTCGGGTTCGCGGGCGCAATTCTGGAGGACGGTCTCGCCTTCCGCCAGAGTTGCGGCCATCAGGAGATCTTCGGTGCCGGTGACGGTGATCTTGTCGAAGACGATCTCTGCGCCTTTCAGGCGGTCGGCTTTGGCTTCGATGTAACCGTGCTCCTGCGTGATCTTGGCGCCGAGTTGCTCGAGTCCCTTGATGTGGAGATCGATGGGGCGCGCTCCAATCGCGCAGCCGCCGGGGAGCGAGACGCGGGCGCGTCCGCAGCGAGCAACGAGGGGGCCGAGGACGAGGGTGGAGGCGCGCATGGTCTTGACCAGTTCGTAAGACGCTTCGGGGGCGGCAAGATTTTCGCATTGAATGGTAGTGCGGTGCTGGGCGCGGCCGTAGCCGAGTTCGACGTCGGCGCCCATCGCGGCGAGGAGATTGCGCGTGGTCTGAATGTCGCGGACCTGCGGAATGTTTTCGAGGATGACCGGTTGATCGGTGAGCAGGGCAGCGGCCATGCAGGGAAGAGCGGCGTTCTTTGCCCCGCTGACGCGAACTGTGCCGAGAAGAGGCTCACCGCCGCGGATGACGAATTTGTCCATTTATGACGTCCTTGGTGCCTTTTTATTCTAGCGGGAATCGTCTGGCGGGTAGGTAACCGAGAGGGCACGAACTGTTGGCTGCGGATTTTGAGCGCACCACAAAGGCACAAGAGGCACAAAGGGGCAGCCTGTTTTCCGCCATTGGGGGCTTGCGGATCGGGATTATAATGTCTGCAGTATGCGTCGCCTGATGTCGGTTACGGCGTTCGCCCTGCTGTTCACGGTATCGTTGTGGGCGCAGCGCGGCGGAGGGCACGTGGGCGGCGGACGCGCGGGATTCAGCGGCGGCGTTCGCTCTGGCGGATTTGTAGGACGCCCGGCAGGCGGCATGGGCGGCGCGCGTGTTTCCGGCGGCATGCACTTCGGCGGCGGCTTCTCTCACGGATTCAATCAAGGCGTTCATCACGGCTCTTCCAGCAATTCCTTCCACAATCATCACGGATCTCACGGTGTTCACGTTCACACGTTCGGATTCCACAACAACTGCGTGGGCTGGAATTGCGGATTTGCTTCGTTTCCATGGTGGGGATGGGGCTACTCCGATCCGTGGTTGCGCTGGGAGGATCAGGATCGCCGCTTCGAGGAAGATTACTATCGGCAGTACGCGATCGCCGCGCAGATGAATCGCGACAGCCTCGAAGAACAGCGCCTACGGCGCCAGGCTGAAGCGGATGACGATCAGGACGCCTACGCGCCGGTGCAGCGCCGTCAGGCTGCACCACCGGAGCGGGATCCGGATCCGATTCTTCCGGCAACCGTACTGGTGTTCCGCGATCAACATCAGCAGGAAATCCAGAACTATGCGATCGTCGGCCAGACTCTGTGGCATTTCACTCCGCAGCGAACCGTGAAGATCGCTCTCGCCAACCTGGACTTGCCCGCGACGCAGAAGGCTAACGAAGATCGCGGCGTCACGTTCCAGGTTCCAGGCCACGAAGGGCAATAGGGTCGCCCCGCTTACCACACCCAAATCCCGTTCACTGCACTTCCTCCCCGTTTAGGTTTACGGCATATCCTTTTGCATCCTTAGGGAATACATTGGAATCAACTACTTAGACCATTTTTCCGTGGAGTCGGGGAACCTGCAGGAGTACGGGGTGGCTCAGAAGAATAGCCATGTCCGAATGTTAGAATAAGAAAACATCACACAATATGCCCTTAAAAACGCTGTTTCTGAATCCTCCGTCTTTTGAGAATTTCGACGGCGGCGCTGGCTCTCGCTGGCCCGCGACGCGCGAAATCGAAAGTTACTGGTATCCGGTATGGCTGGCTTATCCGACGGGAATGCTGGACGGAGCCCGGTTGCTGGACGCTCCGCCGCATCACGTCTCTGCTGAGGAGACGATCGAGATCGCCAAGGACTACCAGTTCCTGGTGCTGTTTACATCGACGCCGGGATTTCCGGGGGATATCCGCCTCGCAACGGCAATCAAAAAAGTTAATCCCACAATCAGGATTGCTTTCGTCGGCCCGCATGTGACCGTGCTGCCGGAAAAATCGTTGCGTGACTGTCCAGCCATCGATTTCGTGTGTCGCAAAGAATTCGACTACTCGGTGGTGGATTACGCCAAGGGCAAACCGCTGGAGGAGATTCCAGGCGTTTCGTTTCTGAAAGACGGCACGGTGGTGCACAATCCCGACGCGCCGCAGTTGCAAGATCTGGATTCGCTGCCGCACGTAACCGACGTCTACAAGCGCGACCTCGATGTGAGACGGTACACGGTGCCGTTTCTGCTGCACCCGTTTGTGTCGCTCTATACGACGCGCGGGTGTCCGGCGCAGTGTACGTTCTGCCTGTGGCCGCAGACGTTGAGCGGACATCCATGGCGCAAACGTTCCACCGATGACGTGGCGAGCGAGATGGCGCGGGCCAAAGAACTATGGCCCGATGTGAAGGAATTCTTCTTTGACGATGACACGTTCAATATCCAGAAGGCGCGCACGATCGAGTTGTGCGCCAAGCTGAAGCCGCTGGGGCTGACGTGGTCGTGTACGTCACGCGTGACCACCGATTACGAAACACTAAAGGCAATGAAGGAAGCTGGATGCCGCTTGCTGATCGTGGGATATGAGTCGGGCGATCCGCAGATTCTGAAGAACATCAAGAAGGGCGCGACGGTTGAGCGGGCGCGCCAGTTCACAAAAGACTGCCACAAGCTGGGACTGGTGGTGCACGGTGATTTCATCCTGGGTTTGCCGGGAGAAACGCACCAGACCATCAATAATACGATTGCTTTCGCCAAAGAGTTGGATGTGGAGACCATCCAGGTTTCGGTGGCGCACGCGTATCCCGGCACAGAGCTTTACGACCACGTGACCAAGAACGGGTTTATGGTGTCAGGCGCGAAGATGGTGGACGAGGGCGGACACCAGTTGGTACAGATGCAGTATCCGGGACTGCCCGCGGATGACATTCTCGCGGCTGTCCACCGTTTCTACGACGAATACTACTTCCGTCCGAAGGCTGCCATTCGCATCCTGAAGAAGGCGGTATTCAACGGTGAGGAGCGGCGTCGCCTTTACAAAGAAGCGAAGGCGTTTTTGAAACTGCGCGCTGCACGCAACAAGCTGGTAAAGGAAAATGCGCGGGCCGCAGCACGCGTCGAGCCCGTAGCCGGCATGACCGATTAACAACAAGTTCTCAGTTCTCGGTTTTCAGAGGGTGCAACAGGACAAAACCCCTGAGAACCGATAACTGGCAACTGAGAACTGATTTTAAGTGACCTTCCGCAAGTATCTTGTGCTGGCCGGAGTTACCGTGTTCGCGGTGGCCGGAGACTCCATGCTCGCGCGTGGAATGAAACAGGCCGGCGGCGTTTCCGTTCATCATCTGCACCGAGTGATCTTCGCTGTGCTCAATCCATGGGTGGCAGCGGGAATCGTGTTGCTGCTCGCCTTCTTTGCTTCCTACATGAATGCGCTCTCCTGGGCAGACCTGACCTATGTCATGCCCGCAACTTCGTTGGGATACGTTTTGCTCGCACTGGTGGCGAAGTTTGCGCTGCATGAGCAGGTGAGCCCAATCCGCTGGCTCGGGATCGTGTTGATTTCTGGCGGCGTGACTTTTGTTGCGGGCGGGCCTGCGCTGACGTCGCACGCTCAGGAAGAGTGCCCATTCACCAACAACGCGAAGGATGCGGCGCAGATATCTGCGGGGGCGGGATCATGAGACACCTCTACACCTGGAGCGGGATCCTGGTCGTCGTCTTCTTTTCAGTTGTGGGCGACATTCTGATCGCGCGCGCGATGAAGCAGGTGGGCGATGTGCATGAGCTATTGCGGCGATCGGGTGTGTGGACTGTGGTGGGGCGTGTATTGTCGAACTCAAATTTCTTTCTCGGCTTGAGTGCGATGGCGGTGGCATTCTTCAGCCTGCTGTTCGCGTTGTCTTGGGGCGATGTGAGCCTGGTAGCTCCGGCTGCGGCGTCACTGACGTTTATCGGAAATGCGTTCGCGGCGAAGATCTTCCTGCACGAGAAAGTTGACCGGCGGCGATGGATTGCCGCATTGCTAGTGTCGGCCGGCGTAGCACTGCTGGCAGGGTAGACTTCGTTCGACATGCGCGCCCGCGCAGGTATGTGTCAGTTCCTTTCTTGAAGCTGTTACAAAAACCGAACAAGGATTATTGTTCTGTTCCGGCCGAGTCTGACAGGCGTTTAGTTCTAAGCGGCGAGGGAAGGGGAGGGGGACTCTCGCCGCGAAAATGATTCAGGAGGCGATTATGAGGCGAACCATTCTGCTGGTTTCCATTGGGCTCCTGGCAGCAGTAGTTTTGGTTGTGGGAGTGTCGAGTGCACAGGCTCCGGCAAGTCAACCGGCGATAAGCAATCTGGATAAACCTATCAATGACTGCGAACGAGAGGTGGGAGGTTGGAAGCACGCAGAAGTGATTGAGATCGTTGTTCTGGCAATGACGTGCGCGGTGGGCGTCCTCATTTCAGGACTGCAAAAGTCAGTGAATCCCTCGGCCAAGCAGGCGACGGTCGTTCTTGGATTTGTTACAGCAATCCTGACGGGTATCAATAGCATCGTGTTCCCGGCAGATGTCAAGACATTGAGGCGCGCCGTTTCCGACGGCAGCGCAGTCATCCGTCAGCTTTGGACGAAGTCGGAACTCCTCAAGAGTGGGCAATTGAAAGGTACGGACCTGAAAGCGGCCACCGAAGACTTTGCAAAGGAACTCAGCCGTTTTCAGGCGGTGGCTGACACTCTTAATGGCAGCACAACCGCTACCCGGACGAGCTGGAACATAACGCCTTTCTCGTTGCCGGTGGTATACGCGCAATCGCAGTCGTCTCTCCCGGAATGGACGCGTAGCGTCCCCTACGACAAGGCCGGCAACCGGTATTTCGTGGGCAAGGCTTCCAATGCGTCGTTGGTCGTGGCGAAGCAGAACTCGATCGATGCAGCCGTGTACAACGCCGCAACGGCGCTGATCCCTGCGGTACCTCACGTCTCGCGCAGCGCCCTGCTGGATTTGATCAAGGCTTCGGCCGTAACTCAGGACTCTGCGTTTGTCTACAAGGACGGATCGTATGAGTGCTACACACTTTTGCGGTTGTCTCCGCAGGTACTGGACCTGGCCAAAGCGCTGCCCGCGACTTCGACGGCGGCGTTGACCGTGTTTCAAGCGAACGGATGGCAGCCGGCTGATCTGACGGAGAATGCAGCCTCGGGGTTGTTTGCGTTGGATAAGAGCGGGGCGGTGTCGAAGCTCACGCCAGGTCAACAGGGTGCGGCGGGAATTCAGAAATTGTTTCAAATCCCGGGCGCTATGTCCGGCTACGCGATTGCGGCCAACGCAGACTCAGTCTTCCTGGCGGCGGGCTCCCAACTCGGGTGCACCATTTACCGGTACACGCTGGCGAGCAAGATGACCACCAGCTTGTTGATGGCCGCGCACCAGCGTTGTGTGGGAATAGCCAATGACGGGACGAATCTCTATGTGAGCATGCCCGAGCGCAAAGAGATCCGGTATTGGAGCACGTGGGATGCATCCTCGCCTCGAAATTGGTCCCTGAGCAAGATTCAATCGCCCGGCAACATTGGATTTGATGAGACCGGTCACCGGCTGATTGTGGCGGACGACGCCACTGGCCAGGTTTACGCGGTATCCATTCCGGATGGGAAAGAAGAATTGCTGTCGGGAAATGTTGGCGCAGTGCAATCGATTGCGACTTCACGCTTTCATACGCTGTTGGCATCAGGGAAGCAGATTCTATTTCTGGCGCGGTCGAACAACCAGGGCGAGAATCCTCCGCATGGTTGGCCTGCGCTGCCGGGGGGGAATATTGTGGGGGTCGCAGTAGACTCCTCGGACAAGCTATGGATTGCGGACTATGACAAGAAGGTGGTGGAAGGACCTTTACCGCTGATCTAAAGAATGGCGTGGGTCTTTGGGCTGGCGCCTTCTTGCTTCGCGGAAAGGCAATCACCACTAAGGTCACGAAGGTTCACGAAGGAAAAGCCTCGGACCATTTGATGTCTCCGTTCGCAGCAGTTTCGTCTAGGGGTTCATTGTTCTTTCACCACAGGGGACACAGAGTTCACAGGGAACTCTGCGCTAAGCGTAGGGAAGGGTCAACGCAGGAGTCTGAAGATGGAGCAGGTGCGCTCGAGCATCTGCTGTTGTTCGGAGGTCGAATCGATGAACTCCACGCCGTGCTGAAAACCGTTGCGGTTGCGGACGACTCCGCGAATGATCAATTCGGCGGTGTTGTAGGGGATCAGGAATTCCAGGACGAGACTGGTGCCGGAGCCGAGTTCGCGAGGAAGGTACAGACGCATCCCGCCCCGGCTAATGTCGGAAGCCTGGCCGCGGTGGGTGGACCGCTCGCCGTTCAGAACGATCGTGACGTTGACCGGAATGGTGACGGCATGGCGCTCCCACTTGCGGCCCTCGTCGCGAGAACCAGGTTTCGGATTGGAAGGCGGCGGCATTGGTATCCACGTAACAGTACATTCTCTCAGCATTCCTGCGCCAGCGATCCTAGTAATCCATGAAACGGAGTAACTGGAGAGTGGTGACCATCCGGCCATAGGGCGTTACCATCGGCTTAACGATCGTTAATACAGCAGCGTCCTGTTACATTGACGCTGTGGCCCACCCCATCCTTCTCTACGATGGCGTCTGCGGACTTTGTAACCGGACGGTGCAGTTCGTTCTTCGGCATGACCGTAAGGCCATGTTTCGCTTTGCGCCGCTGCAGAGTGAACTGGCGGCGAGGACGCTGGCGCGTCACGGAGCCGATCCTACAGTTCTCGATACGTTTTACGTGGTCGTCGGAAGTGAGCTGGCGAATGAGGTGCTGCTGGGGCGTTCGGATGCGGTTCACTTTGTGCTGGGCGAACTTGGCGGGATGTGGCGAGTCTGTGCTGTCGCGCTACGTGCGCTGCCACGCCCGGTACGCGACTGGGCATATGCGGTTGTGGCGCGCAATCGATACCGGATGTTTGGGAAGTACGAGACGTGTCCTCTGCCATCGGAGGACACTCGGGCGCGTTTTCTGGATGTGTGAGTGTAAGGAACCGTGAGCCCCGGGCGTCCGTACTATTGAGAGCATGCGCCTTGGCCGCCGAGTGCGATGGTTTGTCGTCCTTGCCTGCCTGTATGCCGTCTTGTGCACCATTGCGGGGATTTCGCTGGCCGATGGAGCGCTGCACCCGGGGCGGCGTCCACTCGATGTGGATGAAGTTGTGAGCTTTTTGAATGCAGTTCGTGGGGAACGGGCGCAATTGTACGACGTTTCCATCGATGCCCTGGACGGAGTTCAGTTGAAGGGCTGGCTGCTGATGTCGGAGCATCCGAACGGCGATGTTGTCGTGGTGCTTCATGGTCTTGGCGACAACCGGCTGGGCATGTCAGGTTACGCGCAGCTTTTTCTCGCGCATGGATACTCGGTGTTGCTGCCCGATGCGCGGGCTCATGGCGCGAGCGGGGGATCAATCGCCACGTACGGACTTCTCGAGCGAGGCGATATCCGCCAGTGGGTCGAATATCTGGTTTCGTCGGTGCGTCCGCATTGCGTTTATGGAATGGCGGAGTCGATGGGGGCGGCGCAGTTGCTGCAATCGTTGGAGACGGAGACGCGGTTTTGTGCAGTGGTGGCGGAGTCTTCGTTCTCAACTTTCCGGGAGATCGCGTACGACCGGATGGGCCAGCCTTTCGGGATGGGGCCTTGGGTGGGGCGAATTGTGTTGCGTCCGGTGGTGGAGATTGCGTTTCTGCGGGCGCGTTGGAAGTATGGGCTCGAGATGGGGCGAATATCGCCCGAGGACGCGGTTGCTAAATCGCGAGTACCGGTGCTGCTGATTCACGGGCAGATCGATGGCAATATTCCGGTGCGGCATTCGCGGGCGATCCATGATCGGGCTCCACAGACCGTGGTGTGGGAAGTGCCAGGCGCGGATCATTGCGGGGCTTTTTCGAAGGAACCTCAGCAATTTGAGTCGCGGGTGATTGGGTGGTATGGAGATACGCCAAAAGCGTTTACCACTAAGGACACTAAGGTTCACGAAGGAAAACCTTAGCCCTCTTTACTTAGTCCGCCTTCGAGTTGCGTTCCCGGCAAATTCCGTTCGTCGCCAGCTTTTGCGGACTACCGCTGGTTCTCATCTGCTCGCACCATCCTAGCGTCCAATACTGAGGTTGCGAATCGTAGTAGGCCCAGCGCGCGAGATATTGGGATTCCGCGTTTTGCTGGAAGTCTGCGGATTGCAGTTGGTATTCGCGGTAGCCGGAAAGGCAATCGTGTTGTGCTCGGGAGACTGTATTCGGAGTGTGCTTCGCCGCTTGCAGGATCGGCTGGCCCGGATTCTTCTCGGGACCGAGACAGGCGTCAGATTGCAGGATCCAGTCGTCGTGACGGGCGGAGTAGCGATAGGCACTGAGGTCCTCGGAAGGCGCGAGATATCCCGGAGTTAGCTGCTTCAAGCTTGCGGGATAGAGGCCATTGTCAGCGCGGTATTTCTCGAGTGCATCGAGCAACGGTTGGGCGCCCTTCTGAGCCGCGGCCAACTCGAATTCAGAGTGGGGGTCGGTGTCGACGCGAAGCGTGGAGAAGTGAGAGCGTGCCCAGGAGCCGGCGAATATTGCAATGGCTGCGATCGCAAGGATGCGTAGACTCTGCAGCCACGGCTTCTCGGGTAGATTCCCCATTTGCGTTTTTTAGCATGTTATTCAGCGGGATTGGCATGACGGACGTAATGTCACTTCAAATGCTTAAACCACTAAGGGCACGAAGGTTCACTAAGGAAAATCCACGGTGATCATCCATCCCTAATCTCTGGGCGTTGATTCACTTCTTTTGATTCCCTTGTAGAATAAGTTCCTGCGAATTCGCGCCTGCTTGCGCGAAATATCCCTCAGGTTGAGGTTTCCATGGCTGATAAAGCGACGATCGATCCCCAGTCCACCAGCATTGATTCTATTCTGCAGGAGCAGCGGAAGTTCGAGCCGCCGGCTGAATTCAGCCGGCAGGCATACGTTACCAGCCTGGAGGAGTACGAGCGTTTATATAAGGAATCGGTGGACGATCCCGATGCGTTCTGGTCGCGCATTGCTAGCGATCTGCATTGGTTCAAGAAGTGGGACAAGGTGCTGGAGTGGAATTGTCCGTGGGCGAAGTGGTTTGTGGGCGGAGAGATCAATCTTTCCGACAACTGCCTAGACCGGCATGTTGCGACGTGGAGAAAGAACAAAGCAGCGATCATCTGGGAGAGCGAGCCTGGCGAAGTGAGGGTGCTGACGTATCAGCAATTGCATCGGGAGGTGCAGAAGTTTGCCAATGTACTGAAGGGCTTGGGAGTGAAGAAGGGCGACCGCGTGGCGATCTACATGGGCATGACGCCGGAGTTGCCGGTCGCGATGCTGGCGTGTGCGCGGATTGGTGCGCCGCATACGGTGGTATTCGGGGGATTCTCGTCGAATGCGCTGGTGGATCGCATTCACGATTCGCAGGCGTCCGCGGTGATTACGCAGGATGGTTCGTATCGTCGCGGGGCGGAGGTGAAGCTGTTTCCCGCAGTGGAAGAGGCGCTGAAGTCGTGTCCGTCGGTGAAGCATGTGATTGTCTACAAGCGCACCGGAACGCCTATCAACATGCAGGAGGGACGGGATCACTGGTGGCATGAACTGATGGCAAAGGCGTCGGATGTGTGTCCTGCGGAGCCATTGGACGCGGAGCATCCGCTGTACATCTTGTATACGTCAGGAACGACGGGAAAGCCGAAGGGAGTGGTGCACACCACTGGCGGATATTCGGTGGGGACGTATCTGACTACGAAGCTGGTGTTCGATTTGAAAGATGAGGATACGTACTGGTGCACGGCGGACATCGGATGGGTGACGGGGCACAGCTACATCGTGTACGGGCCGCTGCAGAATGGGGCCACGAGTCTGATGTATGAAGGCGCGCCGAACTTTCCTGAGCAGGACCGGTTTTGGTCGATCATCGCGCGCCATAAGGTGAACGTGTTCTATACGGCGCCGACGGCGATTCGAACGTTTATCAAGTGGGGCGACGTGTGGCCAAAGAAACATGACATGTCGTGCCTGCGATTGCTGGGGACTGTTGGTGAGCCGATTAATCCAGAGGCGTGGATGTGGTATCGCGAGACGATTGGCGGGAACAAGTGTCCGATTGTCGACACGTGGTGGCAGACGGAGACGGGACACATTATGCTGTCGCCGATTCCTGGGGCGATTGCGACGAAACCGGGATCGGCAACGCGTCCGTTTCCAGGTGTGGTGCCGGAGATCGTCACCATGGATGGCAAGCCGGTGCCGGATGGGATGGGAGGATTCCTGATTTTGAAGCGGCCGTGGCCGGGAATGCTGCGGACGGTGTATGGCGATCCTGATCGGTATGTGAAGAATTACTGGTCGCAGATTCCGGGCGTTTATTTCACGGGTGACGGTGCACGCAAAGACAAAGACGGATATTTCTGGATCATGGGGCGCGTGGATGATGTGCTGAACGTCAGTGGACATCGGCTGAGCACGATGGAAGTGGAGTCGGCGCTCGTTGCGCACGATGCCGTGGCGGAGGCCGCGGTGGTGGGGCGTCCGGATGACTTGAAGGGACAGGCGATCTCGGCGTTCGTCACGCTGGAGCAGGGAAGGCAGCCCACCAACGAATTGAAAGAGGAGTTAAGGAAGTGGGTGGCGAAGGAGATCGGAGCACTGGCCAAGCCGGACGATATCCGGTTCACCGATACGCTGCCGAAGACGCGCAGCGGAAAGATTATGCGGCGGTTGCTGCGGGAATTAGCGACTCACGGCGAAGTGAAGGGGGATACTACTACGCTGGAAGACTTCAGCGTGATCGCGAAATTGAAGGAGCAGGACGAGGTTTAAGACTTCGAACTTCTTTGCCACGGATTTACGCGGATTTTCACGGATCAACATCAAAAGAATTCTTATCCGTGGAAATCCGTGAGATCTGTGGCTTTACTTTTTTGCGGCTTGGAGTTCCTGGAAGGCGGGATTGGTTTTCAGGTGCTTGGGAAATTCTTTTTCGTAGTGGGCCAGCGTCGGACAGATCACGCGGTGAACGTCGCGGAAGCCGAAGAGTTCCATTTCTTTCATGGCTTCATCGGCGGACCAGCCTTCTTCGGCCATGCGGTAGGTCGCGATTGCGAGTCCAGTGCGGTCGTCGCCCAGGCGGCAATGCACGAAGATCTTCTTGCCAGGATTTTGCTCAACTAACTTCAGGAATTTGATGAAGGGCTCGTCTGACGGAAACGGGCAGTGCCATGGTATGGAAACATAATCCATACCGAGGTCTTCGACAGCCTTCTTTTCGTGATCACTCTGGCTTCCGCGCATATCGACGACGATCGATACTCCCATTGTTTTCAATTCCTTGAGACCATCGGCGCCGGGCTGGCCTCCCCGGTACAGGTTGGGCGTTACTTCGCCGAAGTTGCCCAAGCCGACATAGTGCTTGCGGCTTCCCATGGAGTGTTGAGTGGGAGGAGCGGTCTGCTGGCTCGGCTCCGTGGACTGAGAGAGGAGCGGCAGGGAAGCGAGGAGAAACACCGGGATCAGAACAGATGAGCGGCTGCGGAGCATCAGTGATCTTAGTGTAGTCCAGAGCGAGCCGGCATTTGTGCCCAAGGAGGAGAGTTATTCTCCGGTGCCCATCATGACGATCGGCATGGTCGGAGTCGTAGCGCCGGCTTCGTTTTCGACGGTGATGGCGAAGGCTTTGGCTTCCATATTGGAGGGCAACGGCGGATTCACGACGGTAGCGCTACCGTGGGCGTCGGGCTTGAAGACCCCCGCGGGAATCGGGGCACCCTCCATAGGAATCAGCCATAGTTCGTAGGCTTTCTGTGGGGGAAGTGCGGGCAGGTTGTTCGCCATGAACAACAAGCTGCTGCGGTTGCGCAGGTAAAAGGCTTTGCCCTGCGGTTGCGGAGGAGTTTTGACCGAAACCAGAGTGATGTGTTGCGCCTGAGGTGACAGGATGGGAGCGGCAATGCGGCGCATTTCTTCCATCTCGCGCGCGGTCTGGGCCGATTGAGACCCCATCAACGCGAGGCTTTGCTTCAGAGCGGAGTTCTCCTTCCATAGCGACGCGGCAAACACGACCACGGCCGCGGTTGCGGCCCAACCGAGCCATCCCCACCACGAGCGTCGGGAGCCGGTAGTCGTGGCGGCGACGCGGGCGCGTGTTTCTGAAGCAGTCTCCTGTGCAATCGCGTCGAGCAATCGCTGGCGCGCCCTGGCTGGAGGTTTCGGGCCGATCGTGGATAGAGCGAGCAGAGCTCCATCGCCGCGGAGTTGTTCCAGCTCGCGCCGGCAGTCGGAGCAAGTGGCCAGATGCTTTTCCAGGTTCGCGCGATCATTTCCTTCGAGCGCATTGAGCGCATAGAGGGCGAGATCGTCGGCGAATTGTTCGTGTGCAGTCATTGTCAGATCGGCTGCCGGCTTCCGGATTTCGAGTATTGGACCATGTCGTTCATGCTTGAAATGCCTTTCTTAGCGCGATCAATCCCGCGCGGATTCTGGTTTTGATTGTGCCCAAGGGTTCGCCGGTTTTCGCAGCGATCTCCGAGTGACTCAATCCTTCAAAGTATGCCATTTGCAGGGCGTTGCGCTGCGGGGCGGGCATGGTGCTGAGCGCCGCGCGGACTTTCTCGGCGGCCCGCTGGCGGTCAGCTTCTCCGGCGAGATCGGGCGCGACGGAGACGATGACATCTTCAATATCCGTTTCGGGTTTTCTCCTGCGCAGAGCATCGATGGCGCGGTTGCGGGTGATGACGGCTAACCACGCGCCCAGGCTGCCGCGTGCTGAGTCGAACGCGCCGGGATTTCGCCACAGTTGCAGAAACACCTCCTGCAAGATGTCCTCGGCCGCGCCGGCATCGCCGAGTACTCGCAAGGCGACCGAATAGACGATAGACGAGTAACGGTCGTAGAGCTCCGCCATGGCACCCTGGTCGCCCGATTTGATTGCCGTCACCGATGCCAGATCGGGCGAAATCGCTTGTCTGTCAGAAGTCGACAAACGCTCAGATTCATCCTTTCCAGAGTACGAGATTCAAATACCCAGCGGATTTACCCAGATGCAGGAACTTGCGGCGCTGGCCGAAGGGTAACGTAACGCCATTCCTGGTGGCAAGGAGTGCGCGGAGACTATTGGCTGAGCTTGATGGCGAGCTGGCGTTCGGGTTGCGTCATTTCTCCCCAGAGCTTTTGCAGATCGCTCTTGATGGCTTCGTTTTCGGGATCTTTGTGCAAGGCTTGGGCGAACCATCGATAGGCGGTGGGAAGGTCGCGGGGAGTACACAAACCTGCCGAATACAGAGCGCCCATCTCGACCATAGCTTTTGCATTACCTTGATTGGCGAGGGGTTTCAGCATGCGCAGACCGCGGTCACAATCCTGCGACGCGCCTCCGCGTCCATAGAGATACTTTTGCGCCTCCGCGACCGTATCCACAGGTTTGGCGGGACTGGGTTTTGGAGCGGCTTCCTTCGGCACAACAGCGGCCGGTTTTGGTGCGGGCGCTGGTGGAGACGATTCTTTTGCACTCGCGGAGTCTTTCTCAGGAGGTGTTGCCGGTTTCTCCGGTGCAGGTGAGGCGGAATCGGCGGGCTTTGAAGCATCGTCGGTGGAGGTAGGTGGCGCAGAGGAAGTGGGACTCGGGGTAACACTTGAAGCAGGTGGAGTGGCTCCGGGAGCCGAAGAGTCAGTCACCGGTTGAATGCTGGAACTGGGCGGACTCGCCGGCTGCGGTTCAGGCGTAATGCTTGGAGTGGCGGTGGGAGATGTCGAGTCGGTAGAGTTTTGAGCGGTGGCCGCCGGCTTTTTGGTCAGGAATGCGAGGCCGGTCTTTTTCCAGCGGAGGTACCCGAATCCAACCGCCAGCGCGAGCGCGAGGAGAATTACAAAAATCTTTCCAATACCCCAGTGACGCGGCTGTTCTTCATCGTCGAGGAGGTAGTCGAGATTCGATCCCGGCGCTGAGTGAGGGTCAATGCTAAGGGTGGCACGCCGTCCTGGGGGACCTTTACGCGGAGCGGGCTCGTTGAGGCCGAGGAAGGATGGTCCGCTAATCGAGGGCCTCTCCTCAGCAACGCGCGTGGCGGCGCGAGGGGCTTCGACAGCCTGTGGTCTCGACTGAGCACTGGTCGAAACCGCTGGTGGAACTGGAGGGGGCGGCGCTTGCGCCGGTGTTGCTGCGGGCTCGGCCAGTAACGAAGCCCCGCACATTCCGCAGAAGCGGTTCTGCTCGGAATTGTCATTCCCGCAGCGTGGGCAGCGCAATGAATGTTCTCCTTGTATCTATAGCTTACGATATCTTACAGGTTCGATACAGGGTGGATGGTCTGCAGGAGAGGTTTCAACCGCTCAGAACGCTGAGACTGGATTGACTACGAAAATATTCAGAGTTACCGCTGGTGGGCATGAACTGGAAGTTCTGCGGATACAGGCTGCTGACACTAACGCTCCGGAGTTAGTATTCTTGCATGAGGGTCTGGGATCGGTTTCGCACTGGAAGGACTTTCCTGCGCGCGTGGCGGAGGCGACCGGATGCCCGGTCACGGTGTATTCGCGCTACGGGGCGGGGAACTCGGACTTGCTCGACGGGCCTCGGGGCGTGCGGTACATGCACGACGAGGCTTTGATCGCGCTACCCGACCTGCTCTCCCAATTGAAGATCACAGATCCGATTCTCGTGGGCCACAGCGATGGAGGGTCGATCGCATTGATTTATGCCGGAGCTCATGATCGCGTGCGCGGTTTGGTCTTATTGGCGCCCCACGTGTTTGTCGAGGATTTGAGTGTGGCGAGCATCGCCGAGGCGAAAGTCCGGTTCGAGACAACCAACCTGCCTGAGAAGTTGGCGCGCCACCATCGCGACGCCGCACGCACGTTCTGGGGATGGAACAACATCTGGCTGTATCCGGAGTTTCGCAGCTGGAATATCGAAGAGTACCTGCCACGGATTACCTGTCCAATCCTCGCGATCCAGGGACTCGACGATCAATACGGGACGATGGCGCAGGTGGAGGCAATCCGGAACCAGAGTGGCGGGCCGGTGGAGGTGCTGGCGCTGGCGGAGTGCCGGCACTCAGCGCAGCGGGATCAGCCCGAGTTGGTGATGGAGGCGATTACAAGATTCGTGCGACGCATACGGCAGGGATGAGACAGATGTCTACCGTAATGGCACGCAAGAGGTCTTGTATTTGGCGATCTGGAAGTTAGAATGGTCAGCCGACCAACCGGGATCAACATCGGACTGAAATGGGCGGCTCTTGAGAGAAGATAACTAGCGATATGTCACGTCTTCTAACTACAGTCTTCCTGTTGTTGAGTGTTTTCGTGCCGCTTGTCAGGCCGCAAGATGCTCCGCAGCCTCCCACGCAGGTTCAAGCCGGCGACTTGCAGAATCTGATGACCCGAAAGGTGGCGCCGGTGTATCCGCCACTGGCGCGGCAAGCGCGCATTCAAGGCACGGTGATGTTGCGCATCATCATCAACAAGTCGGGAGAGGTTCGGGACGTAAATTTGATCAGCGGCCATCCAAT
>AR_comb_assmDRAFT_10036836_pt1 | contig 18437 bp, 15 predicted proteins | sample ArasoioldDNA_FD_10543 | JGI IMG/M metagenome (IMG submission 10543) | reverse complement strand
GATGAGGAAGACAAGGAAAGATATCAAACGGTATATGCAAAGCATGAAGGGGCAGTGGCGGCACCGACGGCAGGGCTACATTTTAGCCGCGAGTTGATCAAGCGGCTAGAGATAAAAGGAGTTCGATTCGCAGAAGTGACTTTGCACACGGGACTCGGAACATTCAGACCGATTGAGGTAGAAGACCTCAGCAAACACAAAATGGATGCGGAATACTACAGGATCGAGGATGCCTCATGCAAGATTGTTAACCGAGCAAAAGAATACGGTCATCGTATCTGTTCCGTGGGCACGACAACAATGCGGGCTATCGAGTCTTCATTTACTGCGCAGAAACTCTTAAAACCCTCAGAGGGCTGGACAAACATTTTTATTCATCCTCCTTACGATTTTAATATTGCCGATGCCCTGGTCACAAATTTTCATCTTCCCAAGACCAGCCTGTTGATCATGACCTGTGCTTTTGCCGGTTATGAACTTACGATGGAAGCATACAAAAAGGCAATAAAAGATAAGTACCGCTTCTTCAGTTACGGTGACGCAATGCTGGTGGTCTAGTTACTGCTTGCTTGTCCCAGGTTGCTGGTCATGCAGAACGAAACAAGAAACAAGAAACCAGCAACCACCAACAACCGGCATGTTTCTTTCTTATCATATCTCAAACAACTTAACTATCTGCTAACAGAATGCTATCGTAACTTACATTAGGAGGAAAAGGATATGAAAAAGATTGTTCTGTTAGTCTGTGCTTCCCTTGTCGGGCTCATCACATTTGCTCAACGGTACCCAGGCAAAAATTATCTGTCACCTGAAGAAAAATTGAACAATGAATATTGCAGCAGTCTGTTCAGGACCCATGACGGAATCGTTTTTGACCTGCAAAACAATAACGAGTCGGCGAAAGCATATGCAAATGTGTTAGAGTGGCTGCAAGGTCGAGTCGCCGGTTTGCAAATCTATTATACACGTTCAGGGACACCTGTTCCATTCATTCGGAACACCAGGGCGACCGTTTTTTTAGACGAAGTTCAGGTGGATCCCAGCTTTCTAGATAACGTTTCAACCCCGGATATCGCAATGATCAAGGTCATTAAAGGTCCCTTTGTGGGTGCTGTTGGCAATGGAGGAGGCGGAACAATTGCCGTGTATACATTAAAGGGTGATGACGAAGATGATAACGAATAAAAAGTAACTGTGCGTCGGTTTCATATGGCTACGCCGTTAGAGGCTATAAACCGTGGCACAGCTCTTAGAGAGCAGGATCAGAGGTCAAACATTCCTTTATTCAACTGCTGAAGTATTTGCGTCTTGTATGCCGCCGGAACCAATAAAGAAATATTATGCGGACTTCCGCCGTAAGAAACCATTCTCACCGGGATATTTTGGATGGACTCAAATAGTTTCTTCACGATGTTTGCCGTTTGGGATATTTCATTTCCAACGACGGAAATGATCACCTGGTTCTCGTCTATTTCGAGAGCGCCGAATGGCTCCAACTCTTTTTGAATTTCTTTCAGGTGCGTAGAATTATCGATCGTGAGCGAGACTGCAACCTCGGAAGTTGTTACCATGTCAATTGACGTTCGGTATTTCTCAAACACTTCAAACACCTTTCTCAAAAAACCATATGCGAGCAACATGCGACTGCTCTTGATGCGGATAGCGATGATGTTGTCTTTTGCGGCTACTGCCTTAACACCCACTGAACCCGCTTCTTCCAGGATCGCCGTTCCCTTTGCTTCCGGCTGCATCGTGTTCAGCAATTTTACAGGGATGTTGTATTGTTGGGCTGGCCAGATGGATGCCGGGTGCAAAATTTTTGCGCCGAAATAGGCGAGTTCTGCGGCTTCTTCAAAACTTAATTGTTCGACAGGCTTCGTTTTTTTCACAATGCGGGGGTCGTTGTTATGCATGCCATCGATATCTGTCCATATCTCGCAAACTGATGCATTGATTGCAGCACCGATCAAGGAAGCGGAATAATCGCTTCCTCCCCTTTTCAAATTATCAACTTCACCTCTGGCATTGCGGCAGATATAACCCTGCGTGATGAACAACTTTTTCCCCCGATGCTGCTGCAGCAACTGGGTGAGCTTTACCTTGATGCTTCCAATCTGAGGCTCATCGTTGTAGTCAATGGTCATGAACTCCAGAGCGGGGAGCAAAACATGATCGATGGATTGTTCTTCCAAATAAGTAGACAATAATTTCGTTGAGAGCAATTCACCTTGAGCAAGAATGTCTTTGCTCAAAGCTTCACTAAACGAAATCTTCAGGATGATGTTGAGAAATTCAAAGTGTTCCGAAATGATACCTTTTGCCTTTTGAACCGAAGTGGGGGCCTTCACCAGGCCGCCGACGAAGTTGTAATAATGTTCTTCGAGCTTGTCAATATTTTGTTTGGCAGTGATCCTATCACCTTTAGCGATGTTGTAAATAATTTCGACTAAAGCATTAGTTGTACCGGACAATGCGGATAGCACAATAATGGTAGGCTCTTTTTGAGCAGTGACCAGTGAAACGATGTGATGCATCCGTTCTGGCTTGCCCACAGAAGTACCGCCAAACTTCATGACCTTCATACTTAACAATAAATTTTCGGAGTGCAAAGATAGGTTTGTACTACATATCGAACAACGACCTAAGCTCCTTTAGACGGATTGATGCGCCTTTATCATGGGAGGGAAGAAAGATCAGCCGCTGTTTTTTCGCGAATCGTTTCACTTTATCATATGTGGCCTTAGACATTTTATAACTGGCATTTGCCCCCGAATACTTTTCCTCAAGGATTTGGTTCTGAGAATAACAGATATCTGCACCAAAAAAAATGACGCAATCGTCGCCCCGCAACACCACGGAGCAATGGTGGGGAGTATGGCCCGGGGTTTCTACAAGTAACAGGTCCCTGGAGCGAGTGAGATACTGGGCGCGCTCAAAAACTTCAAACTGCTCGCTTAAGTCAACCAGGTCAGGCTTGAACCATGCCGGATATAGCTTAGGCAGGTCTCCAAAAGGCTTTTCCCACTCTCTTCTATTGACAATGATCGGTGTTGAAGGAAAATATTTTAGCCCATCGATGTGATCCAAGTGCAGATGTGTGAGAATAACCGCCCTGATTTTTTCTATTGGAATATCCAGGGCGTTTAATTGTGGTCCAATCTCCTCTTGTGTGTCAACCTTAAATTTAAATTGCGTGGTGTCGAACCAATTTGCAAACATGCCTGATGACTTGAAATAGCCGGGCTTATTTACCTGCGCGCTTTCACCGGTGTCGATCACAAAAATGCCTTCTGGATGTTCGATAATCATTACCCAAATTGGCATCCATTCGGTAAAAGTTCTATCAAGCATGAAGTCGATCATAGCGAGGTAGCCTCTCTTTTTCGCTTCACGGAATTTAGTTTTTACAGAGACGGCTCCCGTTGATACCAAATGAATTCTTGTCCATTGCCCTTGCGTTTTTATCTGAACGGTTTGCCTTTCAAACATGATTTAAGAATTAAAGGGCACATCGAATTTCTCACCCAAAAATTTCAAGTCGTCTGCTACGGGTGCCATGAGCGGAATGCCATTCTTAATTCGTTGCTGTTCCATTTCTCTTTCGGGATCCCCTGGAATTAAAACTTTTTGTTGACCTTCCACCGTTTTAGCAGAACGAAAACGCTTTATCCATTTGTCCATGTGGTTCTTAAAATCGTCCGCCGGACGAAAGGCGTCAATGCGCATCGCTCCAAAAAAATGGCCGATGCCTTTTCCCGGTTGCTCATCCGGCAGAGGAACATATGCGGGAAAAGGGGGGACCCAAGGTCCATAGTTAGCACCGCTTAAAACCGCTGAAAAAATATCGACGATCGCTCCGAGCGCATACCCTTTATGACTGCCGTGCTCCCTGTCACCGCCAAGAGGCAAAAGAGCACCGCCGGCCTTTAACTCATGTGGGTTGGTAGATGGGCCTCCGTTTTTATTTTGAATCCATCCAAGAGGGGCGACACCATTTTTCCGTTGCAGAATCTCTAGCTTACCATTCGCAGCTGTGGTGGTCGCCATATCGGCGACAAACGGTGGCTCATCACCAGCAGGTATCGCCACACAAATGGGATTGGTTCCCAACAAGCGTTCAACTGAAAATGTTGGAGCGACCAGGGGACTGGCATTCGTCAAGGCAATGCCGATCATGTCATGAGACAAAGCCATCATCGCATGAAATCCGGCTATGCCAAAATGATTACTGTTTTGAACGCTCACCCAACCTGTGCCTGCATTGGTGGCTTTTTCGATAGCTATTTGCATGGCAAAGGGTGCGACCACGAGGCCCAGGCCACCATCTCCATCGACAACGGCAGTGGATGGGGATTCATGTACAATTCTTTTTTCTGGTTTGGGATTGACACGCTTCGATTCCCATAAACGAACATATCCACTCAATCTTGCCACGCCGTGTGAATCAATTCCACGCAGATCTGCCGACAGCAGTACGCGTGCGGCAATGTCTGCGTCGCTAGAAGAACAACCGATTTTTTGGAGAACGCCTTTGGTGAAATCGAATAATTGGCGATAGGAAAATAGTTGTTCGGTCATGAGCAAAAGTAAGGTAATGAGTAATGAATGATGAGCAAGACAAGGCATGCATTGTCGGTACAAAAAAATTTACGAAGAAAATCGAAATGCCGGAAGTAGAGAAAGGCCACAGAAAAAAGCCTCTCGTTTTGAGAGGCTTGGGAAAAATGTTATTTGCTAACGTCAGAACGGAAGATCGTCAATAGGCTCACTTATGTCAGCCGCATTGGGAATCGCCGTCTTGCCGGAAGAATATGGTTCCGTGCTTGTCAGTGTTGGTCCACCGCCCATGTTATCACCGCGTCCTCCCAATAATTGCACTTCACGTACACGTAAGGATAGCGATGCCCCGGCGGTACCATCACTCCTCGTATAGGTTCTCACTTCGGGTGTGCCCTCGACAAAGACTTGTTTACCTTTTATCAGGTAAGGAGAAATGGCTGTACGATCCGTCCAGTATGCGCAATCGACCCACGTTGTCCTCTCCTGGTTGTTGCCTTGACTGTCGCGAAACTTTTCCGTGTGAGCAACATTGAAGTTGATCACATTTTTCCCGTTAACTGTATTAACGATACAGTCTTTACCCAGGTTTCCGATAATTTGTAACTTGATCATAGTACTCAAAATTTAAACGTGCGTAATAAAAATTAACTCGGGCAAGTTAAGATAATTTCAAATCGGAAGTCAATAGCATTTTACGGGAAAAAGGACGTTGTGCGCAGTATGTGAATATCGAAAATCATCAGGAGCTGATGATGTTTCCCTCATTGCGGCAAGGGAATATTCTGCCAGGTATCATCTCAAAAGTTTGTCAATTTAAATCGATTAGGCGTGTAACCATTTAAACAGTTGCGATTCCGACAGTAACTCCGCCCTTGAAATGCAAACATTCAAGGCGGTTGGACGGCAACCCCTCAACAACTAGTCATTAAGCCCCGAAATAATAACTCATAAAAAAGCTCATGATAATTCATGAGCTTTTCGATAAAAATATTCATTCAGCCCTCACTATTTACTCACCATTTTTTCTTTGATAATATTTCCGTTTTCGTCGACCAACACTTTGGCCTTGCTGTTTCCATTCTTCAATTGAATTTCATAGGCTATCCGATCTTTTTGCATAACCCTGTCCACATTGGTAATTGTGTATTCAGCGTATTTATTAGTGATCATCGTATTGATCGGGTTTGGCAGTGATTTGTAATCAGTGATTACGTACGCTGTCCCAATCCAGTCACCATTAGGATCATAATACGCATAATACTTTTCTCCATTCATAGTGAACGTTGCTACATAGTCGCCTGGGTCTAAACTCGACCATCCAGCTAATTCCATATCAATCGGAACTAGTGAAGCATCATACATAGCCCAGCTAACATCGGCTGCGTTTGGATATGCCGTTACAAATGTTGTCTTAACACCGGCAGGCACATCAATGCCAACCGTGGATCCCTCCGTCACTCTATATGATGGGCCACAGGAAGCCAACACTGCCAAGCCTGCTGCCACCATCAAAATTTTCAGTTTCATAACTTAGGATTTTATTACATGAGATAATATTATCACCATTAATTTACCCCAAACATGTTGCCAGAAGAGAACTCCCAATGATTGTTTTTTAATAACGATTTCGAAAAGCCGGTTTGTAATAGCTCCCTGTCGTCCATTAAATAATTAATTATATTGTTTTCTTTTTTTAAACGTTCATTATGAAATACAAATTACCTGGTGTCCTCACTCTTATATTTTTTCTAACAATTGCCAACGCGCAACAAGACAATAATGAGTTGGCAACTTTCTTCAAAGGCTATTCGGAAGAATCTCTAAGGTTTTTTCCATTTAATGCAACGTCCATCGGCGATAATCGGTATAACGATTTACTCTTTGAAGATTTCACAGACAGCTACAGGCTTAAACTGAAGGAGTTTTATACCCGTTACCTTGATGGTATCAAACGGTTTGACCGCGGACGTTTAAACAAGAACGACCAAATCAGCTATGATATTTTCACCAGGGATATGCAAATAGCGCTTGAAGGATTGACTTATAAGGACAACCGGATGCCCTTCACCCAATTCACCGGGATGCCGTTAACGCTGGGACAATATGGAAGTGGAACAGTGATTCAACCTTTCAAGACAGTAACCGATTATGACAATTGGCTGAAACGCGCGGGTCAATTTCCTGTATGGGTTGATAGCGCCATTGTCTATTTCAGGAAGGGAATTAACGAAGGTGTAGTCTTGCCGAAGGCTCTTGTTGTAAAGATGATTCCGCAAATGGAAGCATTTGTAACCACCGATCCCACCAAGTCAGTTTTTTATGGCCCAATCAGCACTATGCCAGCGTCATTTGAAAGCGCTGACAAGGCACGACTCACCAACGTATACGTAAAATTAATTAATGAAAAAATCGTTCCCTCTTACCAGAAGCTTGCAAATTTTTTGAAGAATGAATACATCGCCGCATCGCGGGAGACAAGCGGAGTGGGTGCATTGCCAGGTGGAGACAAATTTTACAATTATCGAATTCGTTTATTAACTACCACAAGCAAAACACCTGATGAGCTATACAACACGGGACTGTCAGAGGTAAAGAGAATCCGCGAGCAAATGGAAAAAGTGAGAGCAAAAGTGGGGTTCACCGGCGATTTGCAAGCTTTCTTTGACTACATGCGCAATGATCCAAAATTCAAGCCGTATAAAACAGCGGACGAAGTCCTGGATGCGTATCGTGCTGTTGAAAAAAGAATTGAACCATTCATGCCAAAATATTTTACGCGGTTTCCAAAAACTCCATTTGAGGTAAGACAAACAGAATCTTTCAGGGCCGCAAGCGCAGCCGCTCAATATTTTGCAGGTACGGCTGACGGCACTCGGCCCGGAATCTTTTACGTTCCCATTGTGGATGCAACAAAGTACACAACCGCGAAGACGAATTTGTTTTTGCATGAAGCAATTCCCGGACACCATTATCAAATTTCTTTACAAAGAGAGAGCACAAGCCTTCCTGATTTTCGTCGCTATGGTGGCAACTCGGCATATTCGGAAGGATGGGGCCTTTATGCAGAAAGCCTCGGGTATGAAATGGGATTGTATGCAGATCCGTATCAAAACATGTACGCGCTGGGCGATGAGATGCACAGGGCTGTCAGGTTAGTTGTAGATGCAGGCATGCATGCAAAGGGGTGGACGCGGGAGCACGCCATAAAATATATGATGGAAAATGAACCGATTAGTGAGCAGAGCGCAACAGCGGAAATAGAACGCTACATGGCCATGCCGGCCCAAGCACTGGCATATAAAGTTGGTGAACTCAAAATAAAGGAACTCCGGAAAAAATATGAGCAATCGCTCGGCAGCAAATTTAACCTGGCAGCTTTCCATGATGAGTTGCTAAGAGATGGAGCCATGCCTTTGAATATCCTCGAACGAAAAATGGATGAATGGGCAAAAAGTCTTTAACTGTTCCACCAATAGGTGAACTTGATCACAAACGCCCTGGTATGAATTGACAGCGGTGTTGTGTAGTAATTGTCTGTATATACAAGGAATAAATCAGAAGCGGGGCGGTAGCGCCACTGAAATCGTGTATTGATGTTGATATTTTTGATCTGGCTGTTGTATTGAATAAAACTGGTGAGAAAAAGTTTGTTTGTGAATGTAACATCAATCCGAGGACCAACTAGCCAGTATGTCACGTTGTTCCAGGGTTGTGGTAATTCGATGTGGTTATAAACAGTGTTGAGCGTAATACTGACGTACGGTTGAAAACGGTAACCAAGGTCTGTTGTTACGTTGTAAAGTTTCCCGTTTGCATAATACCCTCCAAATCTTGTAGACACACTGTAGGTGAAAAGACGTTGTGGTTTTGAAATATAATCAAAGCCGAACGCTTTTGCGCGATGTTCGGTTCCTGCTGCCAAGGAATCTTTACCGCTATTCGTAGGGTCAAACGGCTTCAGCAATTTCACATAGGCCTTGTTCGCCCAAAGGTCAAAAGTGCTTTGATCTCGGAGATTAAAGATGTATGACAGTATATTCTCGTAATCGGTGCTCACAAACGAAGGGTCGAGATAATAGTTTGCGTTGTATTTCGGCCCGTGACTCAATATGATCGTTCTCTTCGGAAAAAATAAGTAACTAATGGTAGGGTTTAACCGGATGTAATTGTTTCGCGGTACGTATCCGACTTCCGCAGAATAATGCTCGCCTACGTATTCGTGTTGCCAAAAAATGGTCCAGTGGCGGCTGGTATACTGGAGATTTGCCGCATGAGTAAAGCTCTTATTATTCACGCCCGGGGAAAACGATTTCAACAACAACAGTTTGCCAGTCCATGCATTGTTAAAAGATGCCAGGTTGTACTCAGCGCCTATGTTGCGATTATACATTGAGTACTCGGTCTTTGTCGTATCCTTCCAGGGTTCATAATTGAGTGATTGCTTATTGACAAACAAAACGCGGATGTTGGATCGGGCGAACACTCTTCTTTGCAAAGCCGCTACGGTGAAGTTTTGCGCAGGTAATCCTGTGTCTTCTAATTTTTTTGTGAGCATATTCATAACTCCAATGCGCCAATTCTTGTCGATGCTTCCACTGAGTCTTGCGCCGAAATTTATCGGCACACCGAGTCCGATGCGTCGCGAGAAAAAGGGGCGAATGTTCGCCAACCCGAAATTTCCAAAGAGATCATTGTTCTCGAGAAAGAACTGCCTCTTTTCTGGGAAAAACAATTCATAACGATCCAGGTTGGTTACTTGTTTGTCGACCTCCACTTGTGAGTAATCTGGATTCACGGTCAGGTCCAGGTTTAGTGAAGATGTAAGCGCAACCTTGGCGTCAGCGCCAATTTCTTTTTTGTACAATGATTTTTTTGTGGACGAATAATCCTTAGATATTCCCGTGAGTGCGTATGGGATAAACGCAAGATTCAATCCAGGGTTGGGTAAAGGGTTATCGAAAATCAATTCGCCGGTGTGAGCCAATGAGGCAGTGGGAAATTGTCGCGGAACTGGCGCCCATGCCGATTTCTCCGCAGCTGTAATATCAAGTCGACTGAAATTGACGCCCCACGTTTTGCTTCCTTTTTTGTAGCGGATAGTTTTGAATGGAATCGCGGCCTCAAAAATCCATTTATCATCATAATTTTTTACCAGGGAAGTCCATTTATTATCCCAATTGAGATCGGCTTTACCACCCTCGTATAGCATACCGTCCCATTGCGCACCGGCCGCGTTTGCACCAAACGTATACCCGTTGGTAAGATCATTGAATGGATCAAGGAAGAAAATAAAGTTGTCATTCTTGCCAAAAACAAAATCCCTGCGCAATGATTCCACCATGTAGGGAACTTTTTTTATCAGCCCACATATTGCAATGATGTAAAGGTTTTGATTGTCGTACAACATCTTCACTTCTGTGGGAACGAGAGCTCTGCTGGTATCCATGGGCAAAACCATAAAAAAGTGGTCAGCTGTTTGTGCCCTTTGCCAGGCATCTTCTTTCATTTCGCCGTCAATGATGACCCGTTCGCTGGTTTTGGTAATGTGGATTTCAAAGCCTTTGTTGACTTTTTGCGCGAGGCAAGCCAAACTGGAAATGCAGGCAGTGATGGCGAGGACGTATTTGAGGCGAACGATAGCGGTCACAGCTCTTGAGAAAATATTTTCTGCGTTGAAATTAGACTATTTGCACGAAGAAAGTGATGACATCAGGCAGGCATAAAATCCGGCCGTTGTAAAAATCTAAGTCATTTCAAAAATGGATTTCATTTTTTTAATCGCCGCCTGCATATTGATTCCTTTACCTAACACTCCCGTAAACAAATCTCCCGTCTCTTTTAATCGGGGAATCGCGTTGAGCAGGTTATGATTTTTTATTTGCAACCCCTTCTTTACTTCGTCCCACTGCAAGGGCATTGACACGGGCGCGAAAGGTTTGGGACGAAGTGAGTATGGTCCCGCAACAGTGGCCTGTCCGCGGTTTTGTAAAAAATCGATGTACATTTTTCCGTCACGGTCCGCGGTCTTTCTTTCGATACTAGTAAACGATGGAATTTCATGATGGACGAGCTTTGCAATACTGCGGCCGAATTCTTTTGAGTCTTCATAAGTGTATTTTGCTCCGAGCGGGATGTAAATATGCAAACCTGTCGAGCCCGAAGTTTTGCAGTAGCCGGGCACACCTATGGTGTCGAGTATTTGCTTTGTAACCTGCGCCGCTTTAATTACCTGGTCAAAAGTATTTTTGTCCGGGTCAAGGTCGATGATGCACCAATCAGGATTGTCCGGCGACTGCGTGCGACTACTCCAAGGGTTCATTTCAATACAACCAAGGGACGCGACGTACAAAATGCTCGCCTCATCCGTGCATACAAGAAATTCTTTTTCTTCATCATCACTGGAACTATAGTAAGGAAATGTTTTGATCCATTCAGGCGCCTTTCCCTTGACATTTTTCTGGTAGAAACTTTCTCCATTGATTCCGTGCGGATGACGGTTCAGTGTTTGCGGTCGATCCTTGAAATACGGCAACATGTATGGGGCCACCTGGTAATAATAATTGATCATGTCTCGCTTCGTGAGTTTTTCCTTTGGCCAGAAAATTTTACTGAGATTGGTAAAATGCAAATTGTGCCCACCAATGTCTCTAGTCTGCGCTTCTTCGGTTGGATTTAGCAATGTCTTTCTTTCTTTCCGCGGCGGTTTGGAAATACCCTTTATTTTGCCTGCTGGCTTTTTAGCTATGCTGGTAGCTTGCTGTGGTTTCTCTCTTACTACGTCGCTGGGCTTTTTATCTTCCCTCAATCCTTTGAAAGACGGATGACGAATGGCTCCGTCCTTTGTTTCTTCCCTGAAACTTACCTCAGCCACCAGCTTCGGTTTTACCCACGTCACAGCTGCTTTTGGTGGATTGGGACGAAAACGAGAAGGTTTATTGTACTCAGGTTCCTCAACAAATGGACAGGTTTTTGTTTCGTAAGGTTTTAATCTTTCAAGAATTTCTTTTTGAGTGGCGGTGTTAAATCCTGTGCCTACTGGAGTAACGAAATGGAAATTTCCATTTTCGAATACGCCAACAAGCAGTGCGCTAAAAAATTTACTTGTGTTTTCATTTTTTGTATAACCGCCAATGACAAACTCCTGCCTTTTCTCGGTTTTGATTTTCAGCCAGTCTTTTGAACGAATTCCCGGTGTATATGTGCTGTTTGGTCTCTTAGCAAAAATGCCCTCAAGACCGAGTCGCTCTGCCAACTGAAAAAATTCTTTTCCTGAAGTATCGAATTGCTCGCTAACCTTGATAACGGCATGATCGGGAGGGATTATGGCCTGTAGTAATTGATGCCGTTGCTCGAGAGGAAGATTCGTTATATCGTTTCCTTCGAGCCACAGTACATCAAAAACATAAAACGCAAGCTGGCCATCGGCTTCACTACGCCATAATTGGAGATCGCCAAAATCAGGAACACCCTCCTCGTTGAGCACCACGATCTCTCCATCCACTACAGCATTGACGTTCCACTGTTGCAGCGCTTCATAAACAGGATAAAATTTCTCATTGAATGATTTATTATTCCTGGAACGTATTTCCACTTTACCCTTGGTTATGTACGCCAGGGCCCGATAACCATCCCATTTTATTTCGTACAACCAATCACCTTCGGCGACGGGTTCACTTACCAATGTGGCAAGCATGGGCTCAATGTTTTTTGGTATCGCCGAAGGCCTTCCCTTTTTCAACAACTTTTTCGAAGATGCATTCATAAAAGGCAAAAACTACAGAATCGTGCCAGACAGAAATTCTACTTTCAATATAACCAATATAAAATGTCTAAGGAAATTGAGTATCTTAAGCGCTTAATGCGAGCCACAATTCCGTAACAAATGACTTACCTGAAAACTAGTCTTTTATTTTTCCTATTACCGCTTCATGTTTGTGCGCAGGATCTGACAGGTGTTTGGACAGGGTTCCTGGAAACAGGTAACCAGAAAGTGCCGTATGAACTGGTAATTAGTGGAGGTAAGAAAAGCCTAAGCGGGTACTCAATGATAGTCTTCAGTTTTGATGGCGTGGAGAATATAGGCGTCAAAACCATGGAGATTAAGGTGAAGAGGGGAAGTATCGAAATTACGGACGGCGACCTGATCTATGATAATTATAACACGCCCCCCAGGCACGTAAAGTTGTATGCAAATTTGGCTTGGGTGGGTAGAGATACTACGATGACGCTTGCTGGCACTTTCGCTACAAGATCCCTTGACATGAGGACGTCTATCCATGAAAACTCTTTCAAAGGAATCGTCCATCTTCAAAAAAGAAATTCGGTGTCTAAAACAAAGTTGACTGATAAGCTCAGTGAAATGGATTTGCTAAACGAACTTTCCTTTACACAACCGGTAAAGAAAAGTGAGAAACAAAATGTGACAACAGAGGTAAAAGCAAACGAGCAAATGAAGAGCACCGGGACAAAATCAAACGAACCTTCTTTCAACGACAAAAAGGTGCAATCTGGTAAGCCCTCGGAAAAAAATATCGAACCTCCAAAACCGCGTGTAATAATTCCTGCGGCTGATATTGCTAACAGAAATACGGCGGTTCTTCAAACTGTTTCATTCAGGTCAGACAGTTTGAGGCTTACCTTGTACGACAACGGAGAAGTAGATGGCGATACTGTAACCGTAGTACTCAACGGACAACCTATCATTTCGAGAGCGGGTTTAACTGCGAAGGGAATTACCATGTCCATCAACACTTCTGATTTGAGAGATTCCTCCGAGTTAGTCATGTATGCAGAAAACCTGGGCCGCATTCCCCCAAATACCGGCTTATTGATTGTACAAGACGGTGTTGACAGATACCAGATACGTTTCACAGGAGACCTTCAAAATAATTCGGCAGTTATTCTTCGTAGAAAGCGTTAGAGTAAATTCGAAATTGAATCACGAAATTCGAAACTTTCGATTCAAGTTTCGGAATTCGATATTGATTGGATCCAATCGGAAATTCGAAATCTAAAAGCGAGTTGAGATCTTTCGGATTTCGATATTCGGATTTCGGATTTATCAACAACCCGGTTTTCGTCAGGCGCACATTTCCACTTTGAACGCCAGGCTGAAGTAATTATAAAACTCTCCCGTTTGATTGTTTGAGTCCGCATGCCATTCCTGCCCGTTGAAAGGGTTTTGGCCAGTCGTGGCGCTTTCTCCAAGAGCAATCATCGCGTGGTTTGCATAAAGTCGAAAGGCATAGGTTGTATTTTTGTGCAACGGCATCGGGGGCATTTCGAATCGGATCCAGGTATCCTCATCGGTTTTGTCAATATCTGTCGTCGCGCTTGCGAGCACCGGTCCCCAGCTTTTGCTTTCCTCATCGAAAGCGTGCAGGGAAAGCATGATCTGGCCAGGGCTATGCACCACTGCTGAATACACCTGGATATTGTTCAGGTCGCCTGTGGCTGGACAAGTAAATGTCTGACCGGCAAAGTGGTCGTTAGGGTCAGACTGTAAGTGGCCGATCCAAAGGGTGGTATTGTTTTCTACTTGAGTAATGACTGGGTAAGGCCGGTTAAGCCTTTTGATCGCTTCCATAGAAATGTTTTTTGTTTTTCCAAATCAGGAGGGAGATGATAGCCAATTTGTAACTGTTCATGTGCGTCACTTATTGTGCGAAAACCAAAGTGTACAAAGATTTTAAGACAAAATTCTATACCAGCCGCAGAACGAAACTTTTAATTGATTCTTCGGATCCGATTTTTGTATTCTGAATCATGATATTTCGCGCATTAAAAAAAAAGTTCACTCATTGATTTTTTGGGAAATCCGGTACTGGACTTGCTCCGCAGCGAACAAGGCGTTGAAGAGTGCGACGCAACAGCAGCAAAATAGCAGCACTGTCGCTGGTTACAAAAAATCAACACCTTTTACAATAATCCGCAAAAGCTTGATGCCATTACGTTTTAAAGCAAAACGAGCGGGGAGAATATTCCCCATTTCAATGAAAGTGCCATTCTGGGGTTTCCAACTACTCACCAAAAAATCGAGCGACTTTTTTTAGTCACAAAATGTGTGGATTTAGAACTGGCTTGAGTGCTTATTTTTTTTAAATTGTGGAAGACCATGGAAAATAATATGAATTAGTGCCCTAGTCATGTGAACAACCCTGTGAATGGCGCGTGAATAAGAAAAATTTTTTTTGCAGGAACTTCTCCTTTTATATTCGCTTCACTGACTGCCGGGAAACGTTCCAACCTGCCTGACGGCAGGCAGGTAACAGAGAGATAAGGATTTCATAACATAAGTCTGGAATTTCGTCCCATGGTCATTGATGAAAAATCGATGCTTTAACCCTTTATTGTCCACCAAGCCCGAACATGGATCTTACTAACCTAAACAGAGACAGAAAAAGGCGCAAATCCTCCCTGGACCTCAGCACGATGGTTTATGGGAAGGTGCCACCCCAGGCTAAAGACCTTGAAGAAGCCGTCTTAGGCGCCATAATGCTAGAAAAAAACGCGTTCGACACTGTTGCCGAAATTTTGAAGCCTGAGTGTTTTTATGTTGACGGCCACCAACGCATCTTCCGATGCATGCAGAATCTCGCCCAAAAGAGCCAACCTATCGACATTCTGACCGTTGTAGAAGAATTGAGAACCAAGGAAGAGTTGGAAATGGTTGGCGGCGCCTATTATGTGACCAAACTCACTAATACGGTGGTGTCGTCGGCCAACATTGAAACCCACTCGAGAATCGTTTTGCAGAAGTTTATTCAACGCGAACTGATACGCATCAGCGGGGAGATTATCGGTGACGCTTATGAAGATACGACGGACGTATTTGATCTTCTCGATGATGCCGAAAGCAAGCTTTTTGAGATAACCAATAACCACTTGCGTAAGAATTTTGATACCATCGATTCGGTATTAGTGAAGACGATCCAACGCATCGAGGATCTCCGCCACAAAAATGAGGATGTAACAGGTGTGCCGAGCGGATATTCTTCGCTGGATCGGGTGACCTACGGGTGGCAGAACACGGACCTTGTCATCCTGGCCGCAAGGCCTTCAGTAGGTAAAACTGCTTTTGCTTTAAACCTTGCCCGCAATGCCGCCTTGCACGCAAGCAAGCCAACACCCGTAGCCGTGTTTTCTCTTGAAATGAGTGCTGGGCAATTGGTGCAGCGTATTCTTGCTGCGGAGAGTGAAATATGGCTTGAAAAAATTGCGCGTGGAAAGCTTGAGGAGCACGAGATGAAACAATTGTACGCAAGAGGAATTCAGCGCCTCGCACAAGCGCCAATTTTCATTGATGACACTCCTGCTTTGAACATTTTTGAGTTGAGAGCAAAATGTCGCCGGCTGAAAAACAAGCACAACATTGGAATGATCATCATTGATTACTTGCAGTTAATGAGCGGCACGGGAGAGAATCGCAACAGCAACCGAGAGCAGGAGATCAGTAATATTTCAAGAAACCTGAAAGCACTCGCAAAAGAGTTGAGCATACCGATTATTGCGCTGTCCCAATTAAGCCGCGAAGTAGAAAAGCGTGGTGCAAAAGACGGAACAAAAATGCCACAGTTGAGTGACCTGCGTGAATCGGGAGCCATTGAACAAGATGCCGACATGGTTATGTTTTTGTACAGGCCCGAATACTACGATATCACTACAAACGAAATGGGCGAGAACAATCGTGGCGAGACCCATGTCAGGATTGCAAAGCATCGTAATGGTTCTTTGGAAACGATCAAGCTGAGAGCGCTATTGCACATTCAGAAATTTGTTGAAGATGATGGAGGTGATTTCGGCCCTGTGGGATTGCCGGGGAACTGGAAGCCGGTGAAAGACGACCAGGGACCGAAGCTTTACATCCAAACGGGAAGTAAGATGAATGATATAAGTGAGGAGGATCCGTTTTAGAATTCCCTCTAAATCTCGCCGGAAGTTGGAGACTTCGGACATCAATCCGACCCGTCTGTACCTTCACTCCCTGTTATTCCTTGTCAAAGAAATTGCGTTCTTTGCGTGCAAAACATTTTAGTGAATCTTCCGTTTTTTTATATTGCAGATTATGATGCAGCGCAAAGAGAAATTACCCTGGATGAAGATACATCGAGACATGTCGTGCAGGTGCTCAGGATGAAAGAAGGGGAGAGGTTGAATTTGACGGACGGCAAGGGAAATCTGCTCACATCGGAGATTGTTGACGATCATAAAAAGCATTGTCGGGTAAGAGTTACGGAATCACGACTCACGACTCACGACTCACGCAAAATATCAATTGCCATCTCACTCCTAAAAACCGCCGCCCGCTTCGAATGGTTCCTTGAAAAAGCAACAGAGATTGGAATTAACGAGATCATTCCCCTGATTTGCAACAGAACAGAAAAACAAAAGTTTCGTGAAGACCGAATGAAAAACATATTGGTCAGCGCCATGCTTCAGTCGCAGCAATGTTTTCTGCCGGTTTTGCATAGACCGATCGATTACGAACTTATCTTCCGCCAGGACGAAATCATTCATGCATCCCAAAAGTTCATTGCACATTGTATCGAAGATCAAAAAAGAAATTTGACTGACCTGGTGAATGAATCACTTCCTTCACAAATTATCTTGATTGGTCCCGAGGGAGATTTTACAGCTGAAGAGGTTCAGCAAGCAATCCACAATCATTTTGATGCCGTATCGCTAGGAGAAACCAGGTTGAGAGCTGAAACCGCGGGAGTTGTCGCGGCGACGATTTTGCGTATTGTTTGAAATCCGAAATTGGAATGACGAAATCCGTTATTTAAATTCGAAATTCGAAATTCGAAATCCGAAATTCGAAAAGCCATCGAGTATGTTTTGAATTTCGGGTCATATTGGCCTCATCGAAATTCTACACCCGAATCTGAATTGAAAGCCTTTCGGATTTACATTCATTATTCAAATAGTTTTCCTACCTTCTTTACCAGAATCTTAGTTTATGAGAAAGTGCTGCACATGTCTTTTGGCAACCGTGATCTGCGTTTCTTTTTGTTTTGCGCAAGAGAAAAAGCGAGGGACGCGGCCTTCATTTGGAGTTGTGGGTGGAGTAACCGGCTCGACCATTACTCATTCGGCGGGAGATTATAACAACAATTTGCTAATTGGATGGCAGGCGGGGGCCTTGATGCTTTTGGATTACGGAAGCCCTGATCACTTTGTTTTTGGTGCAGATGCCAATATTTCTTCGGAAGGCTCCAAGTATGCTCATGTAGCTTATAGTGGCAAGGTTATTCTTACCTATCTTAATATTCCGATCGTTGCCCAATTCAGGGACGAGTTTGGCTTTTATGCGGAAGCGGGACTGCAACCAGGTATTTTACTCAGCGCAAAGGATAAGTATAATGGAACCACGGATGACATTAAAGACGACTTCAATAGTTTTGACTTCAGCATACCATTCGGCATCGGATATATCCATCGGAAAAAGTTAGGAATCAACGCCCGCTATACTCTTGGTGTTTCCGATATCGACAAAGCTGAACATTCGCATGGTCACAACCACGTCTGGGCGCTGCGGTTGTTCTACGTATTTCCCTAGGAGAATATCGAACAAGGAACAACGAATGTAGAATGACGAAGTGAATCTACTTTGAAATCCGAATTCCGAAAGGAAACCGCCTCATTTTCGGAGTCCCATACTCGTACCTGATCTTTCTCAACCTACTGACACTGTGTTTTGGGGCAGTATCTAATTTGGATTTCGAAATCTGAATACAATTTGAAAGCCTTTCGGATTTCGTCATTCGGATTTCGAATTTCATTCATCGTTCCTTGTTCCTTTGTTCGTTATTCTTAAGATGTGGTTCGTTCAACTCAACTATCTTTCTTTTTGCCATTCTTTTTCGCATCACCATATT
>AR_comb_assmDRAFT_10354949_pt1 | contig 18446 bp, 19 predicted proteins | sample ArasoioldDNA_FD_10543 | JGI IMG/M metagenome (IMG submission 10543) | reverse complement strand
AGATCGTAGATCCAGATCACGCCGACCGGATCGCCGATTGTAGCCGCAGCTTTCTTGTCGTCAGGCGAAAGCTCCATCAAAGAAAACTGATCTGGAGCCGACACGCTACCGATCTCTTTCCCCGTGCGATCAAACCATGTCAACCGCTGACGGGCCCCGACCAGTCCCGGCTGATAAACGAGTGTTCCCGTGTCAGATGCTGAAAAGGTTCCCCTCCACACTGTGCCATCGACCTGCACGTCTCCGTTCAGAGGAATGGCCTCTCCCTGGAGTTGCCCAGAGGAGCCATCGAACCGTTGAGCCATCAGCGCATTGTCGCGAACATAGAGCAGGTGACCCGATGCATAAATCGCATTCGACGGGCTTGTGAACAGCATTCTGTGGTCCTTGCCGTCGAGCGACGCCCAGAAAACTGCCGTAGTGGAGCTCGTCGTCGCTGAATGGTTCGCTGCCAGGTATAGGAAGTGATGGCCATCGGGAAGAAACCACGGCCAGCGGTGAGTCGTGTATTTGTCTGACAACTTTGTCGCCGGAGTCGGCGTCCCACCCGTTGCTGGCACCTGCAACAGTGCTTCGGTAAACGTCGGAGAAAATACGATTATCCCGTTCGTGCTCCAGCTCCCACCACGCCCGACCGCTGCATCGCAAATGGTGACCGGCGCTCCTCCCGCAACGTCAACCCTCTTCAACTTCCCATCGGCGAAAAATGCGACCGAGCGGCTATCGGGCGACCAGAACGGAAACGTGCCTCCACCTGTTCCGCCGATCGGTTGCGGCACGAGCTTTTCGAGAGATCGCAGAAAGAGCTGATTCTTCCCGTCGCCGCGAGCCGAGAACACAATGTTTTTGCCATCTGGAGAGATGACGAGCGGCCCGCCGTTATCACCGACGAAATTGAACTGTATCTTCTCCAAACCGGCAATCTGGGTGCGGATCACCGGCTGCTTGACGTTGCCGGAAAAACCCAGCACCAGACTGAGAACGATCACGGCAATTACGGCCAGCGCCGCCAATATCCACGCCAGCCACTCGCTAATCCGGGCGCCCTTCCTCCGCTGAGGTTGACCGACAGCTTGCGATCCCGCAGCGGATCCTTCCGCGATCCACTTCAGTTCGCTCGCAAGATCACCCGCGCTCTGCCATCGCGCATCGGGATCCTTCGCCAGGCATTTCTGGATCACGCGTTCCAACGAAGTTGGCGTCAGTGGCTGCAGAGTCCGGATCGGCTCAGGTTCTTTCTCCAGGATCGAGGCCGCCACTGAAACGAGGGTCTTACCCTCGAAGGCTCGCTTGCCGCTGATCATCTCGTAGAGCACCGCCCCCAGGCTGAAGATGTCGCTACGCGCGTCGGCTTCTTTCCCCTCGATCTGCTCAGGCGACATGTATTGAAATGTGCCGACGATCGTCCCTTGCTGCGTCAACGGGGTCGCCTGAGAACTGGTGAGAGTCGCGGTGAGTTCGGCCGAAAGGGGCTTTGTGGTTGCGACGCCTTTCGCCAGGCCGAAGTCCATGAGCTTGGCGCCGGACTTGGTCAGCATCACGTTGCCCGGTTTCAAGTCGCGATGGACTACCCCTCGCCGGTGCGCCGCATGCAATCCTTCCCCAATCTGCGCGCCATAGCGAAGCACCTGTTCGAGTGGTAATGGCCCGCGGCGTAAGCGGTCGGCGAGAGTCTCTCCCTCGAGCAACTCCATGACGAGATAGCGGACGCCGTCTTGGGTGCCAATGTCGTGGAGCTGGCAGATGTTCGGGTGATTCAGGGACGAAATAGTACGCGCCTCGCGCTCAAAACGCTCCCCGGCATCTGCCTTGTCCGCGAGGTGAGCGGGCAGGATCTTGATGGCCACGCTACGATCGAGCCGAGTATCGCGTGCGCGATACACTTCACCCATGCCGCCGGCACCGAGCGGTGCGGCAATTTCATACGGTCCCAACCGGGTGCCGAAGGAAAGCCCCATAGTCGCGGATTATAGACTGTCGCGCTGGGCGAACGGACCAGCCGATCTTCCGGAGAACAAATCAGATTGTTGGCTTTAGGTCGGTTCTTTCGGGTCTTCAGGATGCAAGCCGGCGGCGGCCATGACTGCTCGTCCCAGTTCCTCTGCTGAAAAGGTCATGGGAATCTCATCGCTCTCACACTGGGCAACAAAACGATAGCCTCGTCCCACCACCGTTCGAAGCAATTGTGGCTGCGAGGAATCGTCTCCCAGGGCGATCCGGATCTTGCGAATCGCTGTGTTGATTCCTTGTTCAACGTCGACGAAGACGTCCTGTCCCCATAGCAAGTCGGCGATTTGCTCGCGGGTGACCAACTGGCGTTGGTTGTCCACCAGATACATCAGCAATTGCAACGGGAGTCCTTCCAGGCGAACGGCTTGCCCACTCCGGTAGAGCTGATAGTGACCGAAGTCCAGCTCGAATTCGCCGAAACGGACTCTCTTGTCTGCCATAAGAACGCCAGATTTTAGCGATTCTTGTACTACGCTTGCTTGCCTGTCTGTGATCTCGGTCACCGTCAACAATTTTCTTCAGATCAATTCATATCGCTTCAGACTGCCTCCATGGACGTCCTGCACGTTCAGGTGCACGATGCAAGCATTACCTGGAGGTGATTATGAAATACGCAAAATGGATGTCCGCTTTGATGTTGCTCTTCGTACCCATCATGGCCGCGGCTCAGCTGCAACCTTCCGAGCGCATTGTGACGAATGTTCCGTTCAGCTTTGTTGTCGCGAACCAAGTCATCCCTGCCGGCGAATGCACGATCCAGAGTGCCGGAACACAGGGCTCGGTGTTGACGCTCAGTAATCGCGACGCAAAGCTCAATATCTTCGTGCGGGCTTCCGCCGGTCTGCAAAAGAACGCGCCTGCCGTGTCCTCCATGGTCTTCCATAAGTATGGGAATCGCTACTTCCTGAAAGGCGTGAAGATCGGTGATTCGCGCGAGGTGTATACGTTCCAGGAGAGCAAACTGGAGGCGGAGATGCGCGCACAGAACGCGCCTGTCACAGAAGAGATCCTGCTCGCAGCACGCTAGTAGCCAGGCGCGCAGAAAAGAGAAAGTCCGGAACCCCAAAACCTGGGCTGGTTCCGGACTTTTTCATTTTCATGAAACCCTCCGTTGCCGCTCTTCTGCTCTGCTAGACTGGCCTGCCTCAACCAGGAGAGTCTCATGGCAGAAAACAAGCCCCAAAGTTATGCCAATCACGCACGCCTTGATCCCCCATTTCACTTCTTCCTGCTTCCCGTCTTTGGCCTTGGCCTCGTTCTATCGCTGATTCATTTCTTCTATCACTTTCGTGAAAGCGACCTGCGTGACAACCTACACTCGTTCCTTTTGATCGTGCTGGCCGTAGCGCTTGTAACAGCCGTGCTCAAGATCCGCCTGTATTCGCTGAAGGTACAAGACCGCGTGATTCGACTCGAAGAGCGTCTCCGCCTGACCCAACTGCTCTCCGAACCCTTGCGCGCACGCATCCCGGAACTTACAGAGGATCAACTCGTTGGCATCCGCTTCGCTTCGGATGCTGAAGTGGCGAAACTGGTCGAACGCGCTCTCAACGAGAAGCTGTCGCGCAAGGACATTAAGAAAGCGATACAGAACTGGCGCCCGGACTATTCGCGAGTCTGAGATGGGAACCCTGCGACATTTAACACTCCGCGCGGAAAGGTGTAGGCGTGCCCTAAGGGAGTTTCTCGCTTCGGAATACGCCTTCCACTCTACAAACCACTTTTGAAGCTGCAGTCATCCCATCGTGGATGAACCCAGAAGAAAGAGACCGCATGTACCAGCTGTGCGCGATGATCGAGAAAGAGAAGGATCATCACCGTTTCCTCCAGCTGATCGAGGAGCTCAACGAATTGCTAGAGCGCAAGGAGCATCGACTGGACCACAGAAGGGAAAAGGAAGATCTTTGAAGTCAACGGTGACGACGTCTCTCCGCATCTCACCATCACTCTTAGCCAAAACGTTCTCGCAGGTGGCAGATGGCCTTATGGTCGGTAATGGTGGTGGACGACAATCCGGCGGTTCGCAAGCTCATCTGCGAGCTATTCACTGTCGCGGGCGACTTCGAAGTTTGCGGCGAAGCTGAAAACGGCCGTGAGGCTTTGGAGATGGCGTGTTTGCTGAGGCCTAATCTGGTTCTGACCGATCTCTCCATGCCCGTGATGAATGGATTAGAAGAAACGCGACTGCTGAAGAAACTTCTGCCTGCGCTACCAGTCATCATCTATTCGGCCCATATCGATCCTTTTGTTGAGAAGGAGGCATTTGCCGCGGGTGCGTCCGCTGTCGTGCCGAAAGCCGAAGCTGTCGCGCTCCTGGTCTCGAAATCTCGGGATGTGCTTGGCGAGCGAGCAGCTTGACGTCACCTATCGCTGACGCGGTCTGCGACAGAAAAATTGGTGGGCAATCGTTAGGCGGCTCCCACTCTTAAGGTAATCGCCCTATCTGGTGCCTAAAGTAACCGCTCTTGTTCCTTCCTGGCGATTGACCGCTTCGCGACCCGCAGGTACGATTTTTGGTAGAATCCACCGGAATCTAACCTTGTGAGAGGCCACCGCATCTCATAGACAAATATGCGATTCGTTAACCTCTACATCCGGACGGCCACTCTTGCTTCGTTGATTCTCGCCGTTTCCGGCTGCCAAACAGCTCAACGTCCGGCGACCCTGGTGCCTCCATCGAGCGCACCCGCTCTGAAGCCAGCACCAGTTACTGCGCCGGTTTCTACCCCGGTCAGTTCCCAAGCTGAAGCGAAACAAGCTGAAACCAAGCAACAGGACCCTCCTCAGCAGGCGCCCGCTCCCGAAGCAGTTCCACTGCCGGCGCCAGGGGACTCTGATGCAGTCGCCGACCTTGTTGCCCGGGCCGAAAAGGAGTATCAGGCGGGTCTCACGAACTATCGTGCAGGCAAGACGGAGGACGCGAAGCACAATTTTGATAGTGCGCTCAATTCTCTGCTCAGCAGCAATTTCGATGTCCGCTCCGATGAGCGCCTTCAGAAAGAGTTCGACCGAATCGTACAGGGTGTGAATGAGATCTATCCTGGTGGCACAACTGGAGAATCTGATGTCGCTCAGGAGCCGCAGCAGAAGTCTGAGCCTGCTCCCATCGACTCAACCAGTGAGATCGCTCCGGCCGCCGATGCTGGGACCAAGGCCAAGGCCGAAGCCCAGATCAAGAACACACGCTCCGACCTGCCCCTGATGATGACGGATCAGGTTGCGGGTTACATTGCGTATTTCTCCGGTCATGGGAGGGGAGTATTCGAGCGTGCGTACGCCCGATCGGGACGTTATCGCGACATGATGCTCCCGATCCTGAAAGAGGAAGGCGTCCCGCAGGATCTGATCTACCTCGCTCAAGCCGAGTCCGGATTCCATCCACTGGCCGTCTCTCGAGTCGGTGCCCGCGGCATCTGGCAATTCATGGCGAGCCGGGCCCGCGGCTATGGACTTCATCACAACATGTATGTGGATGACCGCCAGGATCCGGAGAAATCCACACGCGCGGCTGCACGCCATCTGAAAGAACTCTACAACCAATTCGGTGACTGGTACCTGGCCATGGCCGCGTACAACTCGGGCCCCGGTACGGTCCAGGCCGCAGTGAAGCGCACCGGCTATGCTGACTTCTGGGAACTCTACCGGCGCAACGTTCTTCCGCGTGAGACACGGAACTACGTTCCCATCATTCTCGCAGTCACCATCATTACCAAGAATCCATCGCAGTATGGACTCGATAACGTCGTGATGGAGCGCCCTGCCGACTACGATACGGTGACAATCGACTATCCCGTCGATCTACGGCTGGTTGCCGAGTCCACCAATTCGACCCTGGCGGATTTGCAAGACATGAATCCCAGCCTCTTGCGCGTGACCACCCCGCGCGAAGGCAAGTTCCAACTTCATCTTCCTGCCGGGACGAGAGATCAATACGAAACGGCGATGGCTGCGATCCCCCGGGATTCACGCCTGTGGTGGCGCTACCACACGGTACACACGGGAGACACCCTGGCTTCGCTCGCGCGAACCTACCACACGACCGCGAAACAGATTTCGGACGCCAATCATCTGGAAGACGAAGAACTGCAGACCGATGCCAAGCTTGTGATTCCGGTCGCGCCCGGGAAACATCCGACTTCTGACTCCGCAACCTACGCCCGGCGCATCACGCGTTACAAAGTTCACAAAGGAGATACGGTCGAGTCCGTCGCTGAGAACTTCGGCATCTCCGCCCAACAACTCCGTCGCTGGAACGGCATTCGTGGCAACAGCCTGGCTGGACGCCGCGTTTTAGCCCTGCACTTGCCCATTTCGCCCAGAGCTGGCGAATCCGAAGTAGCAAGCTCGCGGAAATCGAAGCATACGGCGCCCAAAACGGAAACTGCCACCACCAAGCCTGCCGCCACTAAGTCAGCCGAAATTGAGAATCTAAAAACTGAAACAGCAGTCGTTCATCACAAAGTGAAGTCCGGTGAAACCCTCTACTCGATTGCCAATCTGTACAAGACCACCGTCGCTGCTCTTAAGCGTGACAACCGCAACGTCGCAGTCATTCGTCCCGGAATGATTCTGAACGTTCAGATCGCACGCTGATTCGGCCGCCAGCCGCACAGTCATCCGCCTTCGATAGAAAAGACAACAATCTCGGAACTCACAACGCCGCTATCTATCGAAGATTGTGGATTTTTGCATCAGATTGAGGCTTCTTAGGTCCTTAAACCCACGTGAGCGAAATCACATTAGACCCCCTTGCTCTAAGAGGTACAATTCTCCGTTCGTTGGGCCATTGTTGTTTTTTGTATCTCAGTACCTAATCACAGGAGGAGCGAAATCTCATGAGACTTACCAAATTCATTGTCATGCTCGTCATTTGCGCGCTGGCTATCTCAATTGCGACGCCAGCCTTTGCGGCTGACGGCGCCGCCACCTATAAGACAAAGTGCTCTGCTTGCCATGGTCCCGAAGGCCAAGGCAAAGTAGGACCCGCCTTGAAGGGCACAGCTCTGACCGCTGACCAGATCACTGATCTGTTGGTGAAGGGCAACGATGCCAAGAAAGCGCCACATAAGAAAGCCGTCTCTGGCGTCGCAGCTGACGATGCCAAGGCTGTTGCCGACTTCGTCAAGACACTGAAATAGAAGAATCACCTTAAGACTAGCCCTATCCAGATCAATCATTTCTGGATAGGGCTTTTGCGTGCGCTGATGTGCTCGGGAGTTTCTGCCCTTCCCATTAGCCGTATTTCCTCTTTTCTCACCATATCTCTCCTTCGCTCCTCGATAATTCATGCAACTCAAAACCCCAAGCAGGAGAACCCCCCTTGAATTTACTTCGAGCTACAGGAATCTTTGTGTTCACACTCTTCGCTACACACGCATCCATCGCCCAGGAACTCAGCGCTGATAGTTCCACCGCCTGCGGACCGCCGAACTATGCTTGCTCCTCGACCAGTACGTCGACCGTGGGGAACCTGAAAGCACTATTCTCGAAATCCAGTCCTTACAACTCAACGGCATATTCCCCGCTGAATCCATCAAAAGACTGCATCACGCGGATCACCGACAATAACACTAAGAATCCATTGTCTCCGGGCACCGATGCCACAAAGATCAGCGAGGGAAACCTGACCGCTACGGGTGGCGACAATAACGTCATGACCAGCGTTACAACACAATATGTCGGCATCCGCGCCAACACCGGAGCTACAAATATCTTCCACATGGACACAAGCGGAGCGTGCATCCAGAACATCACATCGGGAACCGGGAATCCTTCCATTGCGGTCGGAGGAGCTTTCTCTTTCAGCCATGTGAACGATAAAGTCTTCTATTTCGTACAAAATCAGCATCTCCTTCAAAAAGCGACTATCACGAGCGACACTTCCTACACACTCGCGAATGATTCCAAGTTTCCCTTCGATTTCAACAAGTGCCCGGGACCAATCGAGGGCGGGGAAGCGAAATCGGGTTCGACCCTGACGGTCTCCTCGGGTGACTTGCAGTTCGGTATGAACATTAGTTGGACTGGCGGACAGGGCACCGCCCACCTCGTTCTGGTTTACAAGCCTGGAACTGGATGCGCGGTTTTGGACCTGGCCACGGGCAAGCGCTATTCGTGGTGTTCTTCAAATTGCAGTACGAAAACGGCTGCTGGCACCGAAACCGCCTGCACTGACCCGGATTACAAAAAAGGAAACGCGATTCATGATTCGTTGATGAGCTACGACGGCAAAGTTTTCGTAGTCGCTGGTGGCTGCTGGAATCCCTTGGGATATGGCAACCAAGCTTTCTGGCAGATCAACACAGACAACGTGTTAGGGATTGGCAATGGATCCACGACATGGGGCGATGGGGTGCATGCCAGCGGCCACGAATCGGTCGGAGTAACAGGTTGGCTCCGCACCAACTATCCGAGGCCGAACTTCCGGCTGATAAGCCCGCTCACTGAAACCAACCTGAGCAACTATTCCCCGCTGAATACACTGCCCTCCGGTGCCGGAGGCGATGGCGGATTTCACGGCGGATGGCCACATCCTGCCGGCGATGATTCGAATGCGTGGATCCTGGAAAGCGCGAATAACGACGGCTATCAGAATCCGGGCTATTTACAAAATGAAGTATTCGCGATCACCCAGACGCCAGACGCTCCGATGCCCCGCTTTGCGCCAACCTACAACAGCGCCACGAGCAAGAACTTCTCGTGCAAATATGGAATCGGATTCCCATCTCAGGACGGTCGCTGGTGGTTCTTCCTTTCTGATCACCTGCTAAGTCTGGGAAACGATTCGAAAGGCCACCCTCTGTGTTCAGTCTTTGCGGTCAAACTGGAATAGGGCAAAGGGGCGGAAGCGCTCGTTTTCGCCCCTTCCAAGAAACCTTCGCAAAAGATCGGAAGCCTGTTCGTCGTTAAGTAACTAGTTTGGATTGTGCAGGTTGCGATCTATTAGCTATGCCGTCGTTCGCTGAGAGGCACTGGTTGGCCTCTCAGGTTTGAAGCGGTGGCTATGTTTGAGGCTCGCATCAAATGCTCCTGTATTAGGAGCTGCAGCTCGTGAATGGTGACAGTCCAATCCGGCCCCTTCGCATATAGAGCTTTCATGCAAAGGTCGCGGATCCTGTCTTCAAGACGGCGAGCAGGCATGGACGAGATAGGACGAAGGTGGGCGCTTCCTCCAAGATTGCACGCCCTGGATTATTGTTGGATACCTTACACACTGTAAGGGAATTCCCTACCCCCGTCAGTTTAGTAGTGCCGATCAACGCCCTCCAACTCCGCCTTGAGTAGGCGTCTTTACTGACTGAAAGTTCTTGTAGTCCTCGTACATCTTGTGTCCAGAGTCCTTGCAGTCCTCACCGAAGGTCGTGCTATAATCCGGCGCCGTTACAGTACAAGTCTTTGTGGTCTTTTAACTCTCTCGTGCCTGCAGCCAGGGCAGCGTATCCGCACCCGGCCGCCACTGAATCAGGAGGAGCAATGACGTTTTACGATCCAACGCTCTATGGACGTGATGAAGATGAAGAATTTGGCGATAGCGGCGCGTATAGCGAGTCGCTAGAAGAGGATTTCGAAGAGGAAGAGGAGGAGGAAGAAGAACCCGGGATGCCGGCTCCTGACGCGATGGAACCTGAACCAGTAGCGCCGCCAGCTCCTCCCGCTCCCAAGCCCGCGGCTCCCGCAGGCGGCGGAAGCAAGCCGAAGAAAAAAGCGGCCAAAAAGAAACCTGCCAAGAAAAAACCCGCAAAGAAAAAGGCGGCGAAGAAGCCAGCCAAGAAAAAAGCAGCCAGGAAGCCGGCAAAGAAGAAAGCCAAAAAGGCAGCTAAGAAAGCTGCAAAGAAAAAGGGCAAGAAACGCCGTTAAGAGTTACCGCAGCCGCGAGCGCCTCCGCTCACGACAAAATCAAGCCGCGCCCGCAAGGGCGCGGTTTTTGCTTGCATTCTGGAGGATGCCGATTTACTTCTTCGCGCTCACGGCCCCCAGGCACCGCCCGTACAACTCCAGCAGTTTCTCGGCATAGTCTTCCGGTTTGGCCGCCGATCCGGAGCCGGAGAATCCCACGCCACCCGAGGCCGTACGTCCGTAGCCTGTGGTCATAGCGACAAACTTCATTAGATCGAGCGCAATGTCTTCATTTCGGCGCGCGTGGCCGGAACCTGTGGCTGGAACTTCGTCCATGATGCCTTCTCCTCTACCGGAAATGACGGGAATATCTTCGTCGTCTTCGTAATCCTCCATGCTGCGAATGATGACACGATTCATGACGACGCTCAGATAACTCTCGTAGCGAATGATAGCAGACCAATCTGTACAAGATCTCAGCCCAGGCCAAGCTTCTCAGCCATCAACCGCACGCGTTTTCCGTAAACCGAACCGTGAATGCTCAAGGCTGGCGCCAGAAGAAAGTAACTCCATCCCGCCCACCCCGGATTCTTGAAGGCCAGCGCAAACGAGATTATGCCCACTGAGGCCATGATGAGACACTCTTGCACTGCCACTCGTGTCTCCAGCGTCTCCACCTTGTTGAGGCCGAGTTCACGACGCAGCTTGTAGGCGCGGGCGTACATGAGCGCAAACAAGGTGAAGACCGATATGAATCCTGAAGCGTAAATGCGCATGAGAACTGATGCCTCGTGCAATCCGATTTCTGAACCAATCGGGGCTCCAGTCAGCTGCCTGAAAATCAGCGTGAACACAAACTTCAGCGGATACACGTAAAACAGCACAAGGAACAGGAGAAGGATGTTCAGAAAGATCGTGTACGGATCTTCGAGTCCATAGCGGCGCGAGAAGCGATAGTGAGCGCGCCAGATCAGGATGAACTGGGCAAAACATGCCGCAAACGGAACGAATCCGCGGATCACCGCCATGAGCTCTTCATAACTGCGCGGAACTTCCAGCGACACAACCAGAAGTGTCAACGCGAATCCAAAGACGACATCACAAAAGGCCTCAAGTCGCGTGATCTCTCCCGCACGCCAACGGAAGTACAGTTCCGGCAGCAAGCCCCGACGGTGTTCTGCAGGCACTTCGTGGTGCCCACTGTCATTCGCGGGCGAGGACGGATGGCGATGTTTGTGGCTCATGGTCTACGGATTCTGAGCTTTCAAGCGTCGCTTGGCAATGGAAAAGGCCTTGCCGTCAGGTCTGTGAGGCCGTGAGGTTTAGTTGAGGGGTCCTCCACAAGCGCATCATCAGCCACGCCGATCCGAGAAATAGAAGCGGTGAGGAATAGAACCCCGGCGCCGGACGCTGAACCGGTACTGATGCAACGGTGCGTCCGAGTATCGTGACCGCCGTGTGCCCAATTGCATTAAAGAAAAAGATCAGAGCGTAGAGCCACGCCAGAGGGCGCAACCATCGGACATTTCGCGCCGCCAACGGTGTTAGGGCAAAACACAAGAAGATGACGGCGAGCAATCCGAATAGCCACTCGCGAAACGTGAACGTGGGCATCGGAAACCATCCCAATCGCTCGCGCATGGCCGTCACGGTTGGGTTATAGATATCGAGAAATCCAGTGAAAGCTTCGTCGATGATGTGCAGCGAGAAAGCTACGGTCAACGCGAACCACGGACGTCCAAAGCCGGACCCCACCTGGGACGGTGCTGCATCATGGCGCCCACCTCTTGGAGCATTATTTGCTTCAGTGGCCGGTATCCCGATCTTTGCTTCCTACGTAGGTCGCCTCACTGGCAGCTCAACTTCGCCGTTCCGGTTACGGTCTGCATGCTTCCCGGCTTAACAGGCGCGGTAGCGGTCACGGTGACTGCACCGTTTGTTTTACCCAAACAGGTGGCCGTTCCATTGTCGAGGTTCTCATTACTGATAGAGACATTGACTGTGTCCGAGACCGTCCACGTCTGTCCCCAGCAATTCAAGCAGGCGCCAGCCGCGCACTGGCCCTTGGTGACCGGACCCGCGAAAAACTGTATTTGATCACCGGGAGCAGATACTGCGTGGTCTGCGGTGACGCTTGACGGCGTGATCGAGAGTGCGGTCAACTCGCAAGCCTGCTGGGTATTGCCGCATCCCACGCAGATCAAAGCTGCGGCGACGAACAGCGACGCGAGCCTGACAGATTTCTGCATAGCCGCCTCCAACGAGTGAGCGGATGATCGTGAGTGTATCTCCGATACTGACGACTATCAATGACGCTCGTCACACTCCCCTACCTCTTCACCTCGCTCATCAGCGCCAACAAATTATCTTCTGTGTCGCGGAAAAATGTCATCCACAGATCGTGATCCGGCATTCGCGCGATCAAGTGCGGCTCATCCTCAAAACGGACTCCCTTCTCCTTCAGTCCACTGTGGGCAGCCTGGATATCGGGTACAGAGAAATACAGGATCGAGCTGGCGTGATCGAATTCCGGCTTCTCAGGATGGTCAAGCATCAACCGCACACCGTTGCAGTCCAAAAATGCCAGCCCCGGTGGCGCTTTAAAGAGAAGCTTCAATCCCAGGACCTTTTCATAGAAATCGGCCGCACGCTCAACATCATGCGTGCGAATCTGAATCTGTCCCAACCGTGTGATTCCCGGTCCGTCACTCATACTATTGACCTCCATCTTCAAATTAGTTAGCATAGCTAACTATATTTTAGAAATGAAGTCAACAAAAAAGAACATTCGGAGGGCCGCCGCACACGCAGCCGAACCGGACGCTGTACGCCTGCCGCCTGATGCCGTCTCAGTCGCTGACCGCTTACATTCGGCCGCCATCCACTTGCTGCGCCGTGTGCGCAAGCAAGACGTCGCAACCGGCGAAGGCCCGGCCCGTCTTTCGGCCCTGTCTGTTCTGGTCTTCGGCGGACCGAAAACGCTGAAAGAACTCGCCGCCGCCGAGCAAGTAAAGCCTCCAACAATGAGCCGCATTGTCTCTGGGCTCGCGCGCAGCCGGTTGGTCGAAATCACACAGGATCCTGAAGATGCGCGCCGCATGCGGATTTGCGCCACTCCGAAAGGTACGCAGATTCTGCAAAAAGGCCGCGAACTCCGCATCTCCTACCTGGCCTCTCAGCTGCAGCGGTTGAGTCCGCAAGAGCTGTCTCGGCTCGGCGAAGCTGTGGAAATCCTCAGTCGCTTGCTTAGAAATTGGCAATAATTTCGCCTTGCAGTAACTCCTGCGTCGAGTACTATGGGCACATGAATTGACGGACGGAATGACTGATACTGTTCAGTTTTAGCCGTCCGGGGCGTGCGGTTTCGAAATTGCAGGGTCTCATTTGCAGTCCGGGGTAGGTCCTTCCCGTACGGCTGTTCTGTAGCCATTTCTGTCTGAAAGGATATTGTTTGTCGCGCTCACGAATCATCGTGACGGCTGGCATCGTATTTTGGCTGATCCACGTCGGTGTGGCTGTCGGATTAGGAACTCGGTCACCCGGCCCAGTTCTGTCCGATCTGATCCAACTCACGATGGGTGGCTTCCTGCTTGGAGCGATGGTCTTGGCTGCCCGTCGTTCCGAGGGCATGGCGCGCGCATTCTGGCATCTGGGCACCGCCGCGTATGTCCTCTGGATGATGGCCCAGGGCCTTAGCGTCTATAACGATCTTGCGCGCACTCCCATCATTTCCTGGATCACGAACCTTCTCTTCTGCTTCTGGTTTGCCCCTCTGGCCATGGCGCTATTTCTCGACCCCGAGCACGAAACCGGACGGCTCGACGCGCTCATGGCTCTCGACTTCGTTCAGGCCATTCTGGTCTGCATATCGGCCTATGTGTATTTCTTCTACCTTCCAAAGTCCGAGTCTCCTGGCGAACTCGCCCATGGGGTATGGGCGCCGTATTTCGCAGGCTACGGCGTGGTGGCAGGGTCTTTCATTCTGCGCGCAATCCTCACCCGCTCGCGCGACGTGCGTGTGCTGTTTGGCGCGATGGGAATCTTTCTGTCGGTCTCGGGCAGTGTGGACGCTCTCTACTTCTACGGGCCTGGGCGGGGGCTGCAGACTGGGCAGTGGTTCGATCTTTTGTGGAGCCTGACGCTGCTCGCGCCGCTGATGATTGCCACCTTCTGGAAACAGGTGGAGGCTCCAGAGATTCCCGCAGAGGCCCCGCGACGCGAGAAGCGCGTCTACTCGGAAGTCTTCTATCTGCTGTATCCCCTGCTGGTGCTGTTCATGTCGGTGGCCATCGCCCGTGAACGGCTGACGCTCGCTGCGTTGATGGTTCTTCTTTCGTTTGTTTCTTCGAGCGCGCGGCTGTTGGTGACGCAGAGCCGGCTTCTTCGGACCAAAGATGCCCTGCGCCGCGAAGCCAAGCGAGACAGCTTGACCGGACTCTGGAACCACAAGGCAATCATCGAAATTCTTGAACGCGAGCTTCTGCGCTCCGAACGCGACCGCCAACCCGTCGGCGTCATCATGACCGACGTGGATCACTTCAAGAACGTGAACGACAGCCGCGGTCATGCGGCCGGTGACGCAGTTCTGCGCATCATCGCCAGCGGCATCGCAGCCATGGTTCGTCCGTATGATTCCGTCGGCCGCTATGGCGGAGAAGAGTTTCTTATCGTAGCTCCGGGGTGCGGCCTCGGTGAGACCTGGGAACTGGCCGAGCGCGTACGCGCCCACATCGCCAGTTGCAGCATTATGGCCGGCGGCTCGGCCGTTCAAGTGACGCTTAGCCTCGGAGTTGCTACCGGGGAAGCAATCGCCGATCTGGAGAAGTCATTGCACGCCGCCGATTCTGCCATGTATCAAGCCAAGCATGCGGGGAGAAACCGCGTTGAGCCCAGCCTCGGCCGCGCTGCCAGCGCCGCGCAAGGAATCCCGGCAGCTACCGATCGCGACTTCTGGATCTGAAGCTTCCTTAATACGCCGCCACGGCGGTGTCGACCTTCACTCCTCGCAGAAAATCAGCGGCCTCTTCCGGGATCACTGTATTGATGAACATTCCCGATCCGAGTTCGAATCCCGCGGTTCGCGTGAGCCGTGGAATTACGCTCATGTACCAGTGGAAGTATCGGACGCCAACGCACTCGGCCGGTGCGGTTCGAATCGTGAAGTTGAAGTCGGGATTTTCCAGGCCAATATAGAGCTTAGCCAGCACGGTGCGCAGCACGCGGCCCAGGTCGGCGAGTTCTTTTGCGCTGACATCACCGAAACTCGCCATGTGCCGCCTCGGATAGATGTGAGTACAGAACGGCGCGGGTGAGGCAAACAGTTCCATCGCTACAAAATGTTCGCTGGTCAAAATAATCCGTTTCTGTTCTTCCAATTCTTCCTCGATAATCTGACAGAACATGCAGCCACCGAAGTCGTCGAAGTGCTGCATCGCCTCCTGAAACCGCTGTCGCACCTGATACGAGATCACGGGTGTCGCAATCATTTGCGAGTGCGGGTGCTCCAGACTGGTCCCCGCATCGGTCCCATGATTCTTGAAAATGGTCACTTGCGCAATGCGCGGGTCAAGGCTGAGCTGGTCATATCGCGTCTTATATATGCGGAGAATATCGGCAACCTGTGAATCGGGCATCTCCGCCATAGCCAGCGCGTGATCCGGCGTTTCCACGATCACGTCATGCATTCCGAAACCACCCATCCGCCGGCGTGAGCGTCGGATCGTTCGCTCTGGCTTGGCATCTGGAGACAAGGCTGCAAACTTGTTCGGAATGACCCGCACCTTCCACTTGTCCCCATCGTGCAGCCGCAGGATCTCAGGCGGCGTCTGGTCCTCGTGTCCGGGACAAAACGGACACTTCTCCGAAAACGAAACCGGGGGCTTGCGCTCGCGCTTAACCACCATCTGATCGGGGCGCTTCGCGCGCTCGGTCGCAATCACGACCCACTCTTTCGTCATGAAGTTCTGACGCAGCTCCGGCATGAATGCCTCCATGGACGTCTGTAAATCAATTTTATCGGACGATAGGCATCAAACCTTTAGCGCGATGAACTGCTTGCCATACCAACTGGCCTGCCCTAGCCGCCAGCCCCAGTCTCGCGATACCATCGATACACCGCGCACCGCGCGCCGCCTTACATGGGGAATAACAAGAAGAAGTCCAAAGAAAGCTCCAACGGAAATCGTCCGCGGAATGGCAACGCTCGCGTAGGTACAGCCGCCTCGGCCGTCCGCCGACGCGAGGCGAGGCCAGCAAGTGTAGGGGCGGACGCCTCGTCCGCCCTCGAACGAAGCTCGATGAAGGCTGCCCAGGCAAGCTCCGACGTCCGTACCTACTCGATCCCCGACTACCGACTCGAGCGTCCGACTTTCACCGTCACTCAGCGAACGGAAAAAGACAAGCAAGGCCAGGAGCACGTCCGCTACGAAGTCACCGGAGACCTCGACGCTCCCGTCCCGCCCATCCGCGACTCCAAATATCTGAGCAAAGAGCAGGCGATCGAGATCTATCGCTACATGTTGCTCAACCGCAAAATGGAGATCGCCCTCGAGAATCTCTACAAGCAAGGCAAGGTCGTCGGTGGCGTCTACTTCGGACTCGGCCAGGAAGCCTGCTCCTGCGCCTCCTCCTACGCTCTCGATACAGACGACTGGTTCGCGCCCATGATCCGCAATCAAGGCGCGCTCCTGGTTCGCGGCTTCGACGCGCGCGACACCATGATGCAGTACATGGCTAAGGCCGACTCGCCCACGAAAGGCCGCGACGGCACCAGTCACTTCGGCGATATCGAAAAGCGAAACATGGTCTCACCCATCTCCATGCTGGGCGATCTCATTCCTGTGCTCTCCGGTGTCGCTCTCGGCGCGCGTCTGCAAGGACGCAACGTCGCCGTCATGACCTGGATCGGCGACGGAGGCCAGTCCACCGGCGTCACCTACGAAGGCATCAACTTTGCCGCGGTGCAAAATCTAGGATTGGTACTGATCGTCGAGAGCAATCTCTGGGCGTACTCAACACCGAGCAATATGCAGTATCGCTGCGAAGACCTGGCCGAGCGCGCGATCGGATATGGCATCCCGGGCGTGATCGTCGACGGCACCGACGCCTGCCAGGTCTACGACGCCGCCCACGAAGCGATCGATCGCGCGCACAAAGGCGAAGGCCCCACCATCATCGAAGCAAAAATGATGCGTATGAAAGGCCACGCCATCCACGACGCCGCCAGCTACGTGCCAAAAGAAATGTTCGACTTCTGGAAAAAGCGCGACCCGCTGGCCAGATTTGAGAATTACCTGGTCAAACAAAAGAAGTGGCTAAGCGCAAAGGAAAACGAAGCGCTGATCAAAGAAGTGGAAGAAGTGATCGAAGCAGAACGAGAGATAGCAGTAAATTCCCCAATGCCAACACCACAATCAGCCGAAGGTGGAGTCTACTGCGAAAACGGCTGCCACGAAATCAAACCAAAGTACGGCATGCCAAAAGTGAAGAAGGGAACCGGCAGCTACAAAGAAACCGAAGCCGCAGTGCATTTGAAATAGAGCTTTCCTCAAAAGCTGTGGAAATCATGTTCACTCGTCACAGACCGGCAATGGGCAGTTGTGGAATGCTCCCCACATTGTCATCCCGAGCGGAAGAGAACGGTTCGAAGAACCGTTCTCTGAAGTCGAGGGACCTTGTGTTCAGCCGGGAGCGCCCAAATGCGCGACGAGTACATCTATTACGTATACATGATGCAAAGCACTTCAAGACGAGCGTTGTACATAGGCATGACGAGCAATTTGCGCAAGCGCGTGTGGCAGCACAAGAACCATATCCGTGAAGGATTTACCGACGATTACAACTGCACGCGGCTTGTTTACTGGGAAAGTTACGACGATGTTGTGCGGGCAATCAATCGCGAGAAACAACTGAAGCGCTGGCGGCGAGAAAAGAAATTGTGGCTGATCGAACGAAAGAATCCCCGTTGGCAGGATCTGGCAGCCGAGTGGTTCCCGGCAGAAACGCGAGGTCTCTCGACTGCGCATGATCTCTCAAAAAGCGAGATCATGCTCCGCTCGGGATGACAATTCGCTTCGTACGACACAACATTTGGGGAACTCTCAAGCGCTGTCATCCCGAGCGGAAGAGTATGGTTCGAAGAACCATTCTCTGGAGTCGAGGGACCTTGTGTTCTCTCTTGGGAGCAAACGATAACCTATGCAACTAACCTATCTCGAAGCCATCCGCCAGGGAATCTGGGAAGAAATGGAGAAAGACCCGACCGTCTTCTGTCTCGGCGAAGACATCGGCATTTACGGCGGCGCCTTCAAAGTCACCGACGGATTCATCGACCGCTTCGGCCCTGAGCGCGTCATCGACACTCCCATCGCCGAATCCGCCATCGTTGGCGCGGCCTTCGGAGCCTCGCTCACCGGCATGCGTCCCGTCGCCGAATTCCAGTTCATGGACTTCATCGCCTGCGCCATGAACCAGATCTCCAACATGGTCGCCAAAACGCACTACCTCTGGGGCGCGCCTGCTCCGCTCGTCCTCCGTGGCCCCAGTGGCGGATACGTCCACGGCGGCCCCTTCCACTCGCAGAATCCCGAGATGTGGTTCGT
>AR_comb_assmDRAFT_10147249_pt1 | contig 18459 bp, 28 predicted proteins | sample ArasoioldDNA_FD_10543 | JGI IMG/M metagenome (IMG submission 10543) | reverse complement strand
TCTAGTTTCTGCGGCGAATGCAGCATCGCTCGCAGCCGTAATTGAGCGACGAATCGTAGCCTCCCGCGCGGCAAGCTGATTTCTGGCTCTTTGAATCCCATTTCGCTGTTGGTCAATTCGTAGTGCCCTGGTGCCTGTTTGCATACTTTCGAGAGATTGCTGCTGTTGAGCAAGTCTCCTCATCAGACCCATACGTTGACCAGCTAGCTGAGCCTGTGCAGCCTCGTAATCGTGACCAGCACGAGAAAGTGTCGCAAAGTCACGACCAATATGTCTAAGTGTACGAGTAGCCTGATCGCTTACTCGTACAAAGTAGACAATTTCTCTCGCGCTAAGTGCCACTCGTCTCAGTCTTTTCCATTTCGGCCTTTTCCATCGAGGCTCGAACGTCCAAGACTCTCTCCATTCTGACTATTGCAGGGCCGGGTTGTTCGCATAGTCCCCCTGCGTATGGCAAACAATGCAATTCCGTACACAGGGAGACTATACGAATCCAGTAGATTACTTCCTTGATTAACTCTCCGGAGTAACCTCTTCGTTCTGCCCATTCCGGCGACTGTGAGAGGATGATGTAGCAGCATGCGGAAAATCCTCAAGTGCTTCATCATCCTCCTGATTCATTTCATCAATGTACGTCTCGATTTCCTGAGCAACCTTCGGATCAAGAATACTGAACGTCATCGGATTTCCGAAGTCCAGCTTATTATCCTGATCGTCAGTCAAGTTGTGATCGACAATGCAATGCTTGAATTCAAACTCTCTCGTCCAACGCTGAGCAGACTCCAAATCGAACTTCTGTGCAACGTTCCGCTGATTCTTTCCAGTCGGAATAGTCTGAGAGGTTCTGAATGCATTGTCCCGTCTCTCCAACATCTGAGAGTATGAGAGTGGTTTTAGATCGACGTACCCACCCTCCACAGAGCGGAGATTCTTCCTAGTAGTCTCCTGACTGACAGTTGCCTTTGGCATTTCTCTCCTCTTTCTCTTGCTAGGTTAGATTCGCTGCGGACTTGACGTGAATCTCGTATGCGTCGCCACCTGCAATACCAATGACTCGTCCAGTAACGCGAGCCATGATGATATCTCCCATCCCAGGTAGATCAACCTCATACGTATCGTAGTTAGAGCGGTTAGCCTGAATCTTGACACCATCAGTAGCCGCCGTAAAGTCGCCGACTCCCTGAGTGGATTCAAGCTTAATCGCCTTCTGCGTAGTGTTCTTGAAGTTGACGTACTCGGTCTTATCCTCGAAGTCCAACTCAGTTTCGTAGCTTGCCTCAGTCTCACCCATCGAGACGTAAGAAGCAGAGCGATCCTTGCGGATACGATTCTGAGCATTGCCGTTATGATTCGCGCGGAACGTGAATCCGTTGAAGTTAGTCGATGCAGCACCGAACGTTGGAGTCGTTCCAGCAGCAGCAACAAAGATCGCATGTGCATCGGCACCAAGCAAGTCCGGACTAGTCCAAGTAGGTGTACCGATTGCAACCGGATCATCCTGATCGCTCAAACCGATCATGTTGAGCGTAACACGGAGAACAGCATCCTCAATCGTAAATTCGTAGCCAGTCACAACGCAACCGGCATAGCCGAATCCAAGACCGTTACGAACAATAGTGATAGATGCAGTTCTAGCACCGCTGCCCGGAACGATGGAAGCCGTCTTATTCGGCACATACTTGTAAGTGTATGGCCCTGTGCCAGTCTTGGTAATCGTATGACGCGAGCAATGCAGGAAGTATGGGAGGAAGTTGGTATCTACCTCCATTGTGATATCACCCTCGATGTGGTAATACCCCTGCTTTACATCGCTTACCATCACCTGCTGACGAAGCTGCGGAGAGTAGTACCGATCCTCATTGTAGCGAAAGCTCTCGCTTAGAATCGGAACCCAAACCCCTCCAACAGTTGAGGTATCAAGGTAGGTGCCTACAGTAGTCTCATGTGCAATGAATACTGCACCACCACCACCGAGTCCAATCGACATTAGGAGTTGTCACCCCCTCCCTTCAAGTCAGTAGTACCACTCACTTCGATATGAGCTGAATCCTTCAACCCATCCTTCAACTTCATCCCTGTGGAATCGAGATATGCCTGTTCCTCTTCCTCCGAAACCTTGCGAGAACTGCCATTCTTGAACACTCCAAGAGGATCAATGGCAAACTCGTAGTCTTTCGGAAAACCGGGATGATCTACCTTAATCGAGTAGCTCATTTAAATCGCTCCTGGCTTAGCCCTTCGTAGACCATACGTGTTCCGACTACAGCCTCGCCTTTCGGCCTGTTAAAGAAACCCTGATTCTCGTCTGAAACGTAACCGAAGATGAGGCGACCTCCTAATGTCATGCTTTCGTGCAGTTTGTCAGTAATCGCAGAGGTTAGCTCTAGATCCTCTTGAGTCCTCTGAGTGTGACGAATGGTGAGTTTCGCATGATACACCCATAGGTTCAGAACCAGCGTGAGATTGAACGTATGAGTTCCGTGGATTACTCGACTAATACCTTCGGGAGATACCAAAACTGCCGGATACTCCTTAATCAATCGCTCGCTTCCAAACTCCACAGTGGCTAGTCCCAATACGCCTGCTTCTTCATCGAGGAAGTCTTTGACGTATTGAGCTAAATCCTGCTGAGTTGTGAAGAGTGTGCCTTCTGCGATTGTTGGCATTAGAATCCAGGCCCGAATCTTGGACCTCTCGGCGTTCTGAACAAACGCTGAGCGAATCCGGTTTTCGGATTGATGACGACTTCAAAGGCATTGTCCACGAATTCGTCCATGATATCGAAGATCACAAACTCTGCATCTTCGCTGACTCCAATGAATGAACGCCTTGGCAGAGGATTCTCGCCTACACCTTCTAGATCAGTAATTCCTTCTGCTCCTAGTGTAGCCTTGAGTCCCTCAGTTCCAGCGAGCATTCGATTGTCGAGTCCCTCTTGATGCCACAGCCAGCGATCATTTGAATCACCGCGTCTATTCGGGACACGCCATTCTGCTGTATTTGCAAAAAGCTCGTGACCAGTGACTTGCCATGAGAGTCGGTTAAGTACCGCTCTCATCATGTTACCAGTCTGTACGAGCAATCCGCCTACGTTTGTTCTTTCTCCTACGTCTCGGTAATTCCAAGACCACCTGCGCCAAGGGCTTCCGCCTGGATCGTGCTTTCCTTCAAAGTTACTCCGGATATCACGAAGCACAACTTCCCTAGCTCCTGCAAGTGCGGGAGCAAACGATGTAAGTGCATCAGCAGCAGTATTCAACTCTTCTGCAATTACGATCGGATCAGGACGCCATTGTGTCCGGACGGAAATTGGCACTACTTCTCCATTGCCATTGTGAAGTATGGCCCATCAGTCGTATCGTCAGGCCAGAACTTTAGGATGGAAGCATCGTCTCCTGGTACTTCTACCAAGTCGATTGTTCCAGCCCTTAGCTCCATGATGAGAGCCATTGCTTCATTGTACTTGACTTGTGCATACTGTGGATCGTCAAGGGAATCTTCGCTGTATCTCTGTCTGTAGTAAAATGCAGCAATGAGGCGACCCGCAATAGCTCTGATTAGCTCAGGCGTATTGGTAGGTGTATCCCATCCTGCAAGAACTACAGGTTCGTAGACACCACTCAGATATCCCTTGACGATCCTTTCTGCGTCTCTTTCAAGTGCAGGGTCGATCGCATCATCTACCTCCAATTTATCGGTGGGCAGATGAACGTTTACATCCTCTAGATCAGCTAGAGCCACTCTTCTTTCCCGATCCAGAATCCACTACATCAGCAAGAGAGCTTTCAGTAGTAGGTGCGAATGTAGATCCGCCAGTTGCCATTGGCGCATCCTCCATTTCCCGCGCCTTATCCAAATACCACTCACGCGGAGAACGAGTGTCACCTTCGGGCACCGGGAACTTCTCTTCACGAACAGCACCAGCATCAACTAGCTCCTGAAACTGCTCCTTTGAAAGCTTCAACTTAGAAGCTGAAACTTCCTCTCCCGGCATAACGGAGACAGGGTGAGCGTAGACACCATCCTCCGTTACCTCGGCGTCGTAGCGAATTTCACTCCAAGCGTAGTAAGCCATGAAATTATGTCACCCCCTCAGTTTAGAAAGCGCCCGATGAAAATGCCGTCTTGATGAGGTAGCCCGCAACGTTAGAGACGATCTTCAAATCGTACTTCATTGAAGTGCGAACGATATCGCTCTTGCGCGGTTCCTCACGCCAACGATCAGTCGGCCGAATTGTTCCATCCGGATACACCTGAGCAAAGGTCTTACCGAATGTCTTAGTCCGCTGACCAGGAGTAGCATCAGAAAGACCAAGCCAAACATCCTTACCCCAAAAGTCCGTGATGGACTCAGTTGCGTCGATGTTGTTAGCTGCATTGTATACCGAATCGGTAAGAATGATCTCACCCTCGAATCCAGTCAGAATGCGAAATGCATCCGGCTGTGCGAGCGAGAAGTTCTTGAACCGATCAACAATGCGAGGATGGTTCTCGATGTACGGAACTCCCATTGCAGGAATTGCAAGCAGATTCGGACGACGCCTAGTAAGACTCCAAACCTTCCGAATACCAGCCTGAATTGCACCAACAGGATCAGACGTAGAAGCAGTACCACCAGTGTAATCATCCCACTGTTGGGCACCCGCAAGGGTAACAGTGTTACCAACTGCGTAGTTAGCAGTATTGCGAGCAGCATCCGACGCCTTCTTTTCGTGACCAAGCAGAATTGCTCTAGTCACTAGCTCAGTTGCATCCCTCTCTGGATCAAGCTGCAAAGCTCCACCGAACACGGCATCAGCAAGACCACCCTGAGAAGTAAGCTCCTGCCTTTCCTCATCGTGAATTGGAGCCTGCAACGAATGCTCATGGGTCTGGAAAGTATCCTCACTCCACTTTCCACCCTTGACTTCATTCGCCACAGTACCCGGCTCACGGCGATCCTCGAAAATCAGCCAATTCGACCTATCGAATACACGATAGCGACCGGACTGAGTACGAACAGGGGTAATCGGAAAAATCCGAGTACCATAGAGCGTCTGATCCTCGTATCCAACTGAAAAGCCAGTTAGAATAGGATCACTGTAAAGAGTACCAGGATCATACATTTAGGTTATTTCACCTCCTTACTGCTTGCGACGTGCGATCATTACAGGAATGTAGTCGTCAAGCGCACCTGCGGCAGCAAGTGCAATTCCAAGCACCCAACGACCAGCAGTACCACTAGCCGTAATTACACGACCGTTTGCATCAATCTCAACTTCAACGCCCTTGGTGATTGCAGCACCAGCAGCGACTTCTGAGATTCCCTGCTCACGAACAGAAGCACCCTTACCGCGAGTTAGTTCCGAAGTGATAACTCCGAACTGAATAACGCCAAGTGGATAGTCAGTAGCGGCAGATACCTTCGTAACCTCTTCCGCATTGGAAGTAGCCTTCACAACGCGAAACTTCTCGCAAGCGGCTGCTAGATCGTAGCCCTTATCGAGAACGAAATTACCGTAGGCCATTTATATATACCTCCTTCCTATTCCACTGGCCTTGCGACACGGTACGCATCAAACATTGCAGGCTCACGCTTTGCAGCTTCCGTAACTGCGTCAGCGTAACTAAGCTTATCCTCATTCTGAATCGTGGTGACAAGCTCAGCGAAAGCCTTGCGGGGATTGTCAGACTCAGCAGAGAATGTCGAGCGAGTGCGAGAAGAACCCTTCTCACCAAACTCGACAATTCCACCATCTGCAATCGTATCGAGAACATCAGCAACGTCAGTCGGAGTGATCTTCTCACTGAACGACTTGAGAACCAATGCCTCAATCTTGTCAACAACCAACTGCGAAAAGCCACGAGTCGTCTTTACAACAGCGTCTCCATCCTTCTTTGAAAACCGCTCGTAATTCTCAGCGAATGCCTTAGCGGTATTCTCACGATCAACCTTCTCAAGACGCTGCAAACGTGCAAACTCATCAGGATATGCCTCAGCAAAAGCCTTCTTCTCAGAGTGAGCCTTTGCAGCATCCCGAAGAGGCTGAACCTCATCCTTCATTTCCGTGATAGCCTTGACAATATCTGCATCTGGATCAAGGCCAAGAGTCTCACGGAGCTTAGCATCAAGTTCCTTCACCTTAGCCTCCGGATCGTCTACAGGTGGAGTGTCTCTACGACTTCCACTTGTAATTGCTTTGTCATCACTTCCATCTTCGTCAGTTCGTGGAGCAGGTGGAGAACCAGTACCCGGCTCCGAATGCTCCAATTCCCTACTCTCGTTCTTATTCTCGTCTCCCACATTACCTCCCTTCTCTTCAAAGAGTTCCGAGAAGTTGATTGGAACCATCCCCTTAACCCAGGGGCGATTGGTGAGGCCACCACCAATGATTACGTCCTTGTGAACCTCCTTTGTGTGGGGATGCTCCCATTCATCGGAAATCTCGGTGGAAAAATACTTCCACTCGCCTTTCTCGATTTCTTCCTTTGCAGTCTCGGTGAAGTTTACACCGAACCACAGACCATCTTCACGAATATCGACTTCTCGAATCCAGCCGGATGCCTTACCGCCCTTTGCTGGATCAAGTCCATGCTCGTAATCAGTTGCAATTTCCTGACCGCGTACCTTGTTGTCGAAATTGCGCTTGTATCGAGCAGCGATATCCTGATCGACCGTTGTTTCCCCAAAAATTGGATGATCCCACGTATCGAAGGGAAATGCCTGAACCCAAACAATATCACCTTCTAGAGCCTCGGCAAATCCCTTCGTGGGAATGAGGAAATTGTGTTCGTGATTCATCTGACCTCGATTCAGCTTCGCGTACAAAGCTCTCTGCTGAGACTCTGCTGAGCCCTTAGATGCGTGACACCTACCATTTACTGAACCAGTGTTGGAATTCTTGACTGCCCAAGGCTTATCTGCTGGACAAGCATTCGTGTCCTTTTCAACCTTCCAAGGCACTCTTACCAACTACCTCCATTTGCTTCAACACTGTCTGAGTCGTCCACTTGAAATCTGCTGACTTAGGATCATTCAGAGCCTCAAGTAGAACCTCAGGCGATGCTTTGTCGTCTCCGTTCCAAATGTCTACTACTCTGTACAACTTACCTCGGGGAGTCACTACGAAACAGCCTACTAAGCCGTTCATAGTTCATGCTCCCATATTCCCCTGACCACCGTTGTTACCAACAGTGCTCTTATTACTGTTGTCTCCCACTCCCGAAATACCAGTTGCACCATTCTGACCACTCACTTTCGGTGCTGGCCTAGCTTCGGTCTTTCGTGGGGCACCCAACTGATCCCTTGCCCATTGCTCCAAATTGAGATCAGGAGTAACAATCTCCTTATCTACGATATTCGCAAGTGCGGCTCCCCATTGCTGCAAGTCCTTAGTCTCGCCAATGTTACGAGCCTTCATCTGCGGATATCGGTCTGTATCGAAATTCCATGCAACGAGCTTTGGAATCATATACAGATTGAAGTATGAGCAAATCAGATCAGCGACGTATCTAAGCGACTTCATAAATACGTCCTGCTGCGACTGTGAGGTTGCTCTACCACCACCTTCCGACATTCCGAGAAGTAGAAACTGTGCCATGACGTTCAGCATAATCATCGCATTGTGATGATCTGCTGATTTCAGAGCATCTACTGCATTGCCAGAAAGTTCCTTGAACCCAATCTCAAACCCAGGAGGCGCAACGATCCCTGCCTTTTCATTGGTTCTCAAATTCTGTACGAGAACCCACGCTGCTGCCGTATCCTGTGGAGTGAAGTTGGAAGGTAGCTTTACCTCAGGTACGCCAATTCCATGACGTTCCTTCTGGATCGCATCAATCTTGTAAAGATGCGTCTTGTAGTACCAATGAGGGTAAGCCGTTCTAAGTACCGACTTACCCTCAAGGTCCCCACCATCCCCGTTTAGGGTGAAGATGATAAGTTGGTCGATTGGAATTTCGACCTCCTCAACCTTCTTATCCGCACGAATGGCGTTATGCTTGATTCCTACGGGACCACCATTGTCGTCGTATTCAATCTCTCGGATCGTAGAAGCTGGGCGTGGGGCGAGCTTTCGCAACATCGTGTACTTCTTGCGATTTGCCTTTTCTCGTCTCGGTGCCCATTCTGCGGTAGTCGGAATGGGATTGAGAACTGAGTACCCATCTTCGCACATATGAAGAATGTGCTGTAGCGTTTGAAGCCAGGGAGAACCGAAGTTCCCGAAGATGTTGAAGTCGCAAAACTCTGCAATATCTACATCATCCTGATTCTCGCTTGCAGCCTCCATGAAGTAGGTAGCCCCAAGAACAGGCGTTTTCCACATACGCACAGAAGTATCAACAGCGGCATCGCCATTGAGCATTCTGTTGTACGTTGTGCGAGCCTGTTGCTTTGAAGCTAGCTCAGGAACAACCTCTTGAATCTTGACAGGCTGTGAAGAACCTAGCTCACTATCAAGTTTGGGAGGCTCGACGTGTCCGGTCGCAGTTAGCGAGGAACCGGAATCTCTCCGAAAACTAGGAACTTTGAGTTTAGCCATAAGTTATCGGAGAGTCCAATTTTATGCCGGAGTGATAAGTCAGGAAGCCCTCTGCTTCATTACGCGCGCCCGGACTGTACACGTCACTGAGGTTAGAGTTCGCACCCAGGATGAAATACTCATTAAAGAAGTATCTTAGAGCGTCAGGTCCATGATCGTCATAATCGTGCTGTCTTTCAGAAGGGTTCTTTCCTTCCTTCGGGTCGGGTTTTCTCAAACTCTCCATTTGTCGAATAAGGTCAGTACAGGAGTGGTCGATGAGAAGTTTGGGCTTTCCATTAGGCTGCAATTTGAGCCAACGCTTGACAGCCTCGATGCCCAAATCCCATCCGACTGGATTTGCAGCAACTCCGCGAAAATGCTGCTTTAGCGTCTCGACACCATCTGCTCCGCGAGGATCAGCGAAAATTCCATCCATGTGGAAACCATCAGGACTGCGACGTGCCTTCAAAGCAATGGCATGATCCCATGTAGTCATATGTGTAACCTGATACTCTCTCCAAACGTACACATTCTCCTCAGGATCAACCATAATGTCTAGACATACAAAAGGTGCAGAGAACCCGAAGTCAACGGCCCAATAGTTTCTCCAACTCGGGTTGTACTCGATGTTAGTAACATGGTACTGTTCATTCCACTCATCGTAGATTTTACCCACCATCGCTGTAAATTCAGCACCATACTCTTGTCGCCAATATGCCTCTGATGCAACACGTCTAATCCGCTGCAATTCTGGATCATCGAAGCCACCAGGGAATCTGTATGTATTCACCCATGTTGGAAGTCTCCATGACGCATAGTCGGGCTCGTCAGGACTTTGACCAAGATCAAACAGTCCCTTATACCAGTTGTATCCCTTTGGAGTCGATGGAAAAATTGCCCATCCACGTTTGTCTGACAACGCCGGCTCGACATACTGTTCCCACGTTTGCATAGAATGCCGAGCAGCCTCGGACATAATTACTCCGTCAAGTCCCTCACCCAATAGAGAGTCAGGATTAGTTGCTGAAACACACTCAAGAATCGTGTCCCAAGGAAATTCGATCCGCATGTCTCCTTGCTTAACATTATAGCTGATCTTGAGTTCCTTCTGCAATCCAAGTTTGCGTGTGAAGTTGTGATGGACGACACGGAACTCCTTTTCTGCCAACTTGTAGGTAGGTCCGCAAATCCAGTAGTAGCTCTCAGGAATGAAGCATGCCTCGGTCATCTCAACGCCTGAGAAAATGCTCTTTCCGAAACGCCTCCCACAGCAGGGGATACGGAAGCGAGCCTCGGATTCATGGATAGCCCGCTGTTCCTCAGAATGAGGCTTATACTTGATTTTCTCCCAAAGCTTGGACTTTGAGATAGCCGCAGTCTTACGCATGTGCGACTTCAAACTCTAGCGGACCGACTCTTGGTTCTTCCGGTAAAGCCTGGAAGTTGATGAATAGCTCGTAAGTCCCAACTTCCCATGTATCTGTATCGACTAGGCAGTATGCCCGCATTCCGATATTCGTCACAGGCTGAGCTTGCAGTTTCCAAGTGCTACCTGCGCCTCTCTTACGAACATCGAAAGTGGGATTCGATCCATCGAGTGTCGAGATACTACCAATGCGGTCGGTAATGTCAACTACGATGTTCTCCTTCGTTCCTACTGGAAGCACCGTTGTCATACTCTTCCCTCCTTTGCCAACCAACGTCTGTAACTCTTTGAAGTTGACAGCCTATTCTCCACCATCTTAGCTGTGTAGCGTCTGTATGAATTCCCTTGAAGTGCAACGATGTACTTGAATTCGATTCCACCGGGAGTCAGTGATAGGTAGACAAGATCAACAAGTGGCGGACCCTCGAAATCTGTCTGCGGCTCGAGAGTTAGATACTCTGTATCAGTATCCGCATACTCAAGTTCCTCAGAAATCGACGGAGTAAGAATGATGTACTCAACATCGGTATCCTCGGTTGTTAGAGTATCCGTTCCGGACGGCGTGTATGTGAGAGCTACCGTATCTGCATCACTGTACTCATGTGCTATGTAGTCTGTACTGTTCGGAGTTAGTCGGAAGTCCTCGATATCCGAATCTGTAGCTTGTATCGTCTCGTCAGTGGAAGGCACCAATAGAAGCGACTCGGTGGCAGAGTCGAATGTTTGCCCTGAGAGGGATTCATCGGCTGATGGAGTGAGTCTAAAATCTTCTCTTCCTGAATCAACAAGGTCTGCAATGTCTGTATCAGAAGGCGTAAGTGCAAGTACCTCTGTGGATGCGTCAATTGTCTGTTGAGTGTCTGATCCAGATGGTACAAGGCTGAGTCCTGTAGTGTCTGAATCTGTGTAGACGACTGAATAGACGTCGGTTCCGGATGGGACGAGTCCAAATGTCTCAACTCCTACGTCTTGCGCCGCTTGCGCCTCTGTTCCTGACGGTGTAATTTGGAGGTCTGTTCTTCCCGAATCAGATAGCGTCGCAGTATCGTCACTAATTGGTTGAAGGAGAAGAGTCTCTGTCGCAGAGTCAACTCCTGATTGAATATCTGTTCCAGATGCTTCAAGGCTAAGTCTTTCTGTTTCGGTATCTGTCCCTTGGACATTTTCATCTCCTGATGGTGTAAGTGCAAATAGCTCAGTTTCGGCATCAGTGTATCCAGAACCACCCGGAGTGTAGACTTCTGTTGAATCCGGAGTTAGTGCAAGTGATTCAGTTGCCGCATCAAATGTAGTATGTTCCTCAGTTGCACTAGGAGTCAAAACTAGAGATTGTGTTGCGGCGTCTACATATTCTGAAACGTCTGTTCCCGAAGGAACAAGCGACAACGTTTCAGTGGCGGCATCTGCAAACGCCGCAACCTCTGCTGCACTTGGAGTAAGCGCAAAAGTTTCGGTTGAAGCATCGACAAATTGTGCAGTCTCCGTTGCCGACGGAGTTAGCGCAAATACCTCTGTTCCTGTATCTACAAACTGAGCAGATTCAGTTGCAGAAGCAGTCAGAGCTAGTGCCTCTGTCGAAGCATCAACAAACTGGGCATTCTCAGTAGCCGATGGAGTTAGGCTAAGACTCTCAGTTGCGGAGTCTGTGTAGATTGTTCCCGTACTCTCAGGAAAGACGCCAGTTGCAATTAGCGTCACATCTGGATTGACTGCCCATGTTCCTGAGTTGGTATCAGTTCCAGAAGTATTCTCAAGCTTGCGGTTATTTGAGACTGTAAAGTTAAATGTACCAGTTCTAGTTTGCTCATTATCCTCGACAGTACCTCCACTCGGAGCACTAGCTAGTGACGAGCCACCATTCTCAGCAATAGCAACAGAGAATAGAAGTGACTCACCGGATGAGGGCTTTGTCATTGATCCAGAAGCCCAGGTTCCAGTAGATCCGAATGGGAATGCGGCTTGAATATCAGTTGAGCCTAGCTGAGTACTCCAACCATTCACGGATGTATAGGAGGATGCGACTCCGCACCAATCGTAGAATCCACCAGTTATCGCACAGGTGATAACTGTACCAGCAGGAAGATGATTTCCTGGCGGAAGATCAGCATAGAAGCAAGCAGCATAGATATTGTTTCCATGCTCACGTTCGGCCCACTTAGTCCAAGTCAGACCTAAGCCTGAATTGTCACTACAAGCACCAGCCGAATCTGTACCTCCTCCTTCTGCTGTCGCAAATGAAGCAAAGACTCTAGCACCATCAGCCGTATCGACTAGTGTTGTAATAGTAATGTCAGGAGACGTACCTCCTGCATCACCACCATTCTTTCCAAGATTTGCAACATCTAGCTCGATATTCGTACTTGCGGTATAGGTATCAGAGCCACTAGGAGTTAGCGCAAATATCTCCGTATCTGCATCTGTGTACTCTTTTGCCTTTAGATCGGTTCCACTCGGAGTGAGTGCAAGCCCCTCAGTACCACTATCTGCAAACTGTGCAGCTTCGGTTGCACTAGGAGTTAGCGCCAAACTCAGTGTATTAGAATCAGTGACAGGAGCATTTTGGAACGCCATAGAGATAGCAAGGTATCTCGCGGCAGTCGTATTCGATGGTGCAACTGTTACGCTTGCTTGTGATCCAGCAGCACCACCGAAATTGTCCTGAACGTGTAACTGTCCACCAAGTCGAGTAGTAGACCCCGCATCTTCCCTTTCGTTCCATCCTCCTGTCGGAGTGAACGTATCTACTGCGTCTCTAAATCTTGCAAGGAATCTCAGAATCAGAGCACCCTGCGTTCCAGTAGTGATTGCAGGGTATGTGCAGGTCGTCGTGCCAGAGGCATCATTTACTGTAGTCGTACCATCTTCAACCGGAGCGCCGGCAGTTACAGTGATGCCTGAATAGCAAGTGATGTAGGCACCCCACAAATCTCCAGATGTTCCAGTTGTACCTGAGCAGGCTACGCTAGGTGCAGACTCAGTACCATCGACAATTCGATAGTACACCCAAATTCTGCCACCACTGGCAGTACCGGAAGTCTTAGGAAATTCTGAAAGAAGTGTATAGCCAGATGGGGCAGTCGTTACTGTTGCTGTGATTAGCTGGTTGAAGATAATACAGAACAGTACCGATCCAACTGGTCGTGTCGCAGGCAGAGGAACTGAAATTGCGTTGTTATTGTTCGCATTGCAAAATACAGTTCCACCGTCTGATTGGAAAGCTGCTGCCACTAGATCAGATAGAAGTCAAACGGTCCAATTAGAGGAATTTCGGGACTAATCGTGAACTGCCCCCACAGCAGGTAATGGCTAAATGCCCAAGTCCCGACCGTTGTGTCAACTAGGCAGTAAAGGGTCATATCGACAGCAAGCCCAGATACGAGGTTGTACATCGTATCTGTCAGAGTCGAATCCTTCACCGTGTACTTTGGTGAGTGAGTCGAAAGATCCGTAATCTGAGCAGCCACGTCTGTTACTTCAATCAGGAGGTACTGCTTTGTACCTCTCGCAATTTGGTTTCCTCCTACAAGATCAGGCATTTAACATGCAAACCCTTCTCCGACTCCGAGGAATAGACCTTCCCATCGGCCTTGATTAAATCCACTCCATCTATTTCGGTACTCACCTTCCCATCGTGAATCAAGGAATCCCTCAAACTCTACCTTTTCGGGACAGTAGTGGTCTGTGGCACTAGGAGACAAGACTACTCGCGTAGTGCCACTGTCAATTGACTCTCGAAAGTCCTCACCACTTGCTACGAGTGCTAGGACTTCCGTATTCGTATCTGTGTACTCCCTGACTAGAATATCTGTGCCACTCGGAGTTATGTGAAATAGCTCAGTTCCTGCATCTGTGGAAGCACCGAGAGTTTCTGTGCCAGAGGGAGTAAGATGAAAGTCCTCAGTAAATGCATCAACAAACTGAGCAGTCTCGGCGGCACTCGGAGTCAGCGTTAGCGTTTCTGTAGCTGAATCACTTGTAACAGTCCCTGTTGGGGGAGCTACAAATTGGGCAAAGTGTCGAGTGCTAGAAGCCACTAGCCGTCCTGGTAATTCCTGCGAGATATACGCCAGTGTTAGAAACTGCTGCATAGGTAGCATCTGTCGGAAGTGGTACAGCCGATGCTTCCTGATAAACTCCCGACTGCTTCTCAGCCGCCACAGAGACTAGATTTCCGAATGCCTGGTTTGCAGTTGCAGCAGAATGAGAAAGACCAAGCATGTACTGGACATTTGGTTCTAGTAGAATCTCTGTTCCCGGTGTAACGTACTGCAACTGTGAATTGCCCGATCCGGCTGTAGATCCCGATGCGTAGATTCCTGTACCGTTCCAGTAGTATAGGCCAATTGACCAGTTCCCGCCGGCGGCTGAACCATTAGTCCAGAACAGCCGCTTTACTACATAGTGGAATGGAACCGAGAAAGGCCAGTAGAGGGCAAGATTGGCAGAAGGCCATGCAGCACTAGCCGGATTGCCATAACCTGAAACTAGGTGATTATCTACTCCACCTAGGAAATACTTGCCCCATGTGTGAATATGAGTTGGCCCTGGATACTCAGTAGACGGAAAGTCTGTCATTCCAGTGTACTCCAGAATAGGAAGCAGACGTGCGGGAAGTTGAGATTTGCGGGAACACCACCAGCGAATACAGCAGGGTCAGGAAGTGGAAATGCACTCGCTTGGCTCATACATCCACAAGCCTGAGCAGTCGCACCGTTTAACCCTGGTGATGACTGAATTCGGTATGTCGCAGTTGTGCTATCGGAAGCAAATCCAGCATAGTAAGTCCCACGATCTAGAACAGTGTCGGTAATGTTGACCGACTGCGAAGAGTTGGTTCCTGATTGTGCTGTACTTCCACTCGATACCAGCCTATTCAGCCACTCGTCGTAAAGACCAACATCGAAGTTTCCTGCAACTGTTGCACCATTACGAACGACTGCTTGATAGATCGTAACTCTTCGAGTAACCTCGATAGGCATGTAATAAGCGATATTCTGACCGGGTGCAACACCGGCCATTGTACCGCTTACGCCTGTGATCCAATCTCCAATAGCCGTATCTGTATAGCTCCCCAAAATACCGGCCATGACTCCTGAATCTAGCGTCTCAGGATAATCACCCAATTTGGAGAACCTTCCAAGGGAAGTTCCGGCTTGTACCCTTTGTCTGTTTTAGGGTAAACCTGAGTGCGCCAGAATCGGTTAGCTCGTTTGAGATTGGAACGCTGATCTTGATTAGATCATCCGCATTCTGTGCATTCATGTATCTCTTGAAGTACGCAACCCTTCGCGTACCTCCCGTGAGAACCATCGCATACACCCGCAATTCCAAAACGTCACCATCGACCATATTGACCGTATCTACTTCAAGCAGAAACGATCCAGCAACGTTTACGTCGCTAAGTGTATGTTCAGTTGTTACTGTAGCAGTCTGAGTACCGCTACCAAACGCTGAAACTGACATTTAGCTCAGCCAGCCTTGATAGCAGGTGTAACCTTCTCAGTATCGCCGTTTGCAAACGTTCTAGTTGCAGCCGTATCTCCTGCGAAGTACGGATTTCCTGCATTCAGGGTAGAACCATCTGTCAGCACCCAGGAGTTAGCTCCATTTGGTGAGGGTGCGCCCGAGAATGCACCAAACGTGACCTGATCGGCAGTTGTGGTCTGTCCTCCAGTGCTTGTCGTGTTATCAAACGTTGAAGTTCCCCAGTCAATTCCAGCCTGGTTGATAGACTTAGCGATAGTCTGTCGGGCATATCCATTTGCAGTTGATGCTCCGATTTCATTGATATTCGTCCCCGATACCGTCGCCGACCAAACACTGTTTCGAGCCATAGAGCTAACTGCAATGGTACTAAGTCCAATCGTCCAAGACGATGGAGGCGTAACCGATCCTGAGTTGCCCATAACGTAATCCGTTACGAGCTTGCTCATCTGCTGAAATGCCAAAACTGCACACATTATTCGATGATCCCTTCTCTCAGTGCAATAGCGATTGCATGTGCTGTGTTCTTTGCCCTCAACGCAAACCGCGCTTTCTTCAAATACGTCATCACGGTGTAGAACGCAATTCCCAATGTCTGAGCTACCATCTCAGTCGTCATTCCATGACTCATTAGTGCTAGACACTGTGCCTCTCTCGGAGTCAGACTTCCTGTTCGCCGCCTTTCAAACATTTCAATCCGACCCGCATCTGGAATCCGTCCATCTAACAGTTGTTCTGGAACAATCGGCAACTCTGCCAAATTGTTCAAGAGTCTTTGAGGAACCTCCCTATCGTAGTACCACTCTGGGTCATGTTGCTCGGCGGCCAACTACCCCCCTTTATAGATCGAGCGCCAACTCCCTCTCTTCCTTCATCTTGTACTGCGAATCATGCACACCAACATCATCAGCGTGTGGATTGGCAAGTTCACGAACCCTGGCCGCCAAATCCATCACGTTCACTACTTCTCCCTGGCCCTTCATAATCTCATCAAGCGCCTTCTTTGCAACATCCTTGCTCATGGTCATATCCTGACCATAATCCCCAGGGTGCTGATCGTAAGCAAGCACCTTAACTACTCTTTCTGCCGGGTGTCCAGTAGGTCCACCTGGCTGACCAGTCGTAGCCTTTTGATGCTGAGCCGTCACAGCAGCAATTGCTGCCTCATCATCAGGGTACTCAGCAACCGACTTACTACCAGTCTCGTAAATTACCTCATAAAACGGCAAAGCTTCCTCCCTATACGAAGAACGCAACAACGAAGATCAAGCAAAGCACCAACAACCACAGGGGCAAATGTGCGGCTAGCACGATAATCAGCCAAGCCACCGCGAGTACCAACAAGACGGCCAGTAACACGCTAATTTTGAGAACCTCCTTCCGCATTTATGTAATGGTCAGGTACGTTTATACTCGAAATCTCTACCGCTGCAATTATGTCGCTTCGATTACACAAAGTCTCAATCGCCTTACCCAACACTATGGCCTGTTCTTCATCCTCTTCTCTCATGCACACACTAACGACTGTCAATCTCATGCGTCCTCATCAATGACGTACTGCTCTACTCTTTCCGTAGCTCGATAGCCTAGCGCAGTTGCTATGACACCATAAGCCGCAAAAGCTAGTGCTTCCATCGAGACAATGAAGATCGCAGTTGAGTCCGGCTTGGATATAGCTAACCAATAGATCGTTTGCAAAATCGTCAGCAGGAGCATCAGGACTCCCATGAACATCTGTCCGTGAGAGCCAAATATCTGTCTCAGCATTCAGCGTCATCTTGTGGGATCGGTGAACTCTCAAACAACGCTTGCTCTGTCTCATTATTGGTAACTGCATCCAAAACAGGGATAACACCATATGCCGCCAGTTTCTTAGCAGCCTCCGGGGTCATGGAGAGGCCACTAATTCGCAACATATGGTGTTCCCTGTCACTGTGGGCTTTGGCATGCTTTGCGGCCCATGCCTCTCGGTTTTCAAGTGCCCACAATTCGTTCAAACCTGAGCGGTCCAATTCGCTCTGAAAGACCCTTCCGCAAATTAGGCAAGCCCGAAAAGGCTTATCCGGTTCAAAGTTTAAGCCTTCTAAGCTTTGAAGCCCTACTGCAAATCCTGAACTAATCATTCGCAGTTAGCTGACCAATCAGATCATCAAGAGTCGTACCTGCATTTTTCGCCGGCGCTGACCGACCGAAGATAAATTCAAATGCAAACTTAATCGCTGCAAGCTGATCGCTTTCCTTTTCAGCATGTTTAGCGATGTAGTTTAGCTGCTTTGCCAAAGCTGGCATTTCTTCGACAAACAGCTTAGTCGTCAATTCCTTGATGTGTTCCTTGTCAGTTACATCCTTGGCGAATTCCTCGCCAATTGCATCTTCGTAGCTTTTCAGTCTTTCGATGAAGTCGCTAGCCACCTGTAAACCCCCTGTCTAGGTACACGCGCGAGAGAGTAAACGACACGGAGGTTGTTACTAGTACATAATACACTTTTCAAATTTCAGAATCGGTCCATATGCTCGATAGTCGTCGTTGCGGCGGGTTGCCTGCGATAGAGTTCCTAGTGCAAGTGATATGGAAGTTCGATAGGAAAGGGGTTCGCCCGATATGGCCGACAAACGAAGTCACGCAACTGATCCCGAGACACTGCGCGCAATTCCAGCAGTCAACGGTACTCGGATCGGTGGGACACGAAAGCCCCGAACACGCACTAAGGCACTGTCAGATTGCATCTCCTACAATGTCAACGATCCCGACAATGTGAGCATCTTCCACGCGAAGCGCGGTCGCAAGCAACGATCGGCCCGCATCGTAGAAGTCAGGGACACGAGGATTCAGAGGGATCGGGCACTGGCCGCGAAGATCGGGACAATCCATCAGGAGGAGGGGCTGTAAAGCCCCTCACCCTCCCTCAGAAAGGGGTGACTGTGTACTACATCGTCACAGTGCGAGACTCGGACGAAATCCCACTCGGAGCGACTACCGTAAAAGTTGGGTTCGGTCGAACAATCATCGACTGGCTGAACGATCACGAATTGATTGATCCTGGC
>AR_comb_assmDRAFT_10146636_pt1 | contig 18461 bp, 9 predicted proteins | sample ArasoioldDNA_FD_10543 | JGI IMG/M metagenome (IMG submission 10543) | reverse complement strand
CGACGGGCTATTGGCCCTGCACATCTCGAACCGCTACCTGAAGCTCGAACCGGTGGTCGACCTGATCGTCCGCGACCTTGGGTTGGAGGCCATGGTCATGCACGACTTCACCTATGACAGCGACGAACGCCGGGACAAGCCCGAATTCTCCGGCAAGCTCGCCTCAACGTGGGTGGTAGTCGCGAAGAAACGCGGGGCCTTCGGCCCTCTTCTCCAGGAGCCCACGCGGTGGGGCGAGCTGACGCACGACGCGTCGGTCGGGCTGTGGACGGACGACTACACGCCGATCACCAGCGCGCTGCGTGGCAGCCTGTGGAACTTGCTCGGCAAATGACTGCCGGCCCGTCGAAACCCACTCTGTTGATCGTGGGCGCATCGGCCCGCGCCGCGGCGCAGTCGGCGATCCGGGCTGGCTACCAGCCCTGGTGCGCCGATTTGTTTGCCGATTCGGACCTGCGCGCGATCGTCCCGGACGCCCGGCGTTGCCCGGCCGATCAATACCCGAACGGCCTGGCCAATCTCATTCGAGAAGCGCCCGAGGCGCCCTGGATCTACACCGGAGGCCTCGAAAATCACCCCCGGTTGATCGGCAAGATGAAGCATCTTCGGCTGCTCTTGGGAAATGGCCCGGTCGCACTTCGGCTCTGCCGCAATCCGTTTCTGGTCCAGGAAGTCTTGCGAAGGGCAGGGCTCCCGGCACTCCGCCTCGTTACCGGGATCGAAAAGCCGCCTGGCGAGTGCCGCTGGTTGCGCAAGCCACTTCGCGGGTCAGCCGGGCAGGGGATTGCGTTCGCGGACCGCGGAAATCGCGGCAGGTCGCGAGCGCACTACTTCCAGCAGTTCATCGACGGAACGCCGATGTCGGCGGTATTCGTCCGCGCCGAGCGAGCCGTGACGCTCGTCGGGGTGACCGAGCAACTAATCGGCGTCGAGTGGCTGAACGCGCCGGCCTTCCGATACTGTGGCAGCGTCGGTCCCGTGGACCCGGTCGCTCCGCTTCGCGGGGACTTGCTGCGAATCGCATCGGCACTCGGTGATCGATTCGGTTTGAAGGGACTCTTTGGGGTGGACTTTGTGCTTTGCGGCGGCCGACCGTGGGTGGTCGAAATCAACCCGCGTTACCCGGCATCGCTCGAGGTCCTGGAACTGGCGACGGGCGCGATCGCGCTGGAATTGCATCGGGCCGCTTTCGACCCTGACGGGCCTCTCGCGCCGAGGATCGAGAACTCGCGCCACTGGGTGGGTAAGGCAATTGTTTACGCTTCGCATCGCCTCGTCGCGCCGGACTGGGGCAAAAGCTGGGATCGAAAGATTGCGCTCCTGGAACAGCCATTGGACGACCCTGCCGTGGTACTCGCGGATATCCCGGCCGCCGGTGAAGTGATTGAGCAAGGGTGGCCGATCTTGACAATACTGGCAGCCGCGCCCACTCGCGAAGCGTGTGTGACCTCTTTGCAGAGCGGAGCAAGACAGGTAACGTGTCACGCCGCGAGTCGAATCGGCGGCGACAGCCAGATTTCCCCGTCCGGTTCGACCTGATCCAGGACCAGTTCCATCAGCTTCACCAATTCCAGGATGGCCAAAAAAGTGCCGATGAGTCGCGCGCGTGTAAATGGCGGCTCGAATGCGTCGCGAAAGGCGACTGGCCGGCCGCAGCGGAGTTTTCCACGCACAAGGTCCAGGTAAGCGGACTGCGGCGTCTCGTCGGCGACCAGGTGCAACGGTTGCAGCGCGGCCGTTTCGCGGATCAGGCGGCCGAAGGCGCTGACCAGGTCCCACAGTTCGACCCGCCGGAGGCGCGGCGATGTTGCGCCCTCTTCGTCATCGGGTGGCAGTCGCGGTACGTGGAATTGCCGTTCTTCCGCCAGCCGGTCCAGGTGGCTGGCCGCGTCCTTCGTCTTGCGATATTCGACAAGCTGACGAACCAGTTCCTTGCGCGGGTCGTCGGGCCCGGTTGCAGGCAGTTCTTCCGATCGCGGTAAGAGCATCTTGCTCTTGATCTCAATGAGCGTCGCCGCCATCACGAGGAACTCGCCTGCCCACTCGACGTCGATCGTCTGGATGGCCTCGACGTGTTCGAGGAACTGTTCCGCGATGCGGGCGACGGGGATGTCGCGGACGTCGACCTCATTTCGCTTCACGAGGTAGAGCAACAGATCGAGCGGCCCGTGGAACGAGTCGAAGGCGACGTGGTAGATCATCCGTGACCGCCGGGTAGGAGAGCGCAGAGGTTACCCGAAATGAGGAGGAAGGGCAACGCCGAGCCGTTGCGACCTAGCCCACTTCGACATCCTGCCACGTGGGCACGTCCGAACGCGTGTGCGGCGACGCCGCCTGGGCGTCCATCGCCGCCTTGTACGCGTCCTCGGCCAGCGGGCCGAGCTGCGGCAACGCGCTCAACGGGACATGCGTGTATTCGCGGTAGAGCAGGACTTCGTCCGTACTCACGAAGTAGCATGCCGGCGCGGCCGTCAGCGCCTTCTCGGCAAGCTGGCGAATCGATTCGCCCGCTTCCCCGTCTGGCCCGGCCATAATGATCGATTCGGACCGCTCAGACCCGAAAAGTTTGAGGTGCGGCGCCGCCTGCTCGTACAGCGCCTGAATGGCGTGACTGGCCGACGACTTGTCCGGGAACCGGGCCTGGAACATCTGACCCAACCCGGTGTCCGTGAGCCGGCCGGAGAGGAATGCCTTCGCCTGCTCCTCGATCGTCTGCTGCAGGCTGCCCAACATGCTGACCGAACTGACACACACGTTGAAGAGCGCGTTGAACTCACGCTCGATCTGAGCCTGTAGGACCTTGTCGAAGTTGCGCAAGTCGTCAGCGCTCACGGACTGTTGGAGACTGGCCGCCACCGCGTCGGCCGATGCCGCTCCGCGGGGCAACAGGGTACGGTTCGACTCGGGGAACGGCTCCGACACGTCGCGCTTGAACCGCGCGGTGATTTCCTCGAGCCGCTGGCGGCAAAACTGTAGTTCCCGGGTCTGGTCGCTGAGCTGGGTCAGGAACGTTGAATAGATCCGGCAGACCTGACGGAGAATCAGGCTCTGGTAACGCCAGATCGGATAGGTGCGGACGCCCTCGGCGACCTCCGCGGCCGACGGCCGCTTCTGCCCGCGTTCGGCGCTCAGGAACGAATGCACCGCGTAGCAGGCGTCGATCGCCTGCGTGCCCAGGTTCACCGACATCGGCTCATACTGCTGCAGGATGGCTTCGATCATGCCCTGCAGTTGCCGGGCTACTTCCTCGGCGCCGACCAGTCGATAGTCCGGGTGCTCGAGAAGCGTCGTGGCCAGGCGGGCCAATTTCGGCGACAGCTCGCGGAGCAGGGCGTCGGCCGCCTCGTCCAGCTTTTCCTCGATCTGACCGACCACCCGCTGCATGAGGCGCTCATCCGGCATGCCGACGAGTTGTTGCAGGCGGCTCAGGACCTGCCAGAGCTTGGTCGCGTCGGGCTCGCGCGAGAACCAGCCGCGTGTGGTGAACTGCTCCGCCTCCGCTGCGAACAATGCCTCCGCGGGCTGACCCAGGATCTTTTCCCCAGCCGCCTGCATGCGGGCGACGAGTTGTTCCGGGCCGAGTTGCTCGGCCTGCCAGCGTTGCGCCAGCCAGCCCGTGACGTACTGGCCGATTACCTCGGCGTCGCTGGCCGTCCAGCGGGTCAGCACCACCGATCCGAGCCAGCGCGCGGCCCGCGTCAGCAGGAACTGCTTCGGCCAGACGAACGAGGCGCGGCCGAACACCGAGACGAAGGCTTCCGGCTGGCCGAATCCGCTTGGCCGCGACCGCGCCTCGTCCGCCGCCCGGCCGAGCGGGGAGAGCAGGTCGGCCATCAGGAATGCGGCGGCCCGGCGGGCTAGGTTCTCCGGAGGCGTGTCCGGCTTCGCGGCCGGGTTCGGCAGCATCACGAAACAGCGGGTGAACGGCGGAGTCGCATCCGCGACCTCTCCGTCCCGTTCCTCGAGCGACACGGTAAAGACCGTCTCCGGCTGGCTGAAATGGTTCAGCTCCCGAAGCGCTGCATACGTATTGATGACGGCCGGCGCCTTGCCGCCGCGCTCCGCGGCTGGCAACAGGAAAATTCCAATAATCTCAGGGTCGGAGTAGCCCATCTGCCGAAGCTTGTGCCGAGCGGCGTATGCGGCATCGAGAAACATGCCCCCGCCGGTCCCCCCTCCGAGGCCGGCGAGCACGTAGATTCGCGGCCGGTTCGTGCGCAAGCCGAGTCGTGTGGTCCGGTCCGCGGCGGCCAGCATGTCGGGGTGCGTGCACGTCTCGATGCAAGCGACCAACTTCTCGGCGAATGTGCGATAGTGATCCAGGAACGCGAGCCGCCCCAGTGCCCGCAGGCCGACCGTCGTCGGGTTTCGCGGGATTCGGTACAGCGTCTGCGGGTCGAACCACCCCTCGATCAAACTGCGGCCGTTCCGGCGCGGTTTCAAGTAGTGTGCGGGCCGGTTGAGTCGGGCCGGAATTACGTCCGTCGGTTCCAAAGCGCCGGTCCCGGCGGTGGTGGCGGAATGGAGCGTGTCCGAATCCGTATCGATGAACAGGTTCCTGATGTGGGGCAGCCGGCCGGTGCCGAATTGCTCGTGCGCCTGCCGGCGAAAGTCGCGCACAATGTCCAGCCCGCCCTGGCCCAGGCCGATCACCACCGCGGGCACCAGGGCACCCGGCCCCGTCACCTCGGGCGGTGCGGCCATCGGCGGCAGGGCGATATCGGACATCGAATACGGCTGCGAAACAGCCGCGGCTGGCTCGTCGCGCCGGAAGTGGAGCTGGGTCTTCGGCGTCTCCATCGGCGGCTGCGGTTCCGCCGCGCCCGCCGGCTTGAGCGGCGGCAGGGGTGGAACTGTCCGGCTGGTGCCAACCGGGGTTTCGTTCCGCGAAGCGGGAAGTGGCGTGAACGGCGTGCGCGGCCCCGGCGTCTCGGTACCCGCGCCTTGAAGCGCCCGGATGAACTGCAAACATGACGGGAAACGGTCCTCAGGCTTTTTCGCCAGCGCCCGGACGACAACTGGTCGGTCGGCGGGCGGCAGGGGGCCGAGGTTGGGCGGCTCGCGCAGGTGCTGAATGAGGAGTTGCTGTCCGCTCGCCCCGTTAAAAGGCCGCACGCCCGTCAACAGCTCCTGGTAAACGATCGCGAGGCTGTACTGATCGCAATACCGGGTGATAATGCTGTCGAACGTTTCCGGCGCGGCATACACCGGCGTGACGCCGCCGGTGATCTTGCCGCGCATCCCTTCCAGATCTTTCACCAGGCCGAAGTCGGCGACCTTGACGTGGTTGTAGACCAGGAAGAGATTTTGCGGTTTGATGTCCAGGTGTTGGAGCTGGTACTGGGTATTCATCATGTCCAGTACTTCGGCCGCCTCCTCCATGTACCCGAGCAGCTCGGCCCGCGGAATGCCCGGCCGATGTTGGCCACGCATCTCGCGGAATCGGTCCCACAAGTTGCAGTCCGCCAACTCGGTGACGATGAGCAACCGCCCTTCGACGACGTCGTACCGCTCCAGCGACAGCAGGTACGGATGGCGGATGACCTGGAGGCGCTTGAGGGCGCGCAGTTCCTGCTCGGCATGACGCGCCCCGTCCGCATCGATCGACCGCAGGTCACCGTGAATGATCTTGATGGCTTTGAGCAGTCCGCCGGGCGCTTCGGCTTTCCAGACCTCGCCGAAGCCGCCCCCGCCGATCCGCTCGATGAGTCGGTAGCCCGGAATGGGCTCGCAGTTCGCGTCAATGCGCAGCGACATGAGTGCAGTTCCGGGGACGCCGGTCGGGCGGACGCTGCCGGCGCGGACTGGGACGCTAGAAACCTAGGTCACAATCGGGGGGACCGCAAATTCCGCCGCGGCCGCAATCGGCGGCGGCCGACACAAGTTGGTCAGGCGATTCAAGGAGGCGGCGTGACGAGCGTCACTCCACGGCTACCGGAGTCCAGGAAATGTCGGTCCGGGCGTGAGCGGTGGCTGCCTTCCGGTCCGAGGAATACGCGGCTTGCAATTCGGCTGTCAAGTGCGGCAGGGTAGCAATGGAAACGTTGCGCGCTTCCTGAACGAGGATAATGTCATCGGGGCTGGTCGTCACGAACAGATCGCTGCCGTGGCACAACTGACGAACCGTCTCCTTTACCTCAGAGGAGGCCGAGTCTTCGGGGAGGCCGAGGACTGTAACTGTCGCGGGGGCCGAGCGTTCGAACCCGAGGCTGGGCGGGGCGGCCGCGGCGACGAACTCACCAACCTGCGCGGCGCGGGCGGCGGAGTCGGGCGCCTGCATGCTCAGTGCGAGCGACGCGGCCAGGTGTGGCGTTTGCGAGTCCACGAACCGGGTTGCCTGGTCGGTGATCAGCGCCAGGAAGACCGGGCCGAGCTCCTTCGGGCGGGCGCAAACCGCCGCGAGGCCGCGGCATTCGTGGCGCACCCGCGCCTGCAAGGCGTTTTCAAATTCACGCAGGTCTTCCGGACGCAGTGTCTTGAGCAGGCGCGAGGCCGCCTCCCCGACTGACCCCGAACCGTCCGGAAAGACCGGCCGGCAAACGCCTTCCGACAGCCCGACACGAGGGGGCGCCGCCTCCAGCTGCTTCATCAGCTCGCCGATGATCGTGCGGGTCACGTTGACCTCGCGGACGTATTCGGGCAAGTTGCCCAGCAGGTCGCCGTAGACGCTGGCGACGGCGCGGGCGATCAGGCCGCGCAGCCGCGACACCGCCCAGTGGCCGAGCTGCCGCGCCGCGTCCGCCTCACCCCATTTCGGCATCGGCGAATTCACGCCGGGACTGGGTCCCGAGAAGTGGTAGTGAATCGGAACGAACGCGGACCAGGCCTGTTCCTCGATCGCCGCCGCTTCCCGGTCGGCGATGGCCAGCTCGTCATCGAGCCGGCAGCGAAGCAGGTTGATGGCTTCCTCGGCGCCCGGCAGGCGGAGCCCGGGCTGCTCGGCCATGGACAGGACGACGGCCAGAAGCTTGTTGTCAGCTCGACCGCTCACGTCCTTAACTCGCTGAGCCAGGGCCCGGCCCACCTCACACGGGTTGTTCGCCTCGTCGGTGCGCGGTCGCCCGAGCAGTTCGAACAGGCGCAAGAAGCCGTTGCGGGAACTCTGCTCGCCGGCAATGATCGAACGGACCACGTCGTCAATTCGTTGCTCGGCGGGCGGGTTCAGGGCCTTGTGCAAATACGCCTCAATGGAGGACTGGACCAGCGCCCGGTCCAGTTTCCGGTCCGCCCAGACCGCGTCGATTGCGGTGGCCGGGATCAGCCCGGGCGCTCCGTCCGTCTTGTTCGCCCAACCCTGAAGCGTTTTGCGCGCCAGGAGCCAGCCGGCGGTACGGACGGTCTGTCCCCGCGGCCATGACAGGCGCTGAACTCCGACGAGCGTCAGTGGATTCGCAGGGGCCTCGGCGTTGTCCGGGTTGGCCGCCGCGCCGACGGACGTGAGTATCTCTGAGTACGCGACGTGCGCCGCCTTGTTGGCGGCCCGGAAATACTCCTCCCGGTCGTACCGTCCCGGAAGGGGCAAGAGCGCACAGCGGCGGAACGGCCGTTCATTGTCCGTGATCGGGGACTCGCGCGTGTCGAAGTGGGCCTCGTAGCCCACCCCCGGGCGACCGTAATGGTTCAGCTCGGTCAGCGCCGCTCGGGCATTGACCAGTCCCCGACTGTCGCCGGTGCGGGCCGAGAACGCCGGCACGCCCAACAGTCCGATGGCTCGCGGAGAGCCGTATCCCATCCGGCGAACCTCGCGGCGGATCAGATAGGTCAAGTCGAGGAACATGCCGGAGCCGGTCCCCCCGGACAGGGAGGTGGCCACATAGATCCGCGGGAAGTTCGAGCGAATGCCCAGGTGCGTCTGTCGATCGGCTTCGGCGAGCCCGTCTGCCTTGAGGAAGGGCTCCAGGCTCGTCCGAATGCGGTGGCATAGGGCGTGGTAATGGTCACACAGGGCCAGGCGGCCAATTCCACGAATGCCCTCGGTCGCCGGCGTCCGCGGGATGCGGAACAGATCTTCCTGCGGCAGCCACGCCTCGACGGACGGTAATCCATCGCGGGTCAGGTAGTGTCCGGGCCGCCGGAGCGGCATGTGCAGAATCTCGTCGGCGGTCAGCGGCACGTTGGCGTCGCTGAGGGCGCTGTCGGACGCTGCCGCGTCAGTGTCCACGTACAGCCACCGCAAGTGCGGAAGCGTCGGTCGATCAAACCGGTCCTGGATCAGCCGCCTGAGAGCGCGAAGGACCCCCCAGCCGGTGCCGCCGACGCCGACAAAGAACGCGGGGAACAAGACGCCGTCGCCAATTCGCTCGCGCAGGGCCGGCCGGGCAATGCCCGGTTCTGCCGCGGGTCGGCGTATTGGCGAGAAACCCGCGTGCGAGCCGCCCTTCGACGTTCGGGTGGTGAGGGCAGGCAAGTTGGCCGACCGAGACCGAACGGTCCGCTCGGTGACGAACGAGCTCTGCGCCGGCGTGTCGCCAGGCGGACGCGAACGGGGATCGTGGTCCGCCGGGGTCGCGGTGCCCGGGGCGGCGACTGCGACTTCCGCCTTGAGCGCCGTGACGAAGTCTGCGCACGTGGCGTAGCGGTCCGAAGGCGCCTTCGACAGGGCACGGAAGACAACGGGTCGATCAGCGGGCGGCAGCGGCGACACGTCCGGGACAGCCGACATGTGCTGCATGATCAGTTGCCGGGTGTTCGTCCCGTTGAACGGCCGCTTGCCGGTCAGCAGTTCCTGGTACACAATCGCCAGGCTATACTGGTCGCTCTGGCGGCTGACCCACCCTTCGAACGTCTCGGGGGGCGCGTAGACCGGCGTGATCCCGCCGGTCAGGTTTGCCATCGTCCCTTCCAGGTCCTTCGCCAGTCCAAAGTCCGCGACCTTGATGTGGCGGTGAACAAGAAAGAGGTTCTGCGGCTTGATGTCGAGGTGCTGAATCTGATGGTGCAGGTTCATCAGGTCGAGCGCCTCGGCGGCTTCCTCCAGGTAGCCGATGAGTTCCGCCCGCGGAATCCCTTGGTGGCCCGCCGCAACGCATTCGTTGTAACGGTCCCACAGACTGCAGTCGGCCAGCTCCATGACGATGACGAGCTGACCGTCGATGACCTCGAATCGCTCCAACGACAGGATGAACGGATGACGGATCGTCTTGACCCGGTTCAGCGATTTGTATTCTTGCTCCGCGGCCTTCCCTTCGTCGCCGACGCCTTCCATGTCGCCAAAGACGAACTTGATCGCCTTGTGCATCCCCCCAGGCGCTTCGGCTTTCCAGACCTCGCCGAACCCACCACGACCCAGCCGCTCGAGCAAGCGGTAGCCTGGAATTGGTTCAACGTTCTGTTGGATTGGGTGTTCCATCGAAGAGCGCAGGGGCAGAACATCTCCAGGTTCAGCCGGGCAAGCTGACGGAGCGTTGCTGCCGGAGTATAGTTCATCCTTGGGCCGTCTTCCTGCGACCGAACGATTTCGCGCCGGAACAAAGACTTTCACTGGTTCGGATCGAGAGAAACCGCCTTGCTTCGGCGCTTTACCGATGTCCTGTCCGTCCGACTGCTGTCGGCAGCACTTATCGTTTGCGGTGGCAAAACATTCGAATTCGTAAGTGGTCCACGGCCATTCGGAGTGGCAGGCACATACATGCGGGGGACCGGCGCCCACGGGCGTAGGACCTCGATCCCGCGGGTGACCAGCCGGTCGCTGAGTTGACCGTTGGCCTCGTTGGTAGGAAAGACCGGACCAGCTGCATCGCTTATCGGACGACTCAGAGATTCGCAGGAGGGGCGAGGGCACCACTTGAACCACCTCCATGGCTCGTTATCGGCAACTTTGGCGTCGTACCGGTGAGTGTGATCTTCTTCAGGGTTGCGGTCCCGCAGTGAAATGAGCGGCGGCATGATGCGGACGGGATTACTCGTGAGCGTGCGCTCGGCGGACGAAGCGCTCGAGGCGCTCGCCTGCGGGGCGGACGTGATTGACGTGAAGGAGCCCGATCGCGGGCCGCTGGGCGCCGCCGATCCCGAGCTAATCGAGGAAGTGATTGCGACCGTGGCCGGGCGCACCCGTGTGAGTGCTGCGCAGGGCGAATTGGTTGAGTCGAACGCTCGATTCGTTCCGACTGGGCTGACGTATGTCAAATGGGGCCTGGCCAATCTGACCACGCAGGTTGAGATTGTCGTTTCGGCGCTGCGTGCGCGCCCCGGCCCGGCGCAACCCGTGTTAGCCGCCTACGCGGACTACCTGCGGGCCGGCAGCCCGGAGCCCGGGTACCTGGCTGATCTGGCTTGTCGGCATCATTTTCCGGCGTTCTTGCTGGACACGGCCGTCAAGGATGGCTCGACGCTGCTCGACTGGATCTCGGTGGACAGACTGGTGCATATGCGAGCGAACCTGGGCGGCGCCGGGGTTCGCGTCGCGTTGGCTGGCTCATTAGGGCGGCAGCAAATTGAGAATCTCGCATCTGTTGCGCCGGACTGGTTCGCGGTCCGCGGAGCTGTGTGCGACGGCGGGCGCGCCGGGCGGGTCAACGCGAAACGGGTCCGCGAACTGAAACAAGTCATTTCTACGACGTGCCGGTGAACCGCCGAAGGTTCACCCACGACACCCGGATCCCACTGCCGGAGACCAGCTCCGGAAACGCCTCATCGACGAGACCGTTGCTCGCCGCGACGGCCCATGTCATTGCCGGCGGCAAATCTCTCGACTTGAGCAAGACGAGTTCGCTCCCGCCCCCGGCCGCGGCGTGAGCGGCAATCGAGTCGCTCGTCACTCGCCATGAATGCTCAATGGCGCTCGCGTTGCAGAACGCGCTCGCGTCAAGAACCCTCACCGGATCCTTCGTTCCAAGGACAGAGCAGACCATGGGAGCGCCCAACAGCCCAGCCAGGAAGTGAGCGTTGACGGTCAAGACCTTCAGGGCGAGCAGGTGGGCTGCTTGTTCGCCCAGGTGATGCGTTTGATCGAGTTGACGAATTACGTCCGCTCCCCGTCCGCCCCCGGGAACGATGAGGACGGTCCGGTTGCCCAGTTCCGCGAGCCAGGCCGTTAGCCGCTGTCGGAGGTCCGGCAGATCGAACAGGCTCCCGCCCACCTTCGCAACGACAAGCGGAGTCATAACCCCGCCTCCGACAGAAGGACCGCCAGGGCATAGGCGCAGGCCGCGTCGGACCGGTCGGACCCTAACTGATCGGCCAGGGACACAATGCCGGTCGTCTCCGACTCTCCGTCGACTTTCATCTGGAGAAAGTCGAATACCGCGGCTTGTGCGAGAAACTCGCCCGAACCCGACAGAATGAACGTCCGCGGCATGCTTCCGAGTCGCGCGGCGACGGCTGTCATCGCTCGCGCGATCATGGCCCGCTGTTCCTGGAAAGCGTTCCGCGCCAACAATTCCGTTTCCGCTTGCGAAAGAGTCTCCGCGTCGCCGCACAGCATGCGCGCGAGGCGGGCGTGTGCATGCGGGATGGTTGCCGGACGTCCGTCCGCCGTCGCGAGGTTAGACGACTCCTCCGGAATCCTCCCGAGGCACAAGTAGACATCGTGTGATGTGGCGAACAATTCCGCCGCGACACGCGAGCCCAGGATGGCACAGACCGGAGTCCGCCGCGTGCCGGTGTAGACCAGTTCTCCCGATTCAATTCGCTCGACATCCGTCCGCCCGACGGGTACGGGGCAGCCATCCGAAAGCGGAATGACATCCGTCGTCGTTGATCCGGTGTCAATCAACATCGCTCCGCCGCGAGGAGCGAACCGGCCGGCGAAAGTCCCCAGGACATGCCAATTCGCCGCAGCGACCAGGAGGGGGTGATTGTGCGCTTCCGTCGATGTCAGAAAGTCGCCGGCCGTGCACCAGACGCGAAGCCGCGACGGTGGAAAGACCTGGCCGACGGCAGCGAGAATATGGCGGACGCCGTCCCGTTTGGTTGGGAAGCAATCGCACAACTCGCCGGTCATCGTGACACTGACCGGGACTTCTTGCGGCAACTCGGCAGCGATCTCCGCAAGTACATCGCCAAGGGCATCGGGCCGCTTCCATAGCTCGAACGGGCGAGTCCAGGCGCGGCCGCGGACTGTGGCGGCCTTGACGTGGGCCCCGCCCACATCGAGTCCGATGGCATCCGGTGGCATGGCGATACTATATCTGTTCCGGGCACCCGGCCCGGAGACAGACACTGCTGGACGCACATGCGTTATCTCGTCGGTATCGACCTCGGCACCACCAACAGCGCGCTCGCGTACATCGACCTCCAGAACCGGCCCAAGGTCGGGAACCTGGGGCTCAAAACCTTTCCGATCCCGCAGCTCATTGGCCCTGGCCAGGTCGCCGAGCGACCGCTGTTCCCGTCATTCCTTTACATTCCTGGTCAGCACGACCTGCCGCCCGGATCCGTCGCTCTGCCGTGGGACACCAACGTAACCTACGCAGTCGGCGAGTTCGCGCGAAACCATGGGGCCAAAGTCCCCGGCCGACTGGTCTCATCCGCCAAGTCCTGGCTCTGCCACGCGGGGGTCGATCGCACAGCGCCGCTCCTGCCGTGGACGGCACCTCCGGACGTCACCCGCCTCTCGCCGCTCGAGGTATCCACGCGCTACCTCAAGCACATGGTGCAGGCGTGGAACCACGCGCCGAACCGCCCGGAAGTGGACCGGCTGGAAACGCAGACGGTTGTGCTCACGGTGCCCGCGTCGTTCGACGACGTCGCCCGCAACCTGACCATGCAGGCGGCCAAGGAGGCAGGGCTCAAGAATGTCACGCTGCTCGAAGAGCCGCAGGCCGCGTTCTACTGCTGGCTGGGGCTCAACGACCCGCGCGAGGTGGCCAAGCTGTCCGCGGGGATGCGTTGCCTCGTCGTCGACGTGGGCGGTGGCACGAGCGACTTCAGCCTGATCCGCTCGGCCGAAGAGACCGGCGAGCTGACCTTCATTCGCGAGGCCGTCGGCGACCACTTGCTGCTCGGCGGCGACAACATGGACCTGGCGCTGGCCCGCCAGGTCGAGGGCCGATTGCCGCAGGCCGGCAAGCTCGACGCCGCCCAGTTCGGAATGTTGGTCCAGTCCTGCCGCCAGGCGAAAGAGGTCTTGCTGTCGCCCAAGCCGCCTTCCGGAATCTCGGTAACCGTTCAGGGCCGCGGGCGGGCCGTGGTGGGCGGGTCCCTGCACACTCAGATAACTCCAGCCGACGTTCGGCAGGCGATCCTGGAGGGCTTTTTCCCGGCCACGCCGAAGGACGCGGAACCGGCGCGCTCGGCGCGCACCGGCCTTCAGGAAATGGGGCTGCCGTATGTCAATGACCCGGCCGTCACGCGCCACCTCGCGGCGTTTCTCAAGCGCCACCTGAAGGCAGACGAGCAGCCGGACGCGATCCTGTTTAATGGCGGCGTGTTCCAGCCACAGGTCCTTCGCGATCGGCTGATCGAGGTGATGAAACCGTGGTACGGGGCCGACTGGCACCCGCTCATTCTGGCCAACCCCTCGCTCGACCTGGCCGTGGCATGGGGGGCCGCGTACCTGGCCTGGCTGCGGCACAGCGGTGGCAAGCGGATCGGCGGCGGCATTCCGCGGTCATACTACATCGCGGTGGACGCCGGCCAAGGGGATGCGGGCTCACCGGTCCTGTGCGTTGTCCCGCGGGCCCTGGAGGAAGGTCAGGAAGTCCGACTTCCGAAGCCCGAACTCGAGCTGGCCCTCGGTCAACCCGTGTTGTTTCCGCTGTTCAGCTCGACGGTCCGCGGTCAGGACAAGCCCGGCGATATCCTCACGATCCCGCCGCAACAACTCTTGCACCTACCGCCGCTGCACACGGTGCTTCGCGGCGGCAAGCGGAGCGGGACGAAACGCGTGCCGGTGACGCTGTCGGCCCGTTGTACCGAAATTGGCACCCTCGAGTTGTATTGCGTTGCGAAAGACGGGGACAACCGGTGGCGGCTGGAATTCAATGTTCGCGACATCGTGACCGATTCAGGTCAGGACGCGGAGGAAGAAGAAGCGCCGGCCGGTACCACGGACGTGTACCCCGAGGAGTTGGTGGAGAAAGCCGCGGAGCAGATCCGCAAGACATACCAAGGGTCGGCAGCACCGAATGAACTGACCAAGTCCCTCGAAGTTGCGCTGGAAGCGTCCCGCGACGAGTGGCCGACCGGATTGTGTCGCCGACTGTGGACTTTCCTCGAGGAGCAGGCCGACCGGCGCACGCGCTCGGCCCAGCACCTGAATCGCTGGTACCATCTGGCGGGCTTCTGCTTGCGGCCCGGGTTCGGCGACTCCCTCGACCGGTACCGAATCGAACAGCTCTGGAAGATGCTGGCGGCTCCCTTTCGGTCTGGTGGCGTGAGCCAGCAGCAGGCCGAGGGTGGGGCGGATTTCTGGATCATGTGGCGGCGCGTCGCCGGCGGGCTGAGCACCGCGATCCAGAACACGCTCATGACCCGTCTGCGGCCAATCCTTCTGCCGGTCAAAGGGAAGGCAGTCGCCAAGCCGGGCGCGAACGAGCTGGCCGAGATGTGGCGCGCGGTCGCGAGCCTGGAGCGGCTTGACGTCAAGACGAAGGAGGCGCTGGGCGTCGCGGTCTTGCGGCAGGCGCAGAAGTCGCCGGTCCCGACGTACGCGTTCTGGGCAATCACGCGACTCGGGGCGCGGATGCTCTTTCACGGCCCGCTCAACCTGGTCGTTCACCCCCAGGTGGTCGAGGGATGGCTCGAGCAGCTCTTGACGTTCCAGCCCGGGAACGACAGCGAGAAGAACGGCTGGGCCTTCTGCCTCGCCAATCTGGCCCGCATGACCGGCCAGCGTGCACTCGACGTCAATCCCGAGGTTCGCCATCGCGTGCTCGAAATCTTGCGCTCGCTGAAAGTACCCGCGCACTGGGTCGAGATGGTCGAAAAGGTGGTCGAAATGGACGCAGGCGATCGCGGGCAGTTGTTCGGCGATTCGCTCCCGATCGGCCTAAGGCTGGTCGACTGATCGAAGCGTTGCTGAAAAAGCTGTAAGAATGCACCCCACGCCATGACCTAACTAATTTATTACATTGAACTTAGATCATTCTGACGCACGTTGATTTGATCGACGTCGCGGGGTTATCGAGAAGCGATTACTAATCTCTCCCCGTGGCTTCGTTTGGGTCGACGCGCAGCCGGTACGATTCCTCGCCGTGACGCAGCTGCGGCGCAATTCCGTTTCTCAGTCATAAAGTTCTTTACTCCAATGGGTTCGGGCAATTACAATTCCTCCGACATGAGACTATGTCGGGACGAATTCCCAACGTGTGCGAGGCCCGGTGCCGGCATTTCACTTGCTTCCTTCAATTCGCAATTGATCGGGAAGTGAGCGAGTAGTTGCGGGAGGGTCAACCGACATGGCACTCGTACGAAAACGGCGCGGCGCCGCGAATCGGGACGATCCGGACGTGATTCGTGCCGAGATGGCGGAAACTCGTGCGGCCCTGACCGAGAAGCTCCGGACGCTGGAAGAACGCGTGCTCGGGCCGGCGGTGGTCACACCCAACCAGGGAGAACAGGCGATGGCGAAGAAACGGTCGGCGAGCAGGACCGCCAAGAAAGGCGGGGCGGGCAGGAAGACCGCCGGGCGCGGGGCGAAAGCCAAAAGCGGTGGGGCGAAGAAGATGGCCGCGTCCGCCAGCCGCCGGTCCGCGGGGGCAAAGGCGGCCACAAAGCGCAAGACGAAAGCCGCCAAGGGCGGCTCAGCGAAGAAAAGCGCGCCCCGCAAGAAGAGCACCGGGAGCAAAATCGTAGCGAAGCTCAAGGAGGCCGGTGGCGAGGTGCTGGCGGGAGCGCTGGCGGGTGCCGTGAAGGGAGCCGCGGGCGCCGTCGCCACTCAGGCGGCCGACACCGCTCAACGGGCAGAACAGGCTGCTCCCACGCCGCCGTTGCCGCCGCCTGCGCACCGAACCGACACCATGCCCGGGGGCAGCTCGGCCGGTATGGGTTGGCCGCAATAAATGAGTTGGTGAGTGGTCAGTGGTGACGGGTGAGTGGGAACGACTGGGATACCCCTCACCCCTCACCCAAGATGGCATTTCCCTTGACGACGCGCGGCCCATCGGCCAGTATCCTATGAGCATTCCCCGCCATCCTGCCTGCCGCCCATTTCTCGCTGGTTGAAACTGGTCATGCGTCATTCCTTCCCTTGCGCGGCCGTCATTGCCATTCTTGGGTGTGCGGTCGCCGACGCCGGCGCGGCCGAACTTCTGGTCTACCCCGAACCCATCTCGCTCGAGGGTCCGCGGGCCCGACAGCGACTGATTGTCCTCGAAAAAGACGCCGACGGCCGGCAGCGCGATCGGTCGCGTGATGCGACGATCACGGTCAGCGACACCAAGGTGGCTTCGATCGCCGGTGGGATGTTGAACTCCGCGGGCGATGGATCCACTACGGCCACGGTGACCGTCGGAGGTGCCAGCAAGACCATCCCGATCACGGTGCGTCGGTTCACTGTCGAGGAACCGGTCAGCTTCGTTCGCGAAATCGAGCCAATCCTGACCAAGGCGGGTTGCAATTCCGGCGCGTGCCACGGTGCGCAGCTCGGTCGCGGCGGCTTTCGTTTGTCCCTCTTCGGGTTCGACCCGGCGTTCGATCACTCACAGATCGTCCAGAGCAGCGAGGGCCGGCGCGTCGTGCCGTCGGACCCCGAACGGAGCATCCTCCTCCTTAAGCCGTCACTGACGATGGAGCATGGCGGCGGGGAGCGGCTCAAGGTTCACAGCGTGCAATATGAGACGGTTCGCCGGTGGCTGGAGGATGGCGCCCCGGAACCGGAGCCCGCTTCCGCGACCGTGACGAAGCTCGCGGTGTTCCCTGCAGCCCGCGTCCTCGAGCCGGGAGACGCGCAACAACTCGCGGTCACTGCCATCTGGTCAGACGGACGGACCGTCGACGTCACTCACGTGGCGCAGTTCGATGCCTTGAACGAGGGCGTTGCCGCGGTGACCCCGGACGGCCTGGTGACCGCGAAGGCCAAGGGCGAGTCACATGTGATGATCCGGTTCGGTGGGCAGGCCGTGGTGGCCCGCTTCACCTTGCCGTTCGCCCACGTGGAGAAGTACTCGGATCCGCCGCGAAACAACTTCATCGACGACAAGCTCATCGCTCGCTGGCGGGACCTCGGAATCACCCCGTCGCCGCTTTCCACCGACGAGGAATTCCTGCGCCGACTTTACCTGGACGCGATTGGCACGCTACCGACACCGGAGGAGATTCGGGCGTTCCTCGCAGACACCTCGCCAGGCAAGCGGGCGAAGGCGATCGACCAGATTCTGGACCGCCCAGAGTTCGTCGATTTCTGGGCCGTGAAGTGGGGGGATTTGCTGCGGATCAACCGCGATGCCCTGACTGACAAGGGGATGTGGAGCTTTCACAACTGGGTGCGGGCGGCGCTTCGCGACCGGACGCCGGTCGATGCATTCGCGCGCGACATCATCACGGCCGAGGGGAGCACGTTCACCGAAGGACCGGCTAACTTCTATCGGGTCGGGCGAACCGCGGACGAGTGGGCCGAGACGACCAGTCAGGTGTTCCTGGGCGTGCGCATGCAATGCGCGAAGTGCCACCACCACCCGTTCGAGAAGTGGAGCCAGGACGACTACTACGGCCTCGCGGCATTCTTCACCCGGCTTGGGACGAAGAATAGCCAGGAGTTCGGTATCTTTGGCCAGGAGTCGGTGATCTTTCTGCGCACTGCCGGCGAGGCGACCAACCCGCGAACGCGCAAGGTCGTCAAGCCGCACCCACTCGACGGCGCGGAGACGGACGACCCGTTCGACCGCCGCGCCAAGCTCGCGGAGTGGCTGACCGCGAAGGAGAACCCGTTCTTCGCCCGGAATATCGTCAACCGATTCTGGGGCTACCTGATGGGCCGCGGACTGGTTGAGCCACTCGACGACATGCGAGCCACGAACCCGCCGAGTAACCCCGAACTGCTCGACGCCCTGGCCGCGGAATTCGTGGAACACAAGTTCGACCTCAAGCACCTGCTGCGGACGATCCTGAACAGCCGGGCGTGGCAACTCTCGTCGGCGGTCGTACCCGGCAATGAGGCGGACGCGGCCAATGTTCACTTCGCCCGCTACACGACCAAGCGGCTGACCGCGGAGCAACTCGCCGATGCGGTGGACTTCGCGACCGGCACGCGGGAAAAGTACCAGGGCCTTCCGCTCGGCACGCGAGCGATTCAGCTCCCCGACCCCCGCGTGCGCTCGTACCTGATGGACGTCTTCGGCCGCCCGGCACGGCAGATCGTCTGCGAGTGCGAGCGAACGGCGCGGCCCAACATCGCCCAGGCCCTGCACCTTTTGAATGGCGATTTCCTGAACAAGAAGATCGCCGACGCCAAGGGCCGGATCGAGGAGGGGGTGAAGGCCAAGCGGCCGACAAAGGCGATGATTGAGGAACTGTATCTCGTCACGCTGTCGCGGAGTCCGCACGTGGAGGAAGTGAGCAAGGCAAGCGGGTGGATCGGCTCC
>AR_comb_assmDRAFT_10518241_pt1 | contig 18480 bp, 15 predicted proteins | sample ArasoioldDNA_FD_10543 | JGI IMG/M metagenome (IMG submission 10543) | reverse complement strand
TTCATTCCAACAACTCTGATCCTCAGACAATAAAAATTATGAAAAATTAATCCAACTTTGACCAGCGGAAATCCCGATGACATCGGGATAAGGAGGTCGTACAAAACTAATTGAATTTTCCGTGATTCTAAAAAACTTATCCCTGTTCTGTGGATAAAGGATGGACCAAACATTAGGAAAAGATTCTGTTTGATCCTGAGCAATTTAACACCAATTATTCTGAGTTTTTTTGTGGAACCCTGCAAAGACTGAATCGACAATGAAGAAAGCTATGATAAAAGGACAGGCTCTTCTGCCTGCAGAGTTTTGGTTTCCACTATCAATTCCCTCGTTGGATCGACCAATAACCAAAGTAACGATCCGAAAAGCATTAATCCAGAAATGACAAAAAGTGGCGCATTGAAACTGTGTGTTGAGTCAACGATTTTACCAAAAACTATTGCCAGGGAAAAAGCTCCCAACTGCCCGATGCAGTTCATCACGCCCGAAACGGTTCCGGCGTGGTTACGACCAACATCGATACACACTCCGAAAGCAGCAGCCCCAAAAATTAGTTGACACGCAAAACCTGCAATAAATGACGCGACCAATATCGTGTTGCTTTGAGTGGTTGACTCAACTAAAAACAATACACTGTTTAATCCGAGCGCAGACATAGCAATTGAACGGCGGCCGAACTTTAATCCTTTTTTCTTAACCAGCCAGTCACCTAATACACCAGCTGCAAGACTTGCTGCAATAGCTGGTATAAAAATGAAGGAGGTAATGAATTTCATACTGGATTCCGAAAACTGTCTTCCCTGTTGCAAGTATACCGGTAGCCACCCGATAAAGAAATACATGCCCCATTGAGAACAAAAAAATGACACCACCAGCGCTCGCAGGCTCCGATTGTTCAGTATATTTTTCCAGGAGATCTTTTGAGCATGACTAGTGACGTATCGGTTTATTTCTATAAAATTCTTTTCGTCTTCGGTTATCCCTTTCATTTCGGAAGGATTGTTTCGAAACCATCGGATACAAACAATTACCCACAGCAATCCGATAAAGCCATTAACAAAAAAAGTCATTCGCCAGCCGAAAGCTATGGCCAGCGGAACGACAATAAACGGAGCAATGGCAGCTCCTGCGATCTGCCCAACAAGCGATGCAGATAATCCTCTGGAAAGTTCATTTGCCGGAAGCCAACGGGATATCACACCAGAAGTGTTAGGAAGCGCTCCTGCCTCACCCATTCCAAACAAGAACCGAACGATAATGAGCGAGACCAGGCCGCTCGTCACTCCGGTTAAAGCCGTGAACAAAGACCACCATAATACGATTCGTGCTAAAACAACCCTCTGCCCTTTGCGATCCCCCATCATGCCGGACGGAATTTCGAACAAGGCGTAAGCAAGCGAAAATGCAGATAAAATCCAGCCAAACTGTTCGTTTGTCAAGTGAAATTCTGATATGACTCTTTTGCCAACTAATCCCATCGTGATCCTATCCAAATAGGTAATGAACATCAGAGCGAAAAGGAAGATCAGGACTCGATATCGATATGGAAATCTGTGCTTCATTAAAGGATAAATAAAGAAGCGTACTGAATATTAAAGATATTCTTTTCTTGATCGCTGGTTAACGATTCAATCCGTGGATCCGTTTACTTTGCAAGAAAATTGTAACAATGAACGAGGATTTTATCAAAGAGTTTATTGAACAGGCAATACACGTAATCAGTGAGAATACGACGAAGGTTAGTAACTGCCTGGATGAACTTGAAGAGACCGATACATGGAAACGGCCGAACGAGCACTCAAACAGCGTAGGCAACATTATTCTCCATTTGTGTGGCAACATCAGGCAATGGATCATATCATCGCTTGGAAACCTGGAAGACATACGCGAACGGGATAAGGAATTTTCGGCGGATGGCGGTTACTCTAAAACGGATTTGCTCAAAAAACTTATTGCAACCGTGGAAGAAGCAAAGGACATTATTCAAAATATTACCGGCAATGAACTTCTGAGAAAGAGACAGGTCCAGGGCTATTTTCATTCCGGCGTTGCGATCATTGTTCACGTTACAGAACATTACTCTTATCATACCGGGCAAATTATTTTCTGGACCAAACTGTTAAAAGATAAAGATTTGGGGTTTTACGCCGGAGTTAATCTGAATGTAAAAAATAAGAGTTCTTAAAGGAATTCAGTTCCGTCGGACGTCTCAGATTTTAGATTTTTGAAATCTTATTGTTTTTACCGTAGCGGTAGTAAGACTTACTCTACTGGTTTCGCCTGCATTACGATTGCCTGGTAAGGCAACAAATGGATTTTTTCTTTGTGCTGTTCGCACGTCTTATAATTATTAATGAGAACTTCTTCATCATGACGAAACGCGCCAGGAATTTTGTAGTCTAAACTTTCGGTAGAAAAGTTTAAGAGCACCAAAAACTTTTCATCGCCCAACGTGCGAGTATAGGCGTATACTTGTTTATGTTCCTTATCCAATAAATGGTAATGCCCATACAACAGGACAGGATGAGCCTTACGAACCTTTATCATCTTGCGGAAGTAATTCAAGATTGAATCTGGATCCCTTTCCTGGCATTTTACATTGTATTCTACATGATTCGGGTTTACTTTGATCCACGGTTCCCCATCAGTGAATCCGGCATTGGGAGAATCGTCCCATTGAAAGGGAGTACGGCTATTGTCTCTCGCTGATTCCTTTTGATTTTCTAAAAAGCGTTTGACATCGCCTTTCTTTCTTTTTATTTGTTTATACATGTTCCGGGTTTCAATATCCCGGTAATCCGAGATTTTATCGAAGCGGATATTACTCATGCCAATCTCATCCCCGAAATAGAAGAATGGTGTGGCATGCATGCTAAGCAAAAAAGTGATCAGCATTTTTGCTGACGGTGATTTAAATTCAGGACTGTCATCTCCCCAGCGACTCACCATTCTTGGCTGATCATGGTTGCCCAGATAAACAGTACCCCAGCCCTTCTGAGCAAACACGTCATTCCATTTTGTGTATACTTCTTTGAACTTTACAAGATCGTATCCATTGGGGTCAACCCTTTTGAACTCACCAAACACATAACCTATTCCGATCCCTTCAAAATGATAAAGCATGTTTAATTCATGCCTTGAAGGATCAACGATTTTGTGAGCTTCTTCCGGGGAAATGCCCGGACCCTCAGCGACGGTCATGATATCATATTTGCTTAAGACCTCGGTGTTCATCTCCTTCAAATATTCATGCAGGTTAGGGTTAGAAGCATAGTATCCGGACCACTCGCCGTATTGCTTTTGTACCTCCTCTTCAGTAAAAGCAGGAAAGCTTATATCCTTTGCAATGAAAGTAATCGCATCCATTCTGAAGCCATCTACTCCCTTGTCAAACCAAAACCCCATCATGTCGTAGATCTCTTTTCTCATTCTGGGATTTTCCCAATTGAGATCCGGCTGTTTGATAGAAAAAATATGCAAGTAAAAAGAATTAGTCTTACGATCGTATTGCCAGCCACTGCCTTTTTCATCAAAAAAGCTCGGGCGATGCGGAGGTTTTCCTTTTTCAGCTGGCCACCAATGATAATAATCGCGGTAGGGATTTTTGCGGCTGCTCCTGGATTGCACGAACCATTCATGTTCATCGCTGGTATGATTGACGACGAGATCCATCACCAGCCTGATCTTTCTTTCGTGCAACCCGGCCAGTAATTTGTCAAAATCATCCATGGTCCCAAACTCCTTCATGATGTCACAATAGTCGCTTATGTCATAACCGTTATCATCATTGGGAGAGGCATAGATGGGATTAATCCAGACGACGTCAATACCAAGACTCTGCAAATAATCCAGCTTAGAGATCATTCCGCGCAAATCACCAATTCCATCTCCGTCACTGTCTTTAAAACTCCTCGGGTATACCTGGTAGACAATTGCTTCCTTCCACCATTTTTTATTGGGAATATCCTCATACTTCATCTTAGGGATAATTTCTTCGATTTGTTTACAAAAATCCTGCCCGCCGGTGTGCGAAGATTCCGTGACCAGACGACTCTCTTCGAAAAAGCGGCGCGGCTTTTCTTTTTTGGCCTGTAAGAAATATCAATGAGATATCCATGGATTTGTTTTCGCTATTTTTATCCAATTAACTAACCAATTATGAGAAAAAATTTTCTCCTTTTTCTAACTGTGTTGCTTGTTGTTGAATTATCTGCTCAGAGAACCTTTATCTGGTGTGGAAGTTTGATTGATGGGATCTCCGATGCGCCCCGAAAGGACATGACCATCGTGGTAGAAAAAAATAAAATTGTTGCCGTTGAGAATGGCTTCACCACGATCCCTGCGGGCGATAAGGCCATTGATTTGAAAACAAAGACAGTGACGCCAGGATGGATTGACTGCCACGTGCATCTTGAAAGCGAGACAAATCCAAATCAATATCTCGAAAGATTTACATTGAACCCCGCAGACTATGCCTTTCAATCGGTGGTATTTGCCGAAAGAACGTTGATGGCCGGATTTACGACCGTGAGAGACCTTGGAGGAACAGGTGTAAATATTTCACTGCGCAATGCTATTAACAAAGGATTGATAAGAGGGCCGAGAATTTTCACAGCAGGCAAAGCAATTGCAACTACTGGGGGTCATGCCGATCCCACTAACAGCTATCGCAAAGACCTAATGGGTGATCCGGGGCCCGCTGAAGGAGTCGCGAATGGCCCTGACGAATGCCGCAAAGCTGTTCGCCAGCGCTATAAAGATGGAGCTGACGTTATAAAAATTACTGCAACGGGCGGCGTGCTGAGCGTGGCTACCAGCGGCAGTAATCCGCAATTCACTGAAGAAGAAATTAAAGCCATTGTAGAAACTGCAAAGGATTATGGCTTGCGGGTAGCAGTACATGCACACGGCGCAGAAGGTGTGAAAAGAGCCATTCGAGCCGGCGTAAATTCAATCGAGCACGGCACATTAATGGATGACGAAGCCATTGCACTTTTCAAACAATACGGAACATGGTATGTGCCAACCCTTACCGCAGGACGATCTGTCGCCGACTCCGCAAAGAAACCTGGTTATTATCCGCCAGTTGTAGCCGTAAAAGCGATAGCTATTGGACCACAATTGCAGGGAACTTTTGCAAAGGCTTATAAGGCCGGAGTGAAAATCGCATTTGGTACCGATGCGGGCGTGTATAAACATGGAATGAATTGGCTCGAATTTACGTATATGATCGAGGGCGGCATGAAACCGATGGATGCGATAAAGGCGGCAACGATTAATGCGGCTGATCTGTTGGGCATGAAGGACCAGCTAGGCAGCATTGTGGCCGGGAAGCTCGCAGACATTATTGCAGTGGATGGCGATCCTTTACGAGACTCAAACGTTTTCGGTAAATGTGTGTTTGTAATGAAAGAGGGAGTTGTTTATAAACAGTAGCATCTCCTGAGTAGCGCAAATCCCGATCTGCAACCTACCTTGCCTTGCAGTGCTAACAACCTCAATAAAGAGGAACTGCGCAAGTTTCGGGTTTGCGACGGGCTCTTTCAATTCTAATTTTGTTTATCAAACAAAAAAAATGAAAGAGAAAGAAAAAATCAATTTTGGTCGCATTGAAGAGGCTATCGGTTATATAACTGCCAATTTCAAGTCACAACCCGGTTTGGATGAAGTAGCAGAAAAAATTCATTTAAGCTCCTACCATTTTCAGCGGTTGTTTACCGACTGGGCAGGAGTGAGCCCAAAGAAATTTCTACAATTCATAAGCATAGAACATGCAAAAGGGATTTTGAAAGAAGATAAAGCAAGCTTGTTTGAAGCAGCATTTGAAACGGGTCTCTCCGGCACCGGACGGTTGCATGACTTGTTCATCAACATTGAAGGGATGACACCCGGGGAATATAAAAACGGTGGAGAAAATTTGTCAATTAACTACAGCTATGCAGAAACTCCATTCGGGGAAATCCTGGTGGCATCCACTCCGAAAGGGATTTGTCACATGGCGTTTGCAGATGAAGATCAGGAGGCGTTAAACATTTTACAAAAGGAATTCCCAAATGCGAACTATAAACAAATGGTTGACCTCATTCAACAAAATGCGCTTTACATTTTTACTAAAGACTGGGAAAACTTAAGCAAAATAAAATTGCATCTTAAGGGTACTGAATTTCAATTAAAGGTTTGGGAAACGCTGTTAAAAATTCCACTGGGCAAGCTATCCAGCTATGGAAAGATTGCCGGCCACCTTCACATTCCAAAAGCATCACAAGCCGTCGGTTCTGCCGTTGCCAATAATCCGGTAGCATTCTTAATTCCGTGCCATCGTGTTATTCAATCATCCGGAGCTTTTGGTCAATATCATTGGGGAAGCAATCGCAAGGCAGCCATGATCGGTTGGGAAGCTGCAAAAGTGGCATCGTAATTAAACTCCGCAAGTTTCGGGTTGTTTTCACCTTCCACGCATATCAATTTTGTTATAAATCGTAAGCAATGAAGACATTTGTTTTAATCCATGGCTCATGGCACAGCTCATGGAACTGGCACAGGGTGATTCCAATTTTACAGAAAACCGGTCACAGGGCAATTGCAATTGATTTGCCCGGCATGGGCAGAGACAAAACTCCCATCAGTGAAGTAAAAATGAAATCCACAGTCGAAAAAATCTGTAAACTCATCGACAGCGTCGAAGGAAAAATAATCTTGGTTGGTCACAGTAAGAATGGTATCATGATATCGCAGGCAGCCGAATACAGGCCGGATAAGATTGAAAAGCTGGTTTATCTCGCCGCGTATTTAATTCCAAATGGGAAAACACAAAAAGAATATTCAATGCAAGATTCGCAAGGCGTATTGAAGCCTTATGTAACGATGCATGACGAATTAAACGCCCATACACTGCAACCTGAGATTTATAAAGAGGGCCTGTATGCCGACTGTGACGACAACATTACAGAGCTCGCGAAGTTGTTGCTCAGCCACGAGCCAGTAGAATCGGCCATTACACCTTTGCAATTGACGGACGGTAACTATGGACGAGTGCCAAGAATTTATATTGAGTGTACAGAAGACAAAGCGGTCACTCCCTTCATTCAACGTAAAATGTACACCGAGATGCCCTGTGAAAAAGTGTATAGTTTACCCACTAGTCACTCACCATTTTTCAGTAAGCCGAAGGAACTCTCAGACATTCTCTGTGAAATAGCGTTAAACTAACACATAAATGTTTCATCATGTCGAGTTAGAAACAAGAAATCTAAGGTCGCTTATTCGTAGGGGAGAAATCATCTTTGGCGGAAACAAGAAATTGAAAATCTATGGAACGTTATCCTGCAAATCTGGTAAGAGAATGCAAGCAGAAAATCGTGTATTTTTTAAATCCGAAAATGAAGCGACCAGGCAAGGATACAGACCTTGTGGACACTGCATGAAGGCAGAATATGAAAAGTGGAGAAGAGGGCAGTCTAGCTGATGCTCTATTCCTTGGCAATTTTATTATAGCTCGCTACCACTCCTCTTATGAGCGATGAGCTAAAGCCGCGGTGTTCCATTTCATTGAGGCCTGCAATAGTACAACCTTTTGGTGTAGTTACTTTATCGATCTCCTGTTCAGGGTGAGTCTTTTTTAATAATAATAACTCTGCAGCGCCTTTTACGGTTTGTGCCGCAATTAATGAAGCAGTGGCGGCGTCAAATCCAATTTCGATGCCGCCCTGGATGTTTGCGCGGATATAACGCATTGCATAGGCTGTACCGCATGCTCCTAAAATTGTTGCCGCCTCCATTAGTTTTTCATCAATGGAAACAATCTTTCCGAGGCTGTTAAAAAGCTCATTTACATAATGTATATCGGCATCCTTTGCGTGCAGGTGGCACAAGCACGTCATACTTTCCCTTATTGAAATAGCGGTGTTTGGCATCGCGCGAAAAAGGGAAATCTTTTTATCGACCGCGGATTCTATGTCCTGCATCGTAATACCGGTAACAACCGAGATTAATATTTTTTCCGTTGATAGTTCCTTCTTTATTGTTTTCAGAAGTTCAATTGTTTGAAACGGTTTTACTGCGAGAATAATTACATCAGATTTTTTTACCGCTGCGTTATTGTTGTCGGTTATCTCGATTCCAAGTGTTTTCAAAGGGTTTATCGATGTGTTGCGCCTGGTAACCGTTATTTCAGAAGCCTTGCTGAATTTACTTTTCAATAAGCCTTCGGCAATGGCAGTTCCCAGGTTGCCGCCACCGATGATGGCAATTGTTTTCTTCATTGATTAATTTTTTATGAACAATAGTTCTTTCTCCAAAAAAGCTTTAAATTTCTTTTTAATAGCCGCTGACCATAAACCTGACCTCACATGCCGAGCAAAATGCCCTGCCTGACCTCTCTGGTGCTTTTATGTGCTTGCTTGATAGCATGCACGAATACGCAAAATAAAGATACGCCAGCGAATCAATCCGGCTCACCTATTGTAGCCGCAAAGACAAGTTCGCTGGAAACCATTGCTGACAAAATAATCTCTGATAGTGGTCATAGCATGCTGGCTAGAGCACTTGATTCAACCGATCTGCTCGAGACGCTTAAGAAACCTGGACCGTTTACTGTGTTTGCTCCGTCTGACAAGGCTTTTGAAGGGCTGCCCGAAGGGTTATTTGAAAGCCTTATGACGACAAGAAAAAATGACTTCGTCAATATTCTCAGTTATCATATTGTGGCGGGAAAAATTAAAACCCATGATCTTAAAGACGGCCAGAAATTACGCACACTTGCCGGAGAGGAGCTGACGGTGAGTATAAGAAATGAAAAACTGAAAATAAACGGGACGAATGTTATTGAGGAAGACGTTGAGTTACGTAATGGCGTGATGCACGTAATTGATGGGATTTTATTTCCAAGAAACCGAAGCGCGGCGTCCTACTAACTAATAGTATTTGTGTTGGAGAAGAAAATTCTTTACATACGCCGCTACCCCTTCTTCCAGCGAGAGAAACTCTTCAGTGTACCCCGCTTCGGAAAGCTTCGACATATCCGCTTCAGTAAAGTACTGATACTTGTCGCGAATGTCTTCAGGTGTATCAATATATTTTATCACCGGATCAATATCCTGGCTAGAAAAAATGGCCGTGACGAGGTCTTTGAACGTTCTTGCCTTGCCAGTACCGACATTGTAAATTCCATTTTTTGTTTTTGTCCATCGCCCACCTAACATTTCGTTCATCATCCAAAACATGATTTTTATCACATCATCTACATAAATAAAATCGCGCAATTGCTCCCCGTCTTTATATCGGGGGTCATGCGAGCGAAACAATTTCACCTGGCCTGTGTCCTTTATCTGGTTGAACGCATGAAACACTACGCTAGCCATTCTGCCTTTGTGATATTCATTTGGACCATACACATTAAAAAACTTTAGTCCTGCCCAAAAGCGAGGTTGCTTTTCCCGAGGCTGCTTAAGGGCCCACTTATCAAATTCATTTTTTGAGACTCCGTAAGGATTGAGGGGCTTCAGTTTGTCAACCAGCGCATGCTCATCTTTGTAACCCAATTCACCGCTGCCATAAGTGGCGGCGGAAGATGCATAAACCAATGAGATATGATTTTGTGCGCAATATGCCCACATCTTTTTTGAGTACTCCACGTTTAATTTTTCATGAATCGAATAATCAAACTCGGTTGTGTCGGTTCTTGCGCCAAGGTGAAGTACAAATTCGACCTTAACCGGATTCTGCTCAAGCCACACAAATAATTCGTCCCGATGCACCTGCACCACCATTTCTTTATCTGCATAATTGGCTTTCTTTTGCTCTTCGGTAAAGTCATCTACAGCAATAATATTGCGATACCCTTCGCGGTTTAAATAACCAACCGTGTAACTCCCGATAAAGCCAGCGGCCCCCGTGACAATAATTACAGAATTGCGGTCCATCGGAAAGGAATTTGATGTGGTTACCACCCTAGATAGGCGCCAGGGCAGATCCGGCCTCTTCTTTTGATAAATGATTTTCGATAGCGGCGTCGTATTGGTCCTTCCACCAGTCGATCGTACCCCAAAAGTCTCCATCTATCACAATTTCTCCATACGAAACGACACCGATTTTTTCGCAGGGAAAGTCGCCCATAAACTTTTCAAAGTCTTTTACATCGTCAATCGTTACCGTAACGACAACACGACTTTGCCCTTCGCCAAAAAGGAAGGCATCCCTCCTGATAGTGCTTTTTGTCTCGACGGAAAATCCCAATTCACGATTAAAACCACTTTCACATAATGTCGTAAACAACCCGCCTTCACTGACGTCATGAGCCGACCTGATGAATTGTTTGGAGATTAGTTGAGACAGTTTCTTTTGAAGCTCGTATTCTTTGTCCAGGTCAAAATGCGGAGCGGGAGAGAATTCGACATTATGGAACTTATGAAGGTATTCTGAACAATTAATATCATTCGTTAATTCGCCCAGCACAAAAATCACATCCCCTTCTTCTTTAAAATCCAGGCTCATTTTATTTTTTATACTTTCCAGTAACCCAACCATACCAATGGTTGGAGTAGGATAAACGGGGCCATCCGGATTTTGATTATAGAAACTCACATTTCCGCCAGTAACCGGCGTATTAAATTTCCTACAAGCCTCTCCCATCCCCTCGATCGCTTTTACAAACTGATAATATACTTCGGGATCATAGGGGTTGCCGAAATTGAGACAGTTAGTCACCCCAATTGGTTCGCCACCGCTACAGACAATATTTCTTGCGGCCTCACTGACAGCAATCATAGTTCCTTTGTAAGGATCCGCAAAAACATAACGACTGTTGCAATCGGTTGTTATCGCTAATGCCTTTTTCGATCCCTTTATGACGACGATTGACGCATCGGTGGGTGTATTTGTTGATGAATTAGCCGTCCCTACAGTGCTATCGTATTGAGTAAAGATCCATCGCTTTGATGCAATCGACGGAAGCTTGATAATGGTTTCAGCAACTTCCTTCAAATCCACTGGAACAGCTATTGAAGATGGATCAAATTGCTTTATTTTCTGAAAGTAACCTGGCTCGCGATACTCGCGGTCGTATTGGGGGGCGCCGCCACCCAGCACCAATTCTTTTGCCGGGATCTCGGCCTCGAGAATGTCCTGCATATAAAAATGCAGGAGCCCGTCGCTTGTCACTTCACCGATCACCGAGCAGGGTAAGTCCCATTTCCTAAAAATCTTTATGACGTCGTCTTCCCTTCCTTTTTTTGCAACCAACAACATTCTTTCCTGGCTTTCACTCAATAAAAGCTCCCATGCTTTCATTCCTGCGCTACCATCAGAGTTATTTTTTTGGCGGGTCGGGATTTTATCAAGGTCAATTCTCATTCCCGATTGTCCCTTTGCACTCATCTCCGATGTGGAACAAATAATTCCCGCTGCGCCCATATCCTGCATTCCAATGACAGCTCCTGTTTTGATCACCTCAAGACAGGCTTCTAATAATTTTTTTTCCTGGAAGGGATCTCCGACCTGTACGGCTGGCAACTCTTCAATGCTTTCCGCGGTGATGTCCGCCGATGCAAATGATGCCCCGCCAATCCCGTCTTTACCGGTGGCACTACCGACAAACAACACCGGGTTTCCTTCACCCGTTGCCGTTGCAGAAACCGTTTCATTAATTCGGACAATGCCAACGCTCATGGCATTCACCAATGGGTTGGTATGATAGCAATCATCGAAATAGATTTCACCACCTACCGTTGGCACACCCAGGCAGTTTCCGTAATGACCAATTCCGTGTACTACTCCAGCCAGCAAGTGTTGAGTTTTGTCTTCCTTTAGATCACCAAATCGAAGCGAATTGAGAGCTGCAATTGGTCTTGCGCCCATGGTGAAGATATCCCTGTGGATTCCGCCAACACCAGTAGCAGCTCCCTGGAACGGTTCGATCGCTGAAGGATGATTATGTGATTCAATTTTAAATACGACCGCAAGCCCGTCACCAATGTCCATCAGGCCGGCATTCTCCTCACCGGCCTTTACCAACATACGACCACCTTCGCGAGGCAGGGTCTTTAACCATTTTATCGAATTCTTGTAGCTGCAGTGTTCACTCCACATGCCAGAAAAAGCGCATAGCTCATTGAAATTTGGGGTGCGACCTAGTTTTTGCCTGATAAGATCAAATTCTTCTTCTGTGAGTCTTAGTTGCTGGGCCGTTTTCGCAGTTATTTCCATGCCGCAAAAATAGACAACCGGAAATAGATAACTCACAATTGTGAAACAAACTATCCACTTTGATGACAGTAATTTTTAAATCGGGTATGCTCAATAATTTTTATTTTGCGATCTAAACTACTGCTGATTGGAATATTTGCTGTTTGTAGGTTATCTCGTGTTGTTCGCGTGGCTGGTCACCAAGACAAAATTTTTTATCAACTCCGGTTTAAGCAGTTCTCAACTCATTATTATTTTTTTATTGAAGGTAATGGCTGGCATTTTTTATGGCTGGGTCGGCATTTATTATGGTAATCATGCGCAAATGGTCGACACGTGGAGCTATCACTATAATAGCATCCAGGAATACAACCTTCTCTACAAAAATCCCCACGAATACCTTGTTAATTTGTTCAGAGATCCTTATGACGATGGGGTTACAAAATTTTTATCCAGCAACAAGTCCTACTGGAACGATTTAAAAGGAAACATTTTTATTAAAGTATTGTCGATATTCAACGTTTTTAGTTTTGGACATTATTACACCAACGTTATTTTTTATTCTTTCATAAGCATGTTTGGGCCGATTGCCATCTACCGCGTGATGAATGAGGTTTATCCAGGAAAAAAGTTGCAAGTGCTCATTGCGGTGTTCCTGATTCCATCTTTTCTCTATTGGGCAAGCGGCCTTCACAAGGAAGGATTGATATTCCTGGGATTTAGCCTTGTGATTTATAACTTTTATTTCGCCTTAAGAAGGAGAAAATTTTCAACTGCAAATATCCTCTTCATCCTTCTTGGATTGCTGATAGTCGTGACGTTGAGGAATTTTTTGATTATCATTCTTGTTCCTGCACTTCTTGCCTGGTTTCTGGCAACCAGGTTCCCTAAAAAACCACTGGCAGTTTTTGGTATTTGTTATCTATGCTTTGTGATCTTCTTTTTTACTGCCGGGTATATAAATGGTAATCTTGATTTTCCGCAGGCCGTAGTGACAAAGCAAAAAGAGTTTGTGGCCCTGCTTGGGAACTCCTCCGTTCCAATGAAAGAGCTAGAGCCTACGTTTTCAAGTTTCATACTAAACACACCGCAAGCTGTCAGCCTATCTATGCTTCGACCTTACCCATCCGACGTCAAGCATATCCTATCCCTCGCTGCAGCTGTGGAAACGGCCTTCCTCTTATTTCTTGTCTTTCTTTTCTTTGCCCTAAAGAATCGAAATGGACGGTACGCTACCTCGTCGACTTTTGTTTATTTCTGCCTGTTTCTTTCATTTTCCGTCTTGATCACCATCGGCTATGCCGTCAATAACCTTGGCGCAATCGTGAGATACCGCAGCATTGTTTTGCCGCTTCTGCTGGTCCCGGTCTTCTGCGGGATAAACTGGCAAAAGGTCTCTGGGGTCCTCTTAAATAACATTAAGAATAAAAACAATATTGCTAAAAACGGTAATTTGGCCTAGCAAAATGCCTCAACAATAGTAAATTCTTCAGCTTTTTTCCACATTTCGCAAGAAAATGCCGCCTATTTTCAAAAAAACTTGGAAAAAAAATCTCTATCCCCTTTTTTTGCATAAGAAACTCACCACAATCACATTAAAACAAAGATCTATGCCAGTATCAAAACTCGAATACATTTGGCTTGATGGTTATAAGCCAATGCAAAGCCTGAGAAGCAAAACAAAGATTGAAAGAGACTACAATGGCACCCTCGATGGAACTCCAGTATGGTCCTTCGATGGTTCATCAACTGAACAGGCACCCGGCGGATCGTCGGACTGTTTGCTTAAACCGGTGTTCGTGGTAAAGGATCCGCAACGCAAGAACGCTTACCTGGTTATGTGCGAGGTATTAAACCCCGATGGCACAGCTCATGAGTCAAACGGCAGAGCGACAATCGAGGACGACGATAATGATTTCTGGTTTGGCTTCGAGCAGGAGTACTTTCTCTGGAACCCGGACAGCGACAGGCCCATTGGATTTCCCGAGGGAGGTTTTCCAAGGCCCCAGGGCCCCTATTATTGTTCAGTGGGTGCTAAAAACGCTTATGGCCGTGCGATCGTTGAAGAACACTTAGATGCCTGCTTAGAGGCTGGACTTAATGTGGAAGGCATCAACGCAGAAGTAGCGACCGGGCAATGGGAGTTCCAAATTTTCGCCAAGGGTGCTAAACAAGCAGGTGACGAGGTGTGGGTGGCGCGCTATCTTCTTGAAAGAATTGGGGAGAAATATGGTGTTGCCGTGAACTGGCATTGCAAACCCCTCGGTAGCCTTGATTGGAACGGCAGTGGCATGCATGCCAATTTCTCTAATGGCCTCATGAGAACCTGTGGCAATCGTGAGACGTTTGAAAAAATTTGTGAATCATTCAGGCCTGTAATCAAGGAACACATCGAAGTTTACGGCCCCGACAATAATTTGCGCCTAACGGGTAAACACGAAACAGCCGCAATTGATGAATTCACTTATGGCATCTCTGACCGCGGTGCTTCAATACGCATTCCAATCAGTACAATCGAGAGGGGTTGGAGAGGCAGGCTCGAAGATCGCCGGCCAAACAGCGCAGCTGATCCCTATAAAGTAGCGGCAAGAATAGTAACGACCGTCAAAGCTGCCGCAGTTGAATATGCCATAAAAGATATGAAGGTGGCGTAATAAAACGAACGCGATTAAAATTGACGAAAGGGGTAAGCGTACGAAGCTTACCTCTTTAATTTTTCCCTACATTTAGCGAATTAAAAAACCAAATACACATGTCACTTCGATTTAACGCAATTAACAACCTAAATACTAGCCAGGAAACCGACGTGGAAGGATCGACAAAGATCACGGCCATTTTTTGCGAAAATGTTTTTACCCACAAGACGTCAAGACAATATTTGAGTGATGAAGCTTTTAAAAGCCTGATGTCATCTATTAAGGCCGGTCAGAAAATAGACAGGGAGGTTGGTCACCAGATCGCGAATGGCATTCGCGCCTGGGCAGAGAGTAAGGGAGTTACTCACTTTACACATTGGTTTCAACCATTAACAGGATCCACAGCTGAAAAGCACGATTCCTTTTTTACTATAAAAAGCGACGGCACGCCTATTGAACAATTTGAGGGCGATGCCTTAATTCAACAGGAGCCTGATGCATCTTCATTTCCCAGTGGCGGTTTGCGCGCCACATTTGAAGCCCGCGGCTATACGGCCTGGGATCCTTCCTCACCTCCTTTTATTATGGAAATCGGCCAGGGAAAGACTCTTTGCATACCGACCATTTTTGTTTCATACACAGGAGAATCTCTCGATTACAAGGCGCCGCTTTTGAAAGCGTTAGAAGCATTGAACCGGGCTGCGGTAGATGTCTGCAACTATTTTGATAAGAATGTAACAAGGGTCACGGCTACACTTGGCTGGGAACAGGAATATTTCGTAATTGACGAGGGCTTATACAATGCTCGGCCAGACCTTGTTCTCTGTGATCGAACTGTTTTTGGTCATGGGTCAGCAAAAGGTCAGCAACTGGAAGACCATTATTTCGGCTCCATTCCGGAAAGGATTTACGCGTTTATGCGGGATTATGAAGAAGAGGCTTACAGGCTGGGCATTCCACTACGCACGCGTCACAATGAAGTTGCGCCCTCCCAATTTGAATGTGCACCAATTTTTGAAGAAGTGAATCTCGGCGTGGATCACAATACGTTGCTCATGGACGTGATGAGCCGTGTGGCAAGCCGTCACAAGCTCAGAGTGCTGCTGCACGAGAAACCTTTTGCAGGAATCAATGGAAGCGGCAAACACAACAACTGGAGTATGGCCACTGATACCGGAGTAAACCTGCTGGCCCCTGGTAAAACGCCAAAGACAAATTTGATGTTTCTCACCTTTTTTGTGAATACCATTAAAGCCGTGCATGATTATGCAGATGTGCTGAGAGCATCGATCGCATCTGCTCCAAATGATCACCGCCTTGGCGCTAATGAAGCCCCGCCGGCGATTATTTCTGTTTTCATTGGTCAGTATCTCTCGAAAGTTTTGCAGGACGTTAAAGAGCGTGTGTCCGAAAAAATGGATGAGCAGGATGAAAGCATGCTGAAAATTGATATCCATAAAAGTATCCCCGAACTGTTGATGGATAACACTGATCGTAACCGTACATCTCCCTTTGCATTTACCGGAAACAAGTTTGAGTTCCGCGCGGTGGGCTCTTCGGCAAATTGTGCCAATGCAATGACTTCGTTGAACACCATTATTGCGGAAACGTTAAGAAAGTTTAAAGCCGATGTGGACGCGTTGATTGATAAAGGCGAAAAGAAAGAGATCGCTATTATGCATACCATTCGTGAATATGTCGTTGCGAGCGAAAAGGTCCTGTTTGAAGGAAACAATTATAGCGAGGAATGGGAAAAGGAAGCCGAGAAAAGAGGCTTGCCTAATGTAAAAACTACGCCTCTTGCACTAGACTTCATGGTGACTGACAAAGCAAAAAAATTGTTCGAGCACAATCACGTGTATACTCACGCAGAACTGGAAGCCCGGCATGAGATTGAGCTGGAAAAATACATTAAAAAGGTACAGATAGAAGGAAGGATAATGGGAGAGCTTGCCACGAGCCACATTTTACCGCCAGCGATTCGTTATCAGAATTTACTGGCAAATAACATCAGGGGTTTGAGAGAATCGGGCCTGGAGGAATCGGCGTATTGCAATCAAAAACAAATATTGGAAAAAATATCAGAGCACATAAGTAAAACGAGCGACTTGGTAGAAAAAATGATCATCGCAAGAAAGGAATGTAATAACATATCCGATACCAGGACCAGGGCCATTGCCTACTGCAGCCAGGTGAAGGAACGTTTCTTTGATGAAATCCGCTATCATGTTGATAAGTTGGAGTTGCTTGTTGACGACAAAGAATGGTATTTGCCGAAATACAGAGAGATTCTTTTCCTCAGATAAAGCTTCCTTCAAAATTCAAAAGTCAAAAGTAAAAGAGTGGCCTATAGATAATGGCTGTCCTTTTTTGACTTTTGAATTTTCGACTTTTGAATTTGAATTTTACCTCTTAAAGTTTGCCTTCATAACTCGCAACACATTTCCTCCAAGAATTTTTTTGATTGATTTGTTGGAATACCCTCTTCTTTTGAGTTCCGCCGTGATCAGAGGATATTTGGTGACGTCATCCATACCAACGGGTAATGATGAGACGCCGTCAAAATCGGACCCGATGCCTACATAATTATCCCCGACGAGTTTTACAATATAATCGATGTGATCAACGAGCTTGGAAATCGTTGGCCGGTAAGGCTCGAGCCGGGCTGAAAAATATTTTTTCCATACGTCGTTAAGTTTTGCTGCGTCATAACCTTTACCCAGCGAGTCCTTAATTCTTCTGCCCTCAGAGCCTTCAAGCTCGTCCATATGCTTCGCAAAGTTACTGTCGATAAACCCTGAATAGAAATTGACGCAAATGACCCCTCCATTTTTTGCCACTGCCTTTATCTGTTCGTCTTTCACATTTCTAAAAACCGGACAGATGTTCCATACTGAACTATGCGATAATAAAACAGGCTTCGATGTTGCAGCAAGCGCATCGTAAAAAGTTTTCTCTCCTGTATGCGAGAGATCAACAATTACACCCAGCTGGTTCATTCTATAAACCACTTGCTTCCCAAAATTTGTGAGCCCTTTGTGTTTTAGACTATCGGCATGTTTCGTTTCATCCATTGCGCTTGTAGCCCATGATGTGCTATTGTTCCATGTTAAAGTCATGTAACGCATGCCGCGCCTGCTCAAGCTGTCAAGCTTCGCCATGTCATCCTCAATCATGTGACCTCCTTCGACACCAATAAGGGCAACCAGTTTTTTTTGACGAATGCCTTTCTTTACCTCTTTGTAAGTAGTTGCAACCGCGATACGCGAAGGATTGCGCAGTGCAATAAACTCCAGGGAATCAATTTCCTGGTTGGCGTCTTTGAAGAAACCCGTTCCGCTTGGATCGTGCGGACGAGCCTCTTTGTTGCGCGGAGTTTTGTCAGTCCAGACAGAAAAAAATTGTACATCCACGCCACCCTCTTTCCACCTGTCGAAATCACTGTGACCCGAAGTCAACCGATGAGAGATATCTTTTCCTTCCAGTACGGATTCGGACAGTACGTCGTTATGAGTATCAACCAGCACAGCTTTATAGTGAAATTTTTTTGTGGATTGTGCTGCAACTGGTAAAGAATAAATCATTGCAAAGAGGAAGAGCCAATTCTTCATGTTGGGGATTTCGCGGTGTCAAAATAACCACCTTTAAATCATTTCCAATAAAA
>AR_comb_assmDRAFT_10135872_pt1 | contig 18530 bp, 15 predicted proteins | sample ArasoioldDNA_FD_10543 | JGI IMG/M metagenome (IMG submission 10543) | reverse complement strand
TCGTAGACGGCGCATCCGAGTTTGGCAATCTTCGCCGTCACTTCTATCTCAAAACCAAAACCGCTTGATTTAATGATCATGTTGCGAATGATCTCGCCGCGGAACGCTTTGTAGCCCGTTTCCACATCCGTCATGTTGAGGTTCGTCAACATGTTCGAGCTAAACGTCAGGACCTTATTGGCGAGAAAGTGATAGAAGTAGAGAACCCGCGTGGCCTTGCGCACCAGGAACCGCGATCCGTAAACGACATCCGCATGACCTTCGAGAATCGGCTTAATCACGCCCGGTATTTCTTTCGGATCGTATTCAAGATCAGCGTCCTGGACGATTACGATATCGCCGCGCGTCATCGCGAAGCCTGTTTTTAGGGCCTCCGTCTTGCCGGAATTCTTTTGGTGTCGCCTCACTCTGATACGGGAGTCAGAAGCGGCGAGACCTTCGGCAATCTCAGCCGTGTGGTCACGCGAACAATCGTCTACGATCACGATCTCCAGCAGATGTGGGAGTTCCAGTAGTTTTTTAACTACACCGGCCAGTGTGTTCTCTTCGTTGTACGCGGGAATCACGACCGACAGTTTTTTGTTGTCGTCGTCTGTCATGAGCTGTGTAGAGCGCCTTTGTTTATTGTCCTCGTAATCATTTTCACACGTGGTATCGCAGACTCATATAAGTGGAGATGCAGTGTCAAAATTTGGCGCCACCACCACCTTAATTCAGTAGTTCAGTATCCCAACTACCCGGCCGTCGGATACCGGTTTTGACTGCAGCCACGTACGCACAGTTTTTTAGCCAGCGCCGGGCGTAGTGAATATCGTCTCGCAGGAAGACCCAATACGGCTGGTGGATCGCCTTCGCAAGTTTAGTCATCGCCCAAGTCCTGCGAACCGGCGAGAGCTTGACCGAACATGAGATCAACGCTGTGAACTCATCGAAATCTATTTTGTCGGCCCCAATTGTCTTCCGGAAAATGTCATATGTGGCGAGAAGCTGGTCATTCCTTTTAGATAACGTAATTTGGTCCTGGTGCACGCGATAGAGAAGCAGGTATTCCGGCAAATTAGCAAGTTTATGCGTGGTTCTGATTCTGAGCCATAGGTCGAAATCCTGGGCGTACCGCATTTGTTCGTCGTAGCGCTGCGCGTCCAAAAGCGAGCGACGAATCGTTGCTGAGGGGTGAATAATCGGCGATGGACGCCAATAATTGTATTCTAAATGCTTGCCCACCGGCGGCTCTCGTGAACCGGTAACTTGACCCTTTGAGTCAATATCTTTTGCCCACGTCCCGCACGCGCCGACTTCCCGCTGAGCATCCATATAAGCCACCTGCTTGGACAAACGCTCAGGGAGGCTTATGTCATCGCTGTCCATTCGGGCGACGTATTCGCCGCGCGCCAAATCCAAACCGATATTCAAGCTCCGGGTCAGGCCGACGTTGGCAGGATTGCGGATGACGTTTATTCTCGGGTCCTGGTAGGAGTTAATGATCTCCAGACTGCGATCGGTCGAAGCGTCATCCACGATTAAGTATTCAAAATCGGTGAAGGTCTGGCAGAGAATGCTATCGATGGCTTCAGCCAAGTATTTCTCGCCGTTATGAACGGCCATTAGCACTGACACCCTCGGAGTCATAAGCTCTTTTCGCCGCCCTGCTCCAGCCAAAGTGCCAGCATAAGCAAACACCACGTTTGATAATTATCTCTAGCGACGTAGGTGCGACTGGCCTTGAAAGGTATCAACGAAAAAAGCGCGTGTGTAGGATCATCGAGCACTTTGCTCTTTAGCCGCGCCACCGTGGTTAGCTTCAGCCAGTCTCGCACGGGAGCGCCAAATCCCTGCTTGCTTTTTTCGCGAATAGTCTGCGTCCAAAATCTGCCGTAACACTGTCGTAGGATCCATTTGTCCTCGCGGTCCGTAATCTTTAGCCGGTCGGGCAACGAAATACAAAACGAGGCGAAGTCAACATCCAGAAAAGGCGCACGCAGTTCCAGCCCATGGGCCATTGAAGCACGATCTGTTTTGACCAGAATGTCGCCCGGCATGTAGTCCTGCAGATCCATCCGCATCGCCACATCCACGGTTTCTCGCAAGGGGTCCATTCCAAGCCCATCTGAGCCGTTCGAACTAACATCGGTATTCAGTTGACGCAACTCATCGTCAGTAAAATGGGTATTCTGCGCCAAGTGCGCTTCCTTTATGGACGAGAATCGCCTCCACATCGCCGCGCCCTGCGCCTTTTGCTGCAACTCAGTGGAGCGCAATACGCCCGCCCGGCGAGAGATGCCCGCCGCGTAACGCATCAGTCCGGCCACGCGTGTAAGTTTTGGGCTGGTCCGCTGCATGTCATGCAGCGGCCTGTACCAGTAGTCGTATCCTCCTAATAATTCGTCGCCTCCGTCACCTGTTAAGACCACCTTGCAAAAGCGCCTGGCCTCGCGCGAGATGAGATACGTTGGGATGTTGGAACTGTCGGCGAAAGGTTCGTCATAGACACGAGTCATCTCTACCATCAACTGTGCAATGTCTTCATGTTTGTCTTCTAGTTCAACGTGGTCGGTCTGGTAGAGTCGCGCGATCTCTCTCGCATGCGGCAATTCGTTAATCGATTCGCCGAAGCCGAACGAAACCGTTCGCAGCGGGGTCCGGCTACGGCTTGCAGCGGCCACGACTGAACTCGAGTCCACGCCGCCACTGAGGAACGCGCCCAGGGGAACGTCGGCCACTAACTGTTTCTTGACCGCTCGCTCAAACAGACGCTGGAATTCGTCAATGGCATCCTCCACAGTGACGACCTCGTTCGTCTCCGGCAGATGCCAATATCTTTCGACGGTGAGGCGGCCGTCTTGCAATACCAAACTATGAGCGGGCGGTAGTACGAAAACATTTGTGTATATGGTTTGATGGGGGTGGACGTACTGATGACGCAAGTAATGAGTTATTGACTTCCGGCTTAACTTCGGTTGAATCAATTCGCTCGCGATTAAGGCTTTAATCTCAGAGGCAAAAATGAATTGACCGTTCGGTCCCCAGGCGTAGTAAAAGGGCTTCTCGCCGAATCGATCTCTCGCGGCGAAAAATGTTCGCGTGCGGTCGTCCCACAGAGCAAAAGAGAACATGCCCGGCAGGTGCGTGAGCATGTTCGTGTGGTACAGGTCGTATAAAGCCAAAACGACTTCTGTATCAGACGTGGTCATGAACGGATAGTCGCGTAAGCCCTTTTTTATTTCCTGATATCCATAAACTTCCCCGTTGAAGGTGAGGCCGACTTTTCCATCCCGCGAAAACATCGGCTGGTCGCCAGTTTTGAGATCGATAATGCTCAAGCGCGCGTGGCCCAAGGCGCAGTCAGGAAAAAAATGCGCGGCGGACCCGTCCGGCCCTCGATGTCTTAATGCCGCAACCATACGGTTCACAGCCGACTCGTAGCCCACGCAATTAGGCACAACAATGCCTGCTATTCCGCACATCAGTTCAGCCCCAATTCCCCGGATAAGTTATTTTTCAACAGATTCTCGTTGTCCTTTTCCCTTTACGCCCACGAATGTCGTCGTTCCCCAAGGTCGCTGAGTTAAGTTGTTACAACCAGCAGCGCTAAACCATGAGATTAGCTCCTCGGGGGTGTGCGTGGATGCGTACGAGGGCGTTATCGCGTCAAAAACATCAAGCGTACGCCACCTCGGATCAGGGAAATTCACGTTGACGAAGACATACTTCTCCAAATAACCGGCGAAATATCTAACCTTAGGAATTCTTCTGAGCAGGAGAAGAGCATGATAAAGGATATGGGCAGAAAAGTGTGCATAACCCAGCGCCAATTTGTTTCCAAAGAGAGATTTACTCGCGTTATGAATCTTCCTATAAATCGTTACGGACGGATAATCGTAAAGCCCTTCTTTTGAGTACACGCTACAAGCGACCTGCCCGTTTTCCTTTACCACTCCGAAAAGCTTCTCCAGGCCCTTAGCCGGATCAGGCGTATGGTGTAGCACCCCGATCGAGTAGCCTGCGTCAAAACTATTTTTCCTAAAAGGCGGATTTAGAATGTCACCTTGAACAATTAGAACCCCGGGGTCATCCTTAAAATTTTCTCGCGCGGACTCGACCGCCATGCTCATATCTATGCCGACCGTAATGCCTCCCCTGCGCCGGACGACGTCCAAGAATCTGCCGGGGCCGCATCCGAATTCGACAATCATCTTGCCTTTTAAGAACTCTTCCGAGAAGCCAGTGATCGTATCAAACATCTTTTCCGTATGCCCGGCCATTGGCCCGCCGACGTTTTCTGAGTCGAACTGCACCCGAGACCACTTTTGCCACTCGTATCCGAAGCTTTCAGCGTAAAGTTCCTCATCCACAAACCTCGGCACGCCTCTCACGATTGGATATTGGATTGTTCCCTCCTCATTCACGAGAGTACCGCTTTTAACAGTGCCATCTTCAAAAATTTCACTCACGCGCAGGTGAAGGTTTGCACCTGTTTTAGGGCAACAAAGGATATCCCCGAATTTAGTTTGCATTTTCCTTAACCAATTAAACCCGGATTCATGACAGACCCAGCGGGTAAAAGAGGAGAGACCGACGGCCTATCCTAACCGGCACCCACGTCCAGGATCGCGGTGTATCCCGAGGGAGCCCAGAAAGTGGATTTCGATAATTGACCTATTGTCCTACTCTGTGACACGCTCCGCGGCCTGCATTACTCCATCGAACAACGTCTGCACGTAGCGCAACAGTCTACGCTTCACTCGGTGGAAAAACGACGGCGGCTGCAAGGAATTGAGACCGTCATGGAGCACCATGAGGCCGAGCGAGAGATGAAGCCGATAGAGTGGACCTGCCCGCGCCGCGTACTTACGCGCGATGCGACGGGCATCGTTCCATATTTCGCCCTGGTCAACGTTATGGCTTGTCTTCGTACCCTGATAATAGCGAAAGTTGCCGAACGTCTCATCTACGTAAACGACCCTGGCGGCGCGGAAGGCGCGCAGCAAGAAATCATAATCCATGGCGTAGTGTTCCTCGACCTCGAACTCGCCTATCTTTTCATGCAGCGACCGGTGATAGAAGTAGGCGCTTGGATTATTTGGCATTTTGAAACGCCACACTTGCAGAAGTTGGTAATACATGGTGTCCGGGCGGTTCAGCCAAAGAAGCTTGCCGTGCTCGTCGATAACATTACAGTTGCCAATTAGGATGCTTGGTTCCGGTAATGTTTGAAAAATCTTCAGTGCAGTAGTCAGGGCGCTCGGTTCATAAAAATCGTCCGCATTTAGAAAGCCCATCAAGTCTCCGCGGGCCATGCGGATTCCCTTGTTCATCGCGTCCGACTGGCCTTTATCTTTTTCCGAAACCCAACGAATATGCGGATAAGTTTCCGAATACTGCTTGACAATCTCCAAGGTCCGATCGGTTGAACAACCGTCGATAATCAGGTGTTCGACGTCTGGACAGTTCTGGTCAATGACAGAACGAATGCAGGATTCGATAAACCGCTCGCCATTAAAGACCGGAGTTATTACAGAAATCTGCATGATTCAGGAGAACACTACTTCTCGCAAAGCGTCGCGATTAGCCATGAACCACCTAATTGTTTTCGGAATCCCATCGTGTAGACGGTGAGCAGCTTGAAAGCCGAATAGTTGTCTTGCACGAGTTACATCCAAACATCGTCGTGGCTGGCCATTCGGCTTGGTGGTGTCCCAAATGAAACGACCTTGATATCCAAGTTCGGATGCGATCATATGAGCGAGATCTTTGATCGACACTTCCTCCCCGGTTCCTAAATTAACCGGCTGGCGGCCGTCATAGCGTTCGGTCGCGAGTACCACACCTTCAGCGGCATCTTCCACGTAAAGAAATTCCCGAGTCGGCGAACCGTCACCCCAAAGGACAACTTCATCCTGACCGGTATCTTTGGCCTCCGCGACCTTGCGGATCAACGCGGGAATGACGTGCGACGTCTTCAGATCGAAATTGTCGCGGGGCCCATAGAGGTTCACCGGCAACAGAAAGATACAATTAAATCCGTATTGTGCCCGGTAGGCCTGCGCCTGCACCAACATCATTTTCTTGGCGAGTCCATAGGGAGCATTTGTCTCTTCAGGATAACCATTCCACAAGTCTTCTTCGCGAAAGGGTACCGGAGCAAACTTCGGATAGGCGCAAACGGTCCCGAGCGCGACGAACTTTTCCACGTTCGACCGCCGCGCGTATTCGATCAACTCAATTCCCATGATTGCGTTGTCGTAATAAAAACGCCCGGGATTTTCGCTGTTGGCGCCAATGCCGCCGACAACGGCGGCCAGGTGAATCACGACGTGAGGCTGGGTATGTTCGTATAACCTGACGATCGCATCGCGATCGCGCAAGTCATACTCAGAGCGACGCGGCACAAAGACATCGGCGTTACGCGCGCGCAATTTCTCGACCAAAACCGATCCGAGAAAACCGGATCCTCCGGTAACCACCACTCGCTTACCCGACAACTGCACGCTGTTCTCTCCGGTTAGCGGGATTCTCGCTTTCCATGTCGGCGTCTACCATGAGCCGCACGAGTTCTTTGAAAGTAGTTTTCGGCTGCCACCCTAAATTGGCTTTCGCTTTAGACGCGTCGCCCACCAGCAAATCCACTTCCGCCGGCCGGTAATATTTTGGATCTATTTCAACGTGTTCTTGCCATTCGAGACCGAGATAAGAGAACGCCTCTTCCAGAAATTCACGCACCGAATGAGTTTCTCCCGTGGCGATGACATAGTCATCGGCCTGGGCCTGCTGCACCATCAGCCACATCGCTTCGACATATTCCTTTGCGTATCCCCAATCGCGTTTCGCATCCAAATTGCCCAGATATAACTTTTCTTCCAGCCCTGCTTTGATCCGCGCTGCCGCACGAGTAATCTTGCGCGTAACGAAAGTTTCTCCGCGACGCGGCGACTCGTGATTGAAAAGAATTCCGTTGCAGGCGAAAATGCCGTACGACTCCCGGTAATTCACGGTGGCCCAATAAGCGTAAACCTTGGCGGCGCCGTAGGGGCTGCGCGGATAAAATGACGTGCCTTCGGTTTGCGGAACTTCACGCACCTTGCCGAACATCTCTGAACTGCTCGCCTGATAAAAGCGGGAGCCGACCTGACTCTGGCGAATGGCTTCGAGAATTCGGATCGTGCTGAGCCCCGTCACATCGCCGGTGTACTCCGGAATATCGAAGCTCACCCGTACGTGACTCTGTGCCGCCAGGTGATAAATCTCTTCCGGCTGAATGTGATAAAGAAGCTTAATTAGATTAGTTGAGTCGGCAATGTCGCCGTAGTGCAAAAACAGGCGGACACCGTGAATATGTGGATCCGTGTACAGGTGATCAATACGACCGGTATTAAAGGTTGAAGCGCGGCGAATAATCCCATGAACTTCGTAGCCTTTGTCGAGCAACAACTCTGCCAAATACGAGCCATCCTGCCCGGTTATGCCGGTGATGAGAGCTTTTTTCACTGCTAGGTGCGTTTTCTAAAAGTTACGCGAGCTTCTCACAAACTACGATAAACTTCCAGCGTCTGACGGGCTGTCTCGTTCCAGGAAAATCGGGCCGCGTGGGCCAGGCCGGCACCGCGGCGCTGTGTAGTTTCGTTGTCTTTTGAAGCGCGGTCCAGAGCGTGCACCAGACTCTCGCTTTTGTTTACTTCGAAATAGATCGGAATGTCGCCCGCCACCTCGCGCGTGGAAGGAATGTCGGACGCGACCACAACACAACCGCATGCCATTGCCTCCAGCAGAGGTATCCCAAATCCTTCGTATAAGGAAGGGTAAGCGAATAATACTGCTTGAGCGTAAAGCCGCGCGAGGTAATCGTCGGCGACTTCAGTTAGCAAGTGCACGCGTTGGCTGATATCTAACTGCGACAGGCGTTGATTCTCATCTGGTGTCCATGCCGAATCGCTCACGACGATCAGATCGACCTCATCGCGATTTTGCCAATGGGCGAACGCTTCGAGCAGCAAATCAAAATTTTTGTAGTGCCCGCGACGCCCCACATACAATAGGAATGGTCGCGGCCAGACTTTGCTAACCGCATCAGGGAGAGATTGATTGAAAACGTCACTGTGGGCCAACGGCACAACAAAAGTCTTCCCGCTCGCGAGTCCGTAGAATTCCTCCACGTCGCGGCGTGTTGTTTCCGAAATACAGATAATTGCATCAGCTTGCGCTACGGCGCGACGTTTCTGCTCCCTCACCTCCTCATCGAAAGATTCGTTGAACAAGTTCGAATAACGCTCATAAATCATGTCCACAATCGTGACCACCTGCTTGCCTTTCCAACGTGACGGCAATGTGTAATAAGTCGAATGCCAAATCTGGCCTTTGCCATCTCCTATCAGAGACCGGTAGACCAGGCTCCTGACAGAGACCGCGTGCGGGCCCCAAAAGCGCCAGGGCCGCAGGTAACGTTCGACAATTGGCAACCGGCGGTGATTTATCTGAGGGTGTTGTGGCAACGGTTGCTGTAGGGTGCGATCCGCCATCGTCAGCAGTGTGATTTGGACTGATTCATCCTGTTCACACATGCGCGGAAGAATTTCGCTGTATATTCGCGAGACGCCGCCCTTGGCCTGATAATGATAAATTATGCCGTCGACGATGAGTTCCAACATTTCATTTCAATCATGCCGGCCGTGATTCCACCCTTCACGCTCTCTAATGACCAGCTGCATTTTCGCAATCGGCGCTACGCGCCTCAGATCCAACGAAATGTTCGCTTAATCAGAATTGAGTCACCGCGGTTGCGTAGGATTGCGGTCATTCAAGGGTTGAGACGTCAACTAACCCAAGGCCCATGACCAGTTCCTGCTCTTCAGGGCGCGTTCTCTTGATCGACTGGCCACGTTCGTCGACCGATTCGCTGAATTTTCCTTCACGGTAACCCTGGGACAATGTAAGTTCTGGAACGTGAGCGGGCCGTTTGTCGCGCCGCACAAAAAATGCATTAACACCGTTGCTGCAGCAACCGACAAAAGCATAGCCTTTCCGTTCCGCCAGCCAGCACAAAGCGGGCAGCGATGCGCCGAAATACAACGGTGCCTGCGGCGCTTTTTTACGATCGAAGTCTGCGCGGTAGGGAATAGTGACGGCCGCCTGATTTCCAAATCGATGATTGTATTCAACCACGACAATCACCGGATTGATCACATCGATCGCCTGCCACACCCAAAAATCGTTACCGTCGATGTCGATTGATAGCAAACCAATTTCGCCGGTTATGCCGTTTTCCCGCAATAGATCGTTGATATTATCTCGCGTGATAAAGGCTTCTACAGCCCTGAGATCGTATGCCCAGTAAATTGGATCTTTTCTTAAGCTGGCTATGTTTTCGGCGTCGCCGTCCAGCACTAAACCTGACCAGTTGTTGTTCATCAGCAAGAACCGGGTATTCGACTCGCGATAATCCTGCACTCCAAATTCAACAAAAATTTCTTGCGGCAGATCGAGATTACGAACCAGGTATTGAATAATTCCATCCTCACCCGATTGCGAAAACACGCGAAGCTCATAGTCATTAAGGTTGTGACTGTCACGCGCACTAAGCTGTCGCACCTCAATCCTGCCGAGCGCTTCTTGAACATATTCCAGCCGCCGCTCAGTACGTCGCTGCGCGAACTCGATGCGGTGCAAACGGTCGTCGAACGCCTTGAGGATTGCCCTGCCGGACTTGAGTGGGTGAAACAGGAACATGCGGCTAAACGAATTGAATAGATTCAGCGCAACTACGAATGCGCCTCCATTACCTCGAGTTGGGGCGCGGTTACGAACCGTTCAGCCTCATAAATAAAAGGCGCGCCGTTGATGATCCCATCACAGATTACATCAAGGCCCGGCTCACGGCCCGGCAAAAGTTGTCGCAGGTTATCCAGATTAAGCTGAAAGGCTGAGCCCTGATCTCCTTTTTTCATGAATGACAGCGGGATCATGCGGCGGAAGAAAAAGTGATAGGCGTATCTGCGCGCGCGTTCGGTAGCCGCTCTACTCATTCGCTGCCTAACAGGCAATTGGTCCAAAAGTCGGAAATACTCGTCCGCGTTGGCCGCGTCCCGGGTGATGCCTTTGTTACGTATCCACGCCTCGCCGGCAACAATCGTAGGAATTCCCATGCTGGTCAGTTCAACGCCGGTCTTAGTTCCGTAAATGATCACCGAATCGCACTGTGCCATCGCGGCGTAGGTGCTCACCTGGCTTTCCGGAGGAATCACAATAATATTCTTCGGCAGATCGGGAAAGACTTTTCGAATTTCGTCCACGAGCGGCTGTCGGGAAGGAAGCGTCCCTCGTATTTCCGCTGGGTGGACGCGAATCAGCAGCTGAAGTTCCGGCCGTTCGATAAAGTAACGGATGGTTTTGATTACCCATTCAAGCATGTTTGGAAAGGCGTTCGCTCGGTAGTGAAGCTGGGCGTCCCACATCACATTAGTTAACATCCCAATGCATGGTCGCGAGAAGTCCACACTGAGTTCGGCTGCGATTTTCGCAATGTCCTCCTCCGGCTTTTCGTGAAACCAAATCCAGTCCTGCGTTCCGCGCCAACGACTCTTCAAATAGTCCATCACCTCATCTTCCATCGCGTGATTCCATTCGATGTTCTCCCAATGACTGGTCGGCTCATTGAGCAGCGTGTGGTGATATGTGTCGTGATGGCTAAAGATGAAGCACTTTTTCCGGTAAGCGGGGTTCCAGTTGATGACGTGAACATTCTTCGCACGCGCAACCTCGCCAATAAGTCCCTGTGGTACATAAATCCCGTGATGGAAACAGGCTGCGGCGTAATGATTCGTCTCAAGCAAACGCCGCGTTGCGTAGGTCGTGAGTAATGAGGCTTCGAAGTACCGGCGCAGAATCGGCTCAGCATTCGGCTCAGCTTTGAGATTGCCGCTGGCAAAAAACCTCAAACCGCCTGCGAGAGCATGCTCACCGACTGCCAAATCATCCAGGCGGAAAGACTCAATGTCGCCTGCGTCAATCGTTCGCGCCAATGAACTCGCTGACTCGCGATCCTCAGGCGACAGAAAGTCACTATAGCGATGAATCCGCAAACCGAGGGGACGATACGCATTCAAGCCTGGAGCAAAGCAGTGGGCGCAAAGTTGCCGTTGCGGGCCATGAGCAGCGAATTCGTCCTGACTCGGAAGGTAACGAAGCATCGCCTGGATGCACGCTGGCAACACTTCATCGCACACCAGCACATCGACGGACGCGCCGCGCAAAGTCAACGCGGCGGCGAGCATGCTCTCGACTATCACGCCTGGGACAAAACCTCCCGCGCTCGTCGCGATTAAAATGCGCGGGCCCTTGGTCGAATTCGCCACAGCTTCGCGCCAGAGCTGACTATCGGTCTTCAGGAGTCTGGCCCAATTCGGATATGGATCTTCGGTTGGCCGCTTCGGCCGGATCCGGTTCCAAACTCTTCGAGGTAGAGATCGCATCGATGACTGACGTTATGAGTTTTCGAGGACGTGAGCAGCGAGCGAAGCGGCGTCGAGGCCGTGAAACTTCAGCACTTCCGGCGGCGTGCCGCACGCCGGATAGCCGGTAACGCCAAACTTCTTCAACGTCCGCGTTTTCAGTAGCCCCAATTCAGAGAGGGCGTCCAGCAATCGATCGCCAAGACCACCGACCGAAGCATGATCGTCGAGTGTGTAGATCGCGCGAGTGCTCTCAACTTGTGCGCAAAGCCAATCCTTGTCCGTCAGATTGAGCCAGGGCATGTTGATTACTTTCAACTGAAAGCCCTCTTGCGCAAGAATCTCAGACGCCTGCAGTGCTTCATTAAGCATCACTGGGCCATAAGCAAAGAGCACTGCATCACTCCCGCCAGTCAGCGCCACGCCCCGTCCTTCATCGAAACGGTAGTCTGGGGGCAATTCGATGATCTTTGGCGAAGGACCAATAACAAGTCGCAGAACACAATTTTGGTTGGCGCGTTCGATCACATATTCAACTGCCATTCGCGTCTCGATTGAGTTGCATGGCTGCAAGATTATGAATCCCGGCAGCGAGCCCAGCAGTGAGATGTCGCGAATACTCTGATGTGATTGACCGGGTCCTGCCGGTATCAACCCCGCATAATGATTTACATAGATGATCCGAGTTTGCTCACAGGCGTTGTTGTAAATCTGTTCGTTAGCACGAGCCGAGAGAAACGCCGCAAAGGTGTTCACCACAGGCAGCAGGCCCGAACGAGCAAGACCGCCGGCCATTGATACCATGTCCTGTTCGGCGATGCCGTTTTGAATAAACCGTTCCGGATAGCCGGCTTTGAATTTTTTAAGCCGGCAGTCGGCGGTTAAATCGGCGTCCAGGACGACGACGTGATGATTTCTGCCGGCCACCTGGGCGAGGGCGTCGCCATATGCATCGACTACGTATTCTGAAGACACGTTGCTGGTTAATTTAGCGTCAGGCGGATAATCCTCTAACGTCACCGGCAGTAAATCGTATTCAGCTAGTTTGTTATTTACACGGTTCGTTATTTCAGCGTAGGCAGCGGTAAACGAATCGTCGTCAGGCGCGCCGGCATGCCATCGGTAAAAGCCACCACCCGCCTTGAGCGCTTGTGGATGTTCCATGAAGGAAACTCCACGGCCTTTAATGGTGTCGGCGATGAGAACCTTCGGCTGATCGTGGATTGTGCGAAATTCATCGAGGACGCTGGATAACGCCGAAAAGTCATGCCCGCAACAACGCGCCACGTGCCAGCCAAACGCCCGAAACTTAGCCTCGAGATCACCCAGGTCGCCAATTTCAGATACCTGCTGATCTGACTGCAGCTTGTTATGGTCGACAATGACCGTGAGATTCGTGAGTTTCTGATACACCGCACTTTGAAGCGACTCGTAAATCTGGCCTTCCTGCAGTTCGCCGTCGCCGGTCATAACAAACACTCGACCGCCCCAACCGCGCATTCGTTTGGCAAACGCAAAGCCCTTGCCCTTTGAAATGCCCATCCCAAGCGAGCCAGTGTTCGCTTCCATTCCGGCGGTACCAACATCAGGATGTCCATACGTTCCGCCGAACCTGCGTAACTTCACAAACTTGTCTTTCGGCAGGATGCCGAGCGAAAAAAGTACTGAGTAGTGTCCGGGAACGTCATGGCCCTTGGAAGAAAAATAGATGTCCCGGTTGGGATCGTCGATGCCAATAGTAGCGACGTTCAACTCTGCGTAGTAGAGGAACGTGACGATGTCGAGTGAACTAAAGCTCGAGCCGAGGTGTCCCGACCCGGCCCGCTTCACTGAGGCCAACGTGTTTGCCCGGCACATGTCGGCCAGCAGTTCGAGGTGAACATTTTGCGGCAAAGCCGCGGAGCGAATCCGTCGGAACTCATCCAGCGGTATGAGTGAAATATCGACCATGACCAGTTTTGAGTTAAGCAGGATACCGAGGCTGAGAGATGCGAGGCAAATCGGCAGCGCTCGTTTCAATCAATTTTTGAGCGATCTGCCAATCCAGCGAGTGGTTGACATCAAACCCCTCGTAGCCTTCGGTGAAAAATGGGATGAGCACGGTGCCGCAGATCGTGCGGCCTTCGAACACAACCCTGCACCAGGCAATTTCCAGGCTGGCGTTCTGAACGTAAACCTCGGGCAGCGATTGGTATTGACTGCTGTGCCAGGGTAGTTCCGAGGGAGTCAACGGCAGCAGCGGCAACATTCTGTTTTGTCGCACTACCCACATCTTTCCGGGATGCTGCTTGCACTTCTCGACCGCCCGCAATGAATCGACACCATCTTCACTGATAAACTGCTCCCATGCGCGACGAATGGTAGCTGCCTGCCGGAAAGGGCTCGTCGGGCGCAGAATGCTGAAACAATCGAATTCGCGACCCTGTTCGCGAAGCCGTTGCAACGTGTATTCGACCCACTCGATGTCGGGTGAAAGATCACCGGCGAACTCAGGCGGGCGAAGGAACGGCACCTCAGCTCCGTAGTGCGTTGCGATCGTGCCGTAGGATTCTGAGTCAGTCGATACGACCACACTTTGAAACACTCGACTTTCCAACGCGGCGGCGATCGTATACGCCATCACCGGGTGATCCGCCAACAACCGCACATTCTTATCCGGTACGCGCTTTGAGCCCGCGCGGGCGGGAATGAGCGCGATCGCGGTCGGTTCTTTCAACGTAGCCGGCAATTGGATTAGACCTGTTCGGGATCGATGCTGATGTAAACGTCTTTCAGGTTCGAATAAATATCGAGCGCTTCGGTGCCTGGTTCGCGTGATCCGTTCCCCGACTGCTTCACACCGCCGAAGGGCATGTGCGGCTCACTACCAAACGTTCCGGCGTTAACTATTGCTACTCCAGTCTGAACTTCCTGCGTAAACTCAATTGCCCGATGAATGTTTCGCGTGTGAATGCAAGCCGTCAGCCCATAAGGAGAATCATTCGCCAACGCCAATGCTTCGCGAAAGTCTTTCACCCGGTACAGACAAGCGATTGGCCCAAACAATTCTTTCACAGAAATCTCAGCTTCGGGTCTGGCGCTTTCGATTAGGGTGGGTGCGAGATAATAGCCTTGCCGGTGTGCTGCATCATCCAGTCGGTAACCACCAGTTAGGACAGTCGCACCGTCCTCACGCGCACGCTCAATGGCCGCCACCATTTTTTGCAGTTGCCGTTCATTGATGACCGGTCCAAAATCCGCATCGTCACTAGTGCCTACGCGCAGTTTTTCACATGCTGCGATCAGCAGCTGTTGAAATTGATCGTAGATTGGAGCGAAGACGATAATCCGGCTTCCGGAAGCACAGCGTTGACCGGCGTTGCTGAAGGCAGACAACAGCACCCACTTGACGGCGTTCTCCAGGTCTGCGTCGTCGCAGACAACGAGAGCGTTCTTGCCGCCTAGTTCCAGAGAAATTTTGGCAAGGCGTTCGCCCGCCTCGACCGCGATGCGCCGTCCCACGGCAGTGGATCCGGTGAAACTTATCACGCTCACATCAGTATGGCGGACGAGCGGAGCACCAGCTTCCTCGCCGTAACCATTTATTACGTTCAGCACGCCGGCCGGTAAACCGGCGTCGTGCGCAATTCTGCTGAATGCCCATGCCGTTGCAGGTGTGTCTTCTGCGGCTTTCAGCACAGCTGAGTTGCCGCAAATTAACGCCGGAAAAACTTTCCAGGCCACATTGGCGATTGGTGTATTTGCGGCGATGATTAATCCGACGACGCCCATCGGCTGCCGGATGGTCATCGCGTGCTTGTGAGGAACCGCAGATGTGGTAGTCCGACCATAAAGCCGCTGGCCCTCGCCAGCCATAAAGACGCCCTCAGCAACCGCGGCATCAGTCTCGCCCAACGCATCTCGATATGATTTGCCGGTCTCTGCCGCGACGATTCGCGCAACGTCTTCGCGCTGCGCTTTCAAAGACATCGCAACGTTGAGTAACACCTCACCACGCTTCACAGGCGGCAGAGCAGCCCAGCCAGGTTGCGCTGCCTTAGCCGCTTCGACCGCCTGCGCCACCTCGTCACCGCGCGAACGAGCAACCTTTGCTATCACGGTGTCGTCGGCAGGATTCCGTTTTTCGAAAAGGTCACGCGAAATCGCGCCACGTTCTTCTCCGCCAATCCAATTCAGAATCTCAGGTGGTATTGATATCTTGACCAAGTTGTTTTGCTACCAGGCGGTCCAGCCGCCATCGATGATCATGTTTGCGCCAGTCATGTAGGCGGACGCATCCGAGACCAGAAAAACAATTGCCCCAACATAATCATCCGCGTCAGCCATTCGGCCGAGCGGCACGCGCGCGATGTAGTTTTTGAGAAACTGGGGATCCTGATAGTTGAAGACTCCTGCCAGAGTCAGAGTGTTTACCCTCACATTTTTCCCGGCCCAGTAGGTGGCCAGGTATCGAGTCAAATTCAACAACGACGATTTGGACACAGAGTATGCGACCGGCTTGAAGAATGCGTCGCCGTGAGCGCGCCGGTAATCATAAATGCGTTGATCGGGAGACACTAAACCGTAGATCGAACTGATATTCACAATTGATCCGCGACCCGCCTGTGCCATCGCTCCACCGATAACCTGGCAGCAGAAGAACACCCCTTTGGTGTTTACGTCCATTACTCTGTCCCATGAACTCTCAGGATAGGATTCGAACGGGCCGGTCTCTTCGATTGGCGCGTCCGGCGGTGAATCGAGCGCGGCATTATTAATAAGGCCGTGCGGAACTCCCCATTTGGCGATGACCGCATTGAGACCAGCTTCCAAAGAATTGCGGTTCGTCACGTCCGCTTCGATTGACAGGATACGTTCAGCGCCTAAATTCCCGACGTCAGAATAATTAAAGGGCGTTACGTCGAATACAGCCACTCGCGCTCCGGCATTGATGAGAGCGGAGGTGTAGTGACGTCCAAGTTTCCCGCAACCCCCCGTTATCACAATCACCCTGTTGTCAATCCGAAAAAGCTCTTGTGACATGAATACTCACTCGCCTTCCGAGCGCAGTATCTGTTCAAACAAATCACAGACTTCGCGAACCGCGCCGTTTCCGCCCGTCATCTTCGTTTGATAAGAGGCGTACGCAAGCACGTCGGGGTGCGCGTCGCCAACGACAATCGGCAACCCTACCGCCCTGAGGACCGGCAGATCGTTAATGTCGTTTCCCACAAATGCGATCTGGTCGAGCCCAAGTCCTGCTTCTTGCGCCACTTCCTCTATCGCCGCTCGCTTATCACCGCAATTCTGAATGCAGTCGATTCCGAGCTTTCTGCTGCGCGCGGTAACGACTGGATTTGGTTCGGTTGAGATGATCACCGATCGAATCCCGAGCGCTGTCAGCTTATTAAGCCCCATCCCGTCGCTGCGGGTACATCTAACCGCCTCGCGACCGTCCTGAAAGACATACACTTTGTTATCGGTAAAAACGCCGTCGAAGTCGAAAGCAATCAGCCGGATATTACGAATGGTCCTGGCGAGCGTCGCTGCGTCCAAAGCTCTGCGGTTGTCTGTCACCTGCTACCATCCAGATCTTCGAACATAATGTTCTCGTCTTCTTTCAAGGCCCGGCGGATTACTTTGCCAATGACCTTATCGAGTTCGTACGGCGGTAATCCGTCGCTCGGCGACTTGATCGCGATATCCTCGCGCCGTAACACGTGATTCTCCGGGAGGTCAGCCGCGGCCACAAGCTTTTTCCCCATCTTGAGCAACGGCGCCCGCTCACTGTCGTAGGTGCTCTTGATACCATTCCCAAGCGCTTGACGCGTCCGCTGAAGATCGCGAACCACGCGGCGCATTCCCCCGCGCTCCAGAGAGAATGCGTGATCGGTCCCTTTCATTGCCCGGTTCAAAGTGAAGTGCTTCTCAACGACACGCGCGCCCAGCACATATGCTGCGACGACCATCGCGATTCCGTTGTCATGAGACGACAGGCCCACCACGATATCCGGAAAGCGCTCACGAAATGTTGAGATAACGTTTAAGTTCATCTCCGCGAAAGCGCACGGATAGCCGGCCGTACATTGCAAGATGCACAACTGCGTGTTGATCGGCATTATTTCATCGTAAGCGCGTTGGACATCATCGATCGTTCCACCCCCGGTACTCACGATCATCGGCTTTTGAAAAGCCGCCACGTATTTCAGGAGGGGGATGTTCTTCAAATCGCCCGACGCTATTTTGAAAGCAGGCATCTCAAGCTTCGCCAGGAAGTCGGCACTAGGAAAATCAAAGGCCGTCGAGAAAAACGTAATCCCTAACTCTTTCGCAAATGCCTTCAGCTCCTGATATTCAGCCTGACCAAATTCAAGAAACTCACGGTGCTCGCCATAAGTTTCGCCAAAGCTGTTCTCGTGATCGTACGCCTTGTTGTACATGGCGCGCGTGTACAGCGCGCGGTTATCTCGCTTCTGTAACTTAACCGCGTTCACGCCGCATTCTTTGGCAGCACGAAACAACTCCTTCGCGGTTTCGATGTTGCCCTGATGGTTGTGGCCAATTTCGGCTATGACGTAGCAATCGCTGGCCTCGTTGATTTGGGTTGATTCGATTTGCAAAGCGCGCTCCATCCCGATCTCCTACCTGGAACTCATATGAACTAAACGTCTGAGATAACGAGCAATATTCTTTCGCCGGCCACCATGACCCAGGATCTTCCCGGAAAGCCAATACATGTACCGATAACCGCGATAGCAGAGACGCTTCAACCGCGGCCAGATGACAATTAGCGGAATCCAAAGCTTGCGTTGCCAGGGAATAATGCGCGATCGAAACAGATATGGTCCGAGGGCCAGGTCTTTTTTCAAATGGCGGTTTCGATCGTGCCAGACCTTTCCGAAGTCGTCGGTTTTGTAGCGCTCCGGGATCGGCTCTTCGTTGATGTACCGCGTGTGCAGAACCTCATCGACATAACGGAATCGCGTACTCAGCGCTGCCTGAATCATCATCAAACGGTCCGCCGCAATTACGCGCGGAAAATTGTGAAACACCTCTCGCAGGAACTCAGTACGAAACAAGCCATAAATGAAGAGATGATGTGGAGTACCT
>AR_comb_assmDRAFT_10575564_pt1 | contig 18532 bp, 22 predicted proteins | sample ArasoioldDNA_FD_10543 | JGI IMG/M metagenome (IMG submission 10543) | reverse complement strand
GCGACGCATGTCCCGGGACGAGACTGGGCCAAGGTAGTGGTGTGCTTCATCGACGACGAGCCCGTCGAGGCGCTCGTGCCCGCACCGTCCGTGGTCGATCTGGAACGCCTTCTCCAGCTCGCCGGCGGGCACACGATCCGCATGGCCGAGGAAGGCGAGCTGCAGCGGCTGTTTCCCGACTGTGAGGTCGGGGCGATGCCGCCGTTCGGTCCGTTGTACGGACAGACGGTTTACGTCGATGCAGCCCTCGCATCTGAACCCGAAATCGTGTTCAACGCGGGCACGCATCGCGATGCGATCGCCATGCGCTGGAACGATTTCGTGAAAATGGTAAACCCGATCGTTGGCAAGTTCGCAGAATCGGCGAGGCCATGACGACAACTCGAGCGCTGCGGATTGGCGCGATCGTTTTCATCGCGGGCATGTGTCCGACCCTCGCTGCGGGTCAGATTGTGCCAAAGAGCGGCTGTGCCGATTGCCACTTCGCCGACCCCCGCTCGCCCCGCCGGGATCACCTCGAAGCGTGGGATCGCTCGCCGCACGGCCGTGCCAACATCGGCTGCGAGAAGTGTCACGGCGGCAACCCCCGCACATTCGAAGGACTGCCTGCGCACTCGGGCATCATCGATCCAGCCGATTTGAAGAGTCCTGTCAACCGGCGCAACCTCCCGGCGACCTGCGGCACCTGCCATGGCGACGCCTTGACGGCGTTTCGGGGAAGCCGGCACTACGAGTTGCTTCAATCGGGAAGTCCGAGCGGCCCCACCTGCTCGACGTGCCACGGTGAGGTCGAGGGTCGCGTGCTGTCACCAAAAGCGCTTGCCTCAGAATGCAACGACTGTCATGGCCCCGGCGAACAGGCGCCGCGTGCCGAGCGCGCACGCGAGGTACGCGAGCAGTACGAAACACTGACTGCCGTCAGGCAGGACATGAAGCTGGCGCAGTCCCTGATCAAGCGCGTCGATGACAAGAAACGTCGTGCGTCGTTGACCGAGGCCTACCAGCAAACAGAAGTGCCCCTCCGGCGGGCAATCGATGCCGGACATCAATTCGTGTATGCAGACCTTCGTGAATATCTAACCGTCGCGCGAACCCGCGTTGGAGTTCTATTGTCCACTCTGGCGAACCGATGATGCGCACATGAATCCCATTCGTATCCTGTGTCCCGTTGATTTCTCGGATACCTCGAAGCATGCGATCGATTTGGCTGTCGTCGTGGCCGGTTGGTACAAGTCGCGCATCACCGCCCTCCACGTGCTCACGCCGTGGTCGCTCGCCTCGTCGGGTGTCGCGACATCCACGGAAGAAGAGGCCGAAGTCGTCCGCATTCGTCAGCTTGTACTCGAAGAACTCGCCGCCGCGACGGCGAAGGGCATCGGCGTCGAGGCCGTGATCGATGTGGGACAACCTGCTGCGTCGATTCTCGAGCGCGCTTCCAAGCGGACGGCCGATCTCATCGTCATGGGCACGCACGGCGCGAGCGGATTCCAGCATCTGCTGCTGGGGTCGGTGACCGAAAAGGTACTCCGTAAGGCGGTCTGCCCTGTCCTCACGGTTCCACCGCGCGCCCATTCGCGATGCCAACTGCCCTTCAGGCACGTGCTGTGCGCCGTGGATTTCTCAGATGCGTCGTTGGACGCGGTGCGCTCCGCATTGTCGCTGGCGGAGGAGTCCGGGGCCAGGCTCACGCTTCTGCACGTCCTCGAGTGGCCGTGGGACGAGCCGCCGGCGCCGTCGATTGAGGAGCTGCCGCGAGAGCAGGGACTCGCCCTGGCGGAGTTTCGTCGTTACTCGGAGGCGAGCGCAAAGAAACGTCTCGAGTCGCTGGTTCCCGACGCGAATCGCTCGTCGCGCATCACCGCGACGCTGAGGAGCGGCAAACCGTATCGGCAGATCCTCGACGTCGCCGCGGCTGAGCAGGCCGACCTGATCGTCATCGGTGTCCACGGTCGCAACCCTGTGGACCTGGCGTTGCTTGGATCGACGACGAATCAGATCGTGCGGCGAGCCACGTGTCCCGTGCTCACGTTGCGGCGATGAACACTCGTAAGAGCCAAACCGCACTATTCAGGGCAGATTTCCAGAGTCCGCAACGTGACGACGTGCGCCGTCGGCGAGGAGGGAGGAATCTTTGGTGCGGTTCCACCGGCGAGGATAATCAGGCGACTCCGATCGATAGAGCTCAGCTGTCCTGCCAGGTTCGGCGACGGCTGCAGCGTCACCACGATGCTCACCTTCTTTCCGCCGTAGTCTTTCAGGCTGAAGTTGGTGATGGGGTAGGTGAGTCCAGTATCGGCGTCCTCAATCGCGGCCCATGGCTTGTCTGAGAGGACGTTCTTGACGCAGCCCACGAATGCGAACGTCTGTTTCGTTGATAGGGACGGCGGCGTCGGCGATTGCGTCTGATGCCCGACCACGCCGCGCGAGAAGACGAGCATCCATGCAACGGTTGCGGCCGGAGCAGACCGGATCTTCATACCACTCCCTCTTCTCGGCAGGTGGCGACGTCAGCGGGGAACGGCTGCAGCTCGCCGCGCTGAAGGCGACGGGGCCGGAAGACTTTTCGTAGTCGATGGATCGGCGGGATACGGCCACAGCATGTCCTTCGGCCAATTTCGGCTCAGAATCGTCTCCGTACTTCCTCGGCGCAGGATGAACTCGTTGCGTGTTCCGATCCTCTTGACGTACGTGAATGCGTCCGACCCGCTCCACACCGTTTGGGGAAGATCGCGCGTGATGTAGCCCTCCGCGCGATGAAGGCCGAGAGGAAGCAACTCGGTCCGACCGTCCTCCAGCGTCAAGAGACGGATGTCGCCGGTTGGCGTGCCGTAGATGACGCGCCTCCGGTCGGGACTGACGTCGAAGAACGCGATGTTCTCGTCGCGATTGAGCACATCCGTCGAGATGAATGGCATAACTGGAAACCTGTCCAGGAACGGGTACCGGACGTCCGGCTCACGTCGGAGCACGAATAGGCGGCTCGGGCCGCCGAATTCACGAGGAAGCTCGACATTCATGCTCTCGAGGAGGACACGGCCATCGTAAAGGGAGAACACCCGATCCGAGCGTTCGAAGATCAGATGGGACAGGCATTTCGCAAACGGCTCGTCAGCCTGCCCAATTTCCCCCGACGCGTCGACGACCTCGCGTCGAGCGAGGCATCCAAACCGGCCGATGTTCGGATCCCAGCCCGATTCGGAGAAGTAGAGCAGCGCTCGGCTATCCAGAGTCCAGTCGAGGAAGTCGCCTGTGTTCTCAGCGATCAGCCTGGGCCGTGCCAGCACGTCAATCGGAACAACGTGGATCCGCGCCGTGTCGTCGAACCACGATTCTTCGTTTCGGGTCACGAACGCAACCGACCGGCGATCTGGCGCAGGCCGAATGGCTTTGATCGGCAGTACGTCCTCGCTCAGTCTCGTTCCGAGCTCGAGTCGGTCCCCGGCGACGCGCGCCACGATCAGCTGATGCACGTCGGCCGTCGCGTGCTCGATCCGCGTCCAGTCGTCGCCCGACCGCTCACGCAGTACGTCGCCGTAGTGTTCGCGCAAGTACAGCAACAGAACCTTCTCGGGAAGCTCGATGCGCACGTCCGGAAAATCCGAAGCATCCGGCTTTGCAAAGCGAGAATGCGTCCATGCGTGCTCGGCCTGCGCAACGATTGCTCGCGTCCGTTGCTGGCCTACCGCCGCGGCGACATCTGCAAACGTGCCGACCGTGCGAGTGCGGGCGACGACCAGGCGTACAGAGTCGAGCCACGCGATGCGGTACACGCCGTCATCCAGTTGCGCGGACAGATTCCCGTCTGTGTCCGAGACACGGAAACCCGATCGAAGTACCGCGGCACGCTTGCCGTCAGGCGACCAGACCAGATCGTCAGGCCAGTTTCGTTGCGGTCCAGCGCATCCGCTGCTCCACCAAGCGAGGACGAGGATGCACAGCGTGGGGCGACTTGACAGGAGATGTCGAGCCATAATCCTTTCCTGTCGCGTAACTCTGCTAACGCGCGCACCACGCTGCGGCTTATCGCCCCTTCTTCGTCAGAACTTGAAGCCGACTCCTGCGCCGAAGCGGAACACATTCGCGCCGTTGTCGGTCTCGAAGATGCGGACGTAGTCGACGCCAATCCGAAGACCGACGGTCCGGGTCATCCAGATGTTCGTCCCGCCGCCCGTCTGAAGCGCGAAGTTCGTTCCCGAATCAGCCCCGCTCATGGCGAAGACGGTCTGTCCGGCGATGCTTCCCGTGCCTGAGTAACTCACCGAGCCGTAGGTCGCCCCGGCGAGGATATGCACGAATGGTGAAACTGTCGGACTCGGATGGGCGCTGACGCGTACACCGCCCATGAATTGGTGCAGCCGGACGTCCGCATTCGCGCTCGCCGTCACGCCGCCCACGGCGACGGACTCAGACAGAGATTTGTAGTTGCCACCGAACTGCGCGACGGCGGCGACCGATCGATTCAGGTTGCCGGCGACGTCGACGAACCATCCGGCGGGCATCGATTGGCTCTCGTCGCTGGCCGACAGGTTGAGGAATTGATACCCAAAGGACACGTCACCTTTCTCCGTGCCCTGCGCCGCCACCGGCTGCACGACCAGCAGCCCCGCCAGCGCCGCACCCAGCACCAGCCGAATCGGATTGATTCTCATGATGCACCTTCCTTCGCTGTCCGATTACTTCTTCCCTCTGACGGTGATGACGGGGCAAAAGGCCGTCGACACCACACGTTCGGCAACACTCCCAAGAAAGAACTTCGGCAGTCCACGGCGTCCGTGGGTGCCGACAACGATGAGATCCGCATTGTGTGTGCGGGCGGCGCGGACAATCTGATCGGCGGGAAAGCCGTCGCGAAGCAACACATCGGTCTTCACGCCAGCTTTCCTCGCCCGCGCGGCCAATTTGTTCAACCGCGCCATGCTCCAGTCGCGCGCCTGGCGGTCGAGCCGATCAAACGTCACCGCGTCGATGTACTGTTCAGGAACGGTAACGACGGGCGCCAGTACGGATGCAACGGTCAGTCGTGCCTTCAGCGAGGTCGCCACATGCACCGCGGTATCGAAGGCCTTGCGGGACGCCGTCGAAAAATCAGTCGCGTACAGGATCCGTCGTATGCGCTTCATGCGCGTCATCTCCTCTCGACGAATTGGGTTGTCTGACGCGGAACGTACCGCTCCAGGAACGAACGCGCCATTGCCAGAAGCGAAATCGCGGGCGATCGATGGGAGCCACATTCGCGGACGATGCCGAAGACACCATTGGCTGTAACAGCAGGCGCACCCACGCAGTCGGCCATCGGCGACGTCTCGCGATCGCCCACCACCAGCAATGTCGACTCGAAGCGAACGCGCTGTGAAACCGTCGTCGCGCCGCCCGTGTGGTCAACGCCGGCGAGCAGGAACTCGGTACCGACGGGAGGCGGGTTGAGCGCAATGGGCGTCGGATACAGCGCGGGTGCGTCCGTCGTGGACGCGCGCAGTATCGTCACATCCACGAAACCAGTGCCGTCCGACAAGGCATCGTTGCGTCTTACGTCCAGGCTGCGCGTTTCGTCGAGCTTCAAGATGATGGATTTCGAAATGCGCTGATGGTCGCCGTCAGGTCCACGAAAGAGCCGCGCGGACGTCAGGAAGTAGAACGTGGTAACGCCCTGGGTGTCGTCGCGACGAATCAGGACCGCCGTCCCGCGCATCTCGCCGGCCTCGCTCACGACCTGCACGGCCGCCACACACGGGACCGTCGCTTCGTCGGCAGCGGTGGCTCGCCGCTCCACCGGCGACACCAGCGCCGTGGCCAACACTACGAACAACACCCGAGCGGAGCGCTTCATTCCAGTTGAACCACTGCAGTGGTGATGCCAGGGGAGGCGACCTATCGCCGGCTGTCGATGCCGGTAATCGATGTTCCTGATGTCAGACGGCTGCGGGATTTTCCGTCTGCCGTGGAATAGTTCGCACGGCGAACCGACTCACCGCGGGCTGTGACGCATTCAGACGAACCGTTGACGTGTGACGGATTTCCGGCGCGATTTCGGAACCCGCTCGAATACCGCGCCAACCGCGCGATCGCAGGCGTCTTGCCGCCCGGCATCGACCTTGCGGAAGCGTCGAGGGGGTTCCATGATGGACATCAAACGAATTCTGTGCCCGATCGATTTCTCGGACGTGTCCCGACACGCCCTGGAACATGCGTCGGCCATCGCGAAATGGTACGAGGCGGATGTTGCGGCACTGCACGTGATGACTCCTCCGCTCCTGCCGCATCCACCGGTTCTCTTTGCGGAGCCTCCACACTCAACCGTCCCATCCGAGCTCGATCGGCGCACCGCGCAGGATAGGCTGCAGGAATGGCTGGCGCCGCTCCGTCTCGCCGGGATCAAGACAGATCCGATCGTCGACAGTGGTAATACTGCGTCGTGTATCGTCAGGACCGCGGCGTCGATTCAGGCGGACCTGATCGCGATGGGCACACATGGCCTCGGCGGCTTCGATCGCCTGGTGCTCGGTTCGGTGACCGAAAAAGTCTTGCGCAAGGCGACGTGTCCCGTGCTGACGGTGCCGCCAGCTACTTCGACGACCGCGAAGGTCCCGTATACCAGACTGCTCTGTCCCGTGGACTTTTCCAGTTCGTCTCTGGCTGCTTTGCAACTGGCGTTTTCGATGGCGGAAGAGGCGGACGCGGCACTGACAGTGCTGCACGTTTTCGATTGCGACGCGGATGCGGAGCGTTCCTTGGCCTTCGACTCGCCCGAGTTTCGACGGCGCGGGGAGGACGAGGCGCGCGCGCGGCTCGAAGAGCTCCTCACCGATGATGCTCGCACGTGGTGCAAGCCGTCGATTTGCATCCTCGAAGGCAAGCCCTACCGTCAGATCCTGAAGGTCGCGGAGAACGAAGCCGCCGATCTCATCGTCATTGGGGTCCGCGGACGCAATCCAATCGATCTGGCGCTGTTCGGGTCGACCACGAATCAGGTCGTCAGGCATGCCTCCTGTCCGGTTCTGACCCTGCGACAGTAGCGCTTCGCGTATCGTTGCGGGCACGGAGCGCAAATGCCATCATCGATGGACGACCTGCTGGAACGGATTGTCACGCTGGAGAAGGAGGTCGAGAGTGAGCTCGATCGCGCGCGTGAACGATGGCGGTATCGAGTCGACGCGGGCCGCGTGCGCTTCGAGCGTGAGGTGCGTCAGGCGCACAAGCGCCTGAAGAAAAGCATTCCTCGTTTCCTGCGTGAAAGCAGTCTCCCGAATCTGCTGACCGCTCCACTGATCTATTCGATGATCGTCCCTATCGCGCTACTCGATCTCTGGATCACGGTCTACCAGGGCGTCTGTTTTCGCATCTACGGCATTGCGCGCGTACGTCGTTCTGCCTACATCGTGATCGACCGCCAGCATCTCGCGTATCTCAACGCCATCGAAAAGCTCAACTGCGTCTATTGTGGATACGCCAACGGCGTGTTTTCGTACGTCCGCGAGGTTGCCGGGCGCACTGAACAGTACTGGTGCCCGATTCGACACGCCAGACGTGTGCGGGCGCCGCACCCGCACTATCGTCATTTCGTCGACTACGGCGACCCAGAGGGGTATCAGCGACGGCTGATCCCGTTGCGTGCCGAGCTGCGCGACGACGACAGGGGCGAGCCGAACTAGGTCGCCACGTCGATTCCATTCACGAGGTCCGTCCGAGCGATTGACGGAAGACTGACACCGTGCCGGCTTTCTGACAGCACGGGGGGCCGGATTAGTCGTGCGCCTTCGCTTGAATCGCGGCGCCCCTAAGCAAGACAATTGCATTTCGCGGAATCTGGGAGGTTGTGGTGCGACACAAACAGCTTCTCGTTCAATCAGCCGCGCGCGAAAAGATCCTGCACGGGGCACAGGCGCTCGCGGACGCCGTCAGGGTGACCCTCGGTCCCAAGTCGAAATGCGTGCTCATCGAGCAGAAGTGGGGCCGGCCGTTGGTCTGCAACGGCGGCGTGACCATCGCGAAGGCCTTCGAGCTGGCCGATCACGAAGAGAACCGGGCGCACCAGCCTCGTGATCGGCGTGACGTTCCTGGGGCGCGCTGAAGCGAAACTCAGCGGGGGAACGAGGCCATGAAGATCCTTCTCGCAATCGATGACTCAGAGTGTTCGACCGCGGCAGCAGACGCCGTGATGCGGCAGTTCCGGCCACGTGAGACGGAAGTGCGTGTCCTGCACGTCGACGAGTGGCCGAAAGGGCTTCCGATCTCGATGCAGTTCGCCGGCGGCGCATCGGCGGCTGGCGACCTGTGTGCGCTGCACGAGACCATTAGGCGAAAGAACGGGGCGCTGGTGGCGGATGTGGCGAGACGCCTCGAGAGCACAGGATTCAACGCCCGAACGGAGCTGCGAAGTGGCGATGCCTCGCACGAGATTCTGGACGCGGCGGCGGAATGGCAGCCGGATCTGATCGTCATGGGATCGCATGGACGGAGCGGCTTCAATCGGCTCGTGCTCGGAAGCGTCTCGGATCATGTGGTGCGCCACGCAGACTGCTCGGTCGAGGTGATCCGTGACGCCGGCCACCGGGAGATTGCGTAGCCCGGGGCGCTCGAAGTCGCCTCAGCGGGCCATGTCGCTCTCGTCGCGGTGCGCATTCAGGCTGGCTTGATAGCCGAGCCAGGAACTCCACTCGGCGAGCGTATCGAGGTACTGTGCCCGTTCGAACGCACCGGGGTCTTCAGTCCTGGCCTGGCTCAGTCGGCCGCGAACGTCGGCGAGCCGCATGAATTCGAGCGACTCCATCCAGCGACTGAGCCGATCGCGCATCACTTCAAAGTACGACGGGCCGTGCCGGAGGATCGCCGAAACCATCTGAACGACATCGGCGCCCGCAAGGACGGCCTTGATGCCATCGTCCGGCGTGGCGACACCGCCCGTTGCGGCGAGCGAGCATCGGATCCGCCCGTGCAGGATGGCCAGCCACCGAAGCCGCAGCAGCAGTTCGGCGCTCGTCGAGAGCTCGAGATGCGGCCAGACGGCCAGGTGCTGCAAGTCGATGTCGGGTTGCAGGAAGCGATTGAACAGCACCAGGCCGTCTGCACCCGCGCGATCCGCCGCGCGCGCGACGTTGCCGAACGCGGTGAAAAAGGGTGAAAGTTTCACCGCCACCGGGATCCGAAGCTCGTGCTTCAGATCCTTGATGATCTGAACGAGATTGTGCTCGACGGTCATCGCGCTTTGATCCAGATCGGTGACGACGTCGTACATGTTCAGTTCGATTGCATCGGCCCCGGCCTGTTCGAGCAGTGGGGCGAACATCAGCCAGGTCTCGGCAGTACTTCCGTTTAGTGAGGCGATTACCGGAATCCCCACAGCCGCCTTCACACGTCTCAAGTGGTCGAGGTATTCCTGCGGCTGGAGCGCGTACTGATCCGGCTTTGGAAAACGCGACAGCACCGTGGCGAACTGCGCGTCGAGCGGATCGAGCTGCCGAATCCGCCCTGTCTGCTCCTGGGAGATCTGCTCCTCGAAGAGCGAATGGAGCACGATGGCTGCACAACCACCGTCTTCCAATTGGCGGCACGTGTCCAGGTGCGCTCCGAGCGGAGACGAGCCGGCCACGAACGGATTGGTGAGCGTCAGGCCGAGATACGTCGTTGAGAGATCGGCCGTCGCCATACTCGCTGCCTCGCTGGATGCCAGGTGCAAGAGAGCGGCCGCCCGACCTGGAGGCTGCTCTCCTTGGTGAGGGCAGCTGGCGATTGATTTGCGTAGAACGATGAGGGCTTTATATGAAGGCAAAGCGCCTTGCGATTGGTGTTCTCTTGGCGGTGATGGGACTGGGTGCCGGCTCGGGCCAGTGGCGTCAGGTTGACCAGATCATGCGCGAGAAGCTCGGTCTCGCACAGAAGATCCTCGAAGCCGTTGTCACGAGCGACTGGGTCGCCTTGGAAACGTCGAGCCGCGATCTCGAACGCCTCGTCGACGATCCGCGCTGGGCGGTACTGAAATTCCCCGAGTATGCTCGCCACAGCGCTGAGTTCAGCAAGGCGATTCAGAAACTGCATGCGGCGGCGGCTCGGCGCGATCTCGAGGCGACGCCCGACGCATATGTCGCCGTCACGCTTCAGTGCGTCGCCTGCCATCGTTACCTCGCCAGGGCCCGTATCGCGGATCTTCCTCAGCAACCGTGAACTGTTCTGTTTCGGCTGTTTCCTCCAGGGCCCAGCCAGGCCGACGCCCAACGGCTTGTGCGTTCGAGAAGTTTTTCGCGGTAACCGCGCGAAAATTCCCCTTGTCTCGTGCCACGGGACTCAGGACGCGAGTGTGCTTCGCTGGCGGACAACGGCATATCGATTGCTCAGGCTTCGCTATTCGCGCGATTCGATGAGGATACGACCATGCCTTGTGACCAGAATGCCGTGCGGGATTGGCTCCCCCTCGTCCGGTCCGAATACCTCGAAATGCCGGGCCTCATCCTGACCAAGCCGCAAGTTCAGCGTCTCTGGGCGCTCGAGTCGGATGTCTGCGATGCTCTGCTCGAGGCTTTGGTGGCGGCCGACTTCCTGAAGATCACGCGACAGCATGCGTACGTCCTCTCTGCCGGCGCGGGTCGTCGGGCGGCGTAATCGGCAGGCCAGTTGCACCTCGTTTTCGCGTGAACGGCGCGGCGGCGGCCATCCGCCCCCGTCGCCGTGCTCGGGTCTGACGAGGGAGTACGCATATGCCCATTACGACCGTCCGGTGCCCTGTCGCACAACGAGACGTCGTGTCCGAAGCGGATTTCGAGGGCACGATCACCAGCGTATTTTGCACGGAGCTCGAAGAGCGCACGGGAATCTGCCGTCTGAAGCGGAACGCGCTCGACGGTGGTCCGCTCTCGCAATTGCTGCAGCGCGCGTCTGAGCACACGCTGGACAGCCGCCGCTTGACATGCGACCTGCGGTGAATTCGTGAGGCATGCACTTCGGTTCGCACGGATTGCGGCGATCATCGCTTTTGCGTCACCGACGTTCCCGAACAGAGCGCCCGCTGCTTCGCCAGTCGGCACCTCTACGTCCGACTCGCGCGTCAGACCGTCCACGGACCGGTTCAGAGACCGCCGGTACCGCATCATCGGCCGCGTCCGCCTCCTGCTGTTCTGGGTTGGCTTCGACGATGTCGGCGGGGCACGCATGACCTGGCGCTCCCATGAGGATGCGACGACCCTCGCGCTCCTCGCCGGGTCCGACCCCCAGCGCGCTCCTCGCAAAATCAATCAGTGGGCGTACCTGCGAGAGGAAACGCGCGTCGACCGCGTGGAGGCCTTCGCGCTCCGAACCCTCGGCGACGATCGGGCACTGCCGCAAACGGACGTCAGCACCGACGAATCGTCTCTCTTTGGCGTATCGTGCGCTTCGATCAATCCAGATCGTGTCGACAGTGCCGTCACGACGGTGAGCACTCGAAGGATGACCTATCGCATGTTGGGCCATGCGATGGACCAGGTGGTCGCGTCCGCGCGGTGGCACGCGCGGACTCTGTCGCCGCCAGGCAGTGCGACAGGGTTTCTGGGCGCTCTCGAGCGCGTGATTCGCGGGGCACCGACGGCCCTCTTCGTGTACAACGGCGCGGCCTACGATCTCAGCGTTCGCCGGCGACAATCGCTGGGCCGCAGACAGATAGAGGACAGAACGATCGATCCGCTGACACGTGCCGAGCTGGTGATCAGCAGCCGTGGGAACGGAGCGACCACGACGGCGTTCAGTGTGACCTACGCGCCCGATTCGGCCGAAACGCCGCTACCGGTCCAGATCTTTTATCAACCAAGCTTCTGGATCAGCATCGAGCTTCGGCAGGACGATGCCGCCGACGTGCCGCCCGATCCGGCCGAGAACCAATCGACGCTGACGCGCATCCAGGAGATCTGTAACGTCGACGCGATGACCCAGGCAACAGACCGATGAAACTTCGACGTAGTCTGTCGTGCGCGGCGATCCTGGGCGTAACCTGCGTGGCCCTCGGCTCGACGCAGCCGACGACGATATGGGTCGACGGCGCCGGCCACCCCACGTCGAACGCCATTCAAGCGCTCTCCCTGATCGAACGAGCGGCGGACGACGGGCTGTTGCCGGACGAGTATCAATACGAGGAGCTTGCCCTCTTGTCGAGCCGGCTTGGTGGAGAACCGTCACGCATCGAGGATCGATCGCGATTCGAAGCCGGCTTGAGCGAGGCCATCATCCGCTTGTTTCATGACGTGCACGAGGGTCGCGTGGATCCGCGTGCCATCGGCTTTCAGCTGAATGCACCGCCGGATCGACGTGACTACGCCGCCGAGCTTCGTCAGGCGTCTGCCGATCGGCGACTTCGGGAGAAGTTGAACGAGCTGCGGCCACCGCTAGCGCAATATCGGCTGCTGCAGGGCGCGCTGGCGCGTTATCGGATGTTGGCTGTCGACGACGGCGATCAGATCGTCCCCGCATCGGTGAACAGTGTCGTTCGGCCGGGCGATCGGTATCAATGGACGGGTCGGTTGGGTCAGCGCCTCAGGAAGCTCGGCGACTTGTCGGCGTCCGAGGAAGGATCGGTGGACCCAGCTCGATACGAAGGCGCGGTCGTCGAGAGCGTGAAGAGGTTTCAGGCTCGTCACGGCCTCGAGCCTGACGGTGTGATTGGCAAGGCTACCATCGAAGCCTTTCGGGTTCCGCTGCGCTGGCGCGTGCGACAGATCGAGCTGGCGCTCGAGCGCCTGCGGTGGCTGCCGCAACTCGGCGAGCAGCGTCTTCTCGTCGTCAACATCCCGATGTTCCAGCTGTGGGCGTGGGACCGGATTCCGCCGGACGGGTCACCGCAGTTCCGCATGAGCGTCATCGTCGGTCGGGCGCTCGGCACGCAGACGCCGGTGTTCGTGGCCATGATGCGCGAAGTCGTCTTCCGGCCCTATTGGAACGTGCCGCGATCGATCCTCCAGCACGAGATCCTTCCCGCCCTCGTGCGCGATCCCCGCTATCTGGACCGGCACGACATGGAAATCGTGCGAGGCGACGGTGACAGCGCGTCCGTCGTCGACCTGACGGACGATGCGATCGCCAGCCTTCGCCGCGGTGCTCTGCGGCTGCGGCAGCGTCCGGGCCCGCGAAACTCACTGGGGCTTATCAAGTTCGAATCCCCGAACGAAGAAAGCGTCTACATGCACGGCACGCCGGCGCAGGCACTCTTCGCCAGGCCGCGGCGGGACTTCAGTCACGGCTGCGTCCGGGTCGAGGACCCGGTCGGGCTGGCCCAATGGGTGCTGAACGACGACCGGCGATGGAATCGCGATCGGATTGTCGCGGCTACAACAGCCTCGTCGTCAACCAGGGTCGATGTACCGGAGCCGGTTCAGGTCATTCTCTTCTACACCACTGTGGCAGTGATGCCTGATGACGGTACCGTACGGTTTGCGGCCGACATCTACGGCCACGACGCCAGACTCGACCGGGCACTCGCGCAACGCGTCGTCAGCGAGTGATCGTCGGTCGCGTTACCAGGAGCGGACCCGTCCGGTGTCGACGTGGACGAAGTCCGAGGCGGGGTAGTAACCGACGCCACCGCGGTGCGAAGCGAGCGCCGCGGCCTTCAATTTGATCAACGGTACGTCCGCGAGGCGGATGTCGATGGCCTGGCCTTGCATGTGCAGGCTTCCCGCGGCGACGCCTTCACTGCGGTGCCGGAGCATCTCGTTCGTCGCCGGCGATCGATAGCCAGAAATCACCTGGAAGGGCCGCCCGGTGTCCGTCATCGCCGCCACCCGGTGCAGGAGATCGAGGAGCTCGGCGTCGATGACATGGACGTCGCCGGTCCGAAAATCCCGAAGCAGCCAGTTGATGGCAGACAGCGCGTCCGGCCAGTACTGGCCGGCGCCAAAATATTCCACGGAGAGCTGCTCGCCCGTGTGCGTGTGAGAAAACCGGAGCGCGCGGGTCGAGACCGCATCGGCCAACGCGGTTTTCGGCAGCGCGAACATCGGCGCGGCCAGCGCGAGCGTCCGTACGAATACGCGACGTGAGTGATCGAGCAACGCTCGATTATAGTCCGTTGTCGACTCACATTCGCTCGTGTCTGCGGCGGCGCCGACACCCGGCGATGGGTTCCGACCTTCTCCAGGAGCCAGTCGATCAGTCGATCGACGCGGCCCGCGTCTTCCCGTACCGTCGACGTCACCTCTTTGACGTCGTCCAGAATGGCGTTGACGCGCGCGGCCGCTGGTGCCACGTGCTGCTGTTCGATCGCAGTCATGAAGTGCAGGAGCCGGCGAACGACGAGCGCACCAGCGACGACATGCCGATGATCGCCACCGCCTGCAGCACGCTGACCGCTGCCATAATTCCCAGGAAGACGTTTGTGGTCGAGAGGTCTGTCACCATGATATTCCTCAGCTCTCCAAGTATCGTCAAGCGCCGCGGGTTCACCAGCGATCCGTTGCCGCGCGGCTCCGGCGGTGCGCAACCCGGTGGTGAAGGGCCGCCCGCTTTTCGTGGCTGGGCCGATCCGCACCGCCGCCGACGACGTTCAGGATGTCGGCGATGGTGACGACGCCAACCAGCCGTTGACGGTCGACGACGGGCAGGCATCCAATCAGGTGTCCCCGCATGAGGTTGGCGGCCCTGCGCAGCGTATCGCTCGGACCGACGCGGACCACGTGACGATCCATGAGGTCGGCCACGCGCGCGCCGCTGCGCACCGCGGCACCGGAACGACCGCCGGCGTCGCTCTCAGAGAGAACGCCCACTACTTGCGATCCCTCCTTCACAACCAGGTGGCGAACGCCCTTGGTATGCATCACTTCCCAGGCTTCTTCCGCGGCCAATGTGGGAGGTACAGAATGGACCGTGGTGCTCATGATCTCCTGGATCCGCATAGAGCCTCCGAGTTGCGAGCTCGCCGGACATCCATTGAGCTCGGTCTGTCTTGAGATCACTGCAAGACGCTTGCTGGGCCTGTTCCCGTCATGTGCGAGTACACGATTGACGGATTTCCGGCAACGCCTGGTTTCCGTCGCCCAATCAGCGGGGTCACGCGTTTTGCAATTGGGTCGAATCGGGAGCCGTGAGTAAAGGGCTGACCAGCGCAGAAGCGGCGCGCCAGCTGGCGCGCGTGGGCCCCAACGATCCGGCGCCGATCCATCGTGCATCCGTGTTGATGGACATCGGCCGGCTCCTGGCCAGTCCTCTCATCGCGATCCTGCTCGCGGCGAGCGCGATCGCGGCCGCACTCGGTCAGCAGACCGACGCCTTGATCATCGTCACGATCGTGTTGGTGGGAGGATCCATCGACTTGGCGCAAACCCATCGATCGCAGCGGGAAACCGATCGGCTGTGCGCATCGGTGACGCCGACCGCGACGGTCATGCGGGATGGGAAATGGCAGGAAGTGGCCCGTCGCGAACTGGTGCCCGGTGACGTCGTCCGTTTGTCGGCCGGCGACTTGGTCCCGGCCGACGGCCGCCTGCTGGCGTCACGCGACCTCTCCGTGCAGCAATCGATGCTCACCGGCGAGTCGTTGCCTACCGAGAAGTGTGCGTCGGGGCCGGAGGATCCGACTTGGAGCGACGGTCCCGACAGCCCCGAGCTGATCTTTCTCGGGACCTCGGTCATCAGCGGCACGGGCGAGGCGCTGATCACGGCCACCGGCCCGCGCACGATGTTCGGCGACATTGCGCGCCGGCTTGGCGCGCGGCCGCCAGAGTCGGAATTCGAACACGGACTGCGGCACTTCAGCCTGCTGATTCTGCGGACGACCGTGGCACTGGTGCTGTTCATCGCGCTCGTCGGACTCGCGGTGCGTCGAAGCGCCTTCGAGTCGCTCCTTTTCGCCGTTGCGCTCGGCGTGGGGCTGACGCCGGAGTTCCTGCCCATGATTGTGTCGGTGACACTGACCGCCGGAGCCACGCGGATGTCACGCGACGGGGTCATCGTCAAACGGCTGCGGGCGATTCAGAACCTCGGCAGCATCGACGTCCTGTGCACCGACAAGACGGGCACGCTGACCACCGGCGAGATGCGCGTCGATCGATCGGTCGATCACGCGGGTCGGGATTCAGACGGCCCGCTGCAGCTGGCCTATGTGAACAGCTCGTTCGAAACCGGCATCCGCAGTCCCCTCGATGCGGCCATCCTCATCAGCCGCACCTTCGATGTGACCGGCTACACCAAGATCGACGAGCTCCCATTCGACTTCGAGCGGCGGCGGCTGTCGATCGTCGTCGACGCGCCGGACGGTGCGCGGCTGCTGATCGCGAAAGGCGCTCCCGAGTCGATTCTCCCGCTGTGCGAGACGGCCGACGATGGCGCCGCCTCGATCGCCGACCGGTTCGCGGCAGCCGGCCGACGCACGCTGGCGGTCGCCTATCGCAAGATCGATCGTCGTCCGACATATTCGCGCGACGACGAGATCTCGTTGACGCTTGCGGGCTTCGTCGCGTTTGCCGATCCGGTCCGCACGGACGCTGCGCGAACGATCGAGGCGCTGGCCGGCGACGGCGTCGCGGTAAAGGTCCTGACGGGCGACAACGAACGCGTCGCGCGTCATCTCTGCAGCTGCATCGGCCTGAACGCCGAAGAGGTCGTGACCGGGGATCGCCTGGCGCGACTCGATGACGCCGCGCTGGGGCACGTCGCGGAAAGAGTCACCGTCTTCGCGCGCGTGTCGCCGGCTCAGAAGAACCGGATCATCGCCGCCCTCAAGCGCCGCGGCCACGTCGTAGGCTTTCTCGGCGACGGCATCAACGACGCCCCGTCGCTCCACACCGCCGATGTCGGCATCTCAGTCGTCTCGGCGACCGATGTGGCGCGCGAGGCCGCCGACATCGTGCTCGGTCAATCGGGACTCGCCGTCCTGCATCGCGGCATCGTCGAGGGCCGTCGCGCCGCCGGGAACCTGATGAAGTACCTATTGATGGACACGAGCTCGAACTTCGGCAACATGTTCAGCATGGCCGCCGCGTCGGTCTTCCTGCCGTTCCTCCCGATGCTGCCGACGCAAATCCTGCTCAACAACTTCCTCTACGACCTCGCGCAGATCGGGATTCCCACAGATGATGTGGACCGCGACTATCTCAGACGGCCCCAGCGCTGGAATCTGGACCTTGTCAAAAAGTTCATGCTCTTCATCGGCCCGGTCAGTTCGGTCTTCGATTTCCTTACATTCTTCGTGATGCTCCGTCTGATGCACGCGTCCGAGACGGTCTTCCATACCGGCTGGTTCGTGGAATCACTCGCAACCCAGACTCTCGTCGTCTTTGTGATCCGGACGTTCGGCAACCCCTTGCGCAGCCGGCCGAGCGGAACGCTCATCGTCACAACTGCGGCAGTCGTCTCCATTGCGCTGGTGTTGCCCGCGACGCCCATCGGCAGGGTTCTTGGCTTCACCGTCCCGCCGCCAGCCTACTTCGCATTCCTGGTCGCGACCGTGGCGACCTACCTGTGGCTCGTCGAAATCGTCAAGCGTCGAGTGGTGGCCGTTCATGAGCGCGAGACGGCCGTCGCATTCCGAGAGTCGAACCTATGAGCCGGCACTCCATCCACGTCGAGCCGCGGGGTGTGCTGCAGGTCGCGCGGCACTACGTGCGGGAGTTGGTCTACGGCGCGAACGACGGCATCGTTACGACGTTTGCCGTCGTGGCCGGCGTGGCCGGCGGCGGGCTTTCGGTGCGCGTGGTGCTTGTGATCGGCGCGGCGAATCTCTTTGCCGACGGACTCTCGATGGCTGTCGGCAATTACCTGGCCATCCGCTCTCACGAAAGCGTGCTCGAGGCGCAGCAGCTCCCGGAAGAGGAGGCCTCTCCATTTCGTCATGCCGGCGCCACGTTCATCGCGTTCGTGGCGGCCGGCACGGTCCCGCTCGTGCCCTACATGCTCCCTTACCTTCCAGTTGATCGCTATGCGGCGTCGGCTGTCTCTACTGCACTGGCGATGTTCGCCGTCGGCGCATCGCGCGCGCGCATCGCCAGCGTTCGCTGGTGGAACGCCGGCCTGGAGATGCTCGGCCTCGGCGCGCTCGTGGCGCTGGTGGCATACGCGAGCGGCGCGGTCGTTGCCGCGGTCATCGGTGGATCGTAGCGGACCCATTCGGCCGGGGATTTGCACGATCCATCGTGGAGTTCGCGCCGCCGCCCATAAGTTACGGCGCCGAGCGAGCCGATGCCGAACTCTCGGCGGGGTGCCCAGAACATCCGGCGAGAAGGCGACACGCGCCGCTCTTTTGCCGAGGCGGCGCCGCGATCTCCTTCAGGGAAAGGAGGCCCTTATGAACATCGTCAAGTGGAACTCGTTCCGCGAGCTCGAGGACATGCAGGCACGCCTGAATCGGTTCTTCAACGAGGGCATGCCGCGTCGCGTCGAGGCCGACGGGCCGTTCTTTGCCGACTGGGCTCCGGCCGTCGACATCGAAGAGACCGACGGGGAATACCTGATCAAAGCAGAGCTGCCGGACGTCCGGAAGGAGGAGGTCAAGGTACAGGTCCTCGAAGGTGTGCTCTCGATCGAGGGTGAACGCAAGCAGGAGAAAGAGGAAAAGGGGAAGCGGTACCACAAGGTCGAACGCGCC
>AR_comb_assmDRAFT_10099133_pt1 | contig 18542 bp, 16 predicted proteins | sample ArasoioldDNA_FD_10543 | JGI IMG/M metagenome (IMG submission 10543) | reverse complement strand
CCCAGCGCCGCGCACTACTTCGGTACCGACAAATTCGGGCGTGACATCTGGTCGCGAGTGATATGGGGGGCACAGCGCTCGGTGATCATCAGTGTGCTGGCGGTCATGGTCGGACTCATGTGTGGTGTGCCACTGGGGACGATCTCGGGCTTCTACGGCGGCAAGCTAGACGCGGTGCTGATGCGGGTCGTCGATGCCTGGCTGGCGTTCCCCGGGATTTTATTTTTTCTCATCGCTGCCACCATCATCCAGGCGCACAAACTGTCGCTCTTCTGGAACACGGTGGGGCTTATCATCGCGCTAGGCATAGCGCAGACGCCCGCTATGGCCCGTCTGGTACGTGGTTCAGTCCTGGCAGAGCGTGAGAAAGAATACGTTGAAGCGTCGCACGTGGTCGGCGAGGGGCACCTCTATATTGCGTTCCGGCAGATCCTGCCCAACTGTCTGTCGCCAGTCATCATCCAGGCCACCATTTCCCTTGGCGTCGAGATGCTCGTCCTCGCCGCGCTCTCCTTCCTGGGCCTGGGTGCACCACCGCCGACGCCTGACTGGGGCGCCGACCTCAACCTGGCACGCGAGCATATGGAGACGTTACCGTACCTGGCGATCTTCCCTGGCCTGGCGATTTCCTTTGCGGTCCTGGGTTTTAACTTATTTGGCGATGGCCTGCGCGATATCCTCGATCCGCGTTTGGCGGAAAACTAATCCGTCCCCATAACCTTGCCCTACTCTCCCCTCCCTTCCCCCCTTTCGCAAAGGGGGAGAAGGGAGGATTTTCCTGCTCCTTCCCACCAGCAAGCCTCTCTGCCTCTTGCAAAGTGGGGTCTGCCCGCTACACCAAACACTACCTGCCCCTTCTTGCGACGAGTGTCATCGCGATGCGCGCCTGGCAAGCGTTCAGCTTTGCATATCACGCAACCGCTGTTCCAGGTCTTGTAGCGTACGTTCCTGCTCAGGAAACAGACGGCCAGCATCGTGCAACCGACACAGGATCACCGCCGCGCGTGTCAAATGTTCGACCCCACGCTTAGGCTCTACATCGGCCATCCGATGCAGTGCAACGACGAGTACCCCCTGATAGTCGACGTGCTCGGGACCGGCCGCCTCTGCTAGCGCCTCGACGATGGCGAGACCCTGCTCATAATAGCGCCGGGCGGCCTCCCCCTGCCCCAATGCCTGCATCAAATCCCCCAGCCGGTCGTAGGAGATAGAGAGGTCGCGCTGATAGTCTGCCCGCTCGGGCTCCGCCGTGGCCAGGCCCTCGCGAATCGCCAGGGCCTGTTGATGCCGTTCCAGGGCTTTGGCAATTGCTCCCAGGCGTAGGAGCGCATCCGCTTCATATATGCAGAGTGTCGGATAGTCATGATGGGTCGTGGGCAGCCTGGCCAGCACCTCGGCAGCAAAGGCAGTCATATCTGCTTGTTGGCCATAGTTCGCCTGGGGAGTGGGTAGCGGCTGGTCACGAGCAGTTTGCCGCGCTGCGCAGCCTGCAGCAGTTGCAGGAGGATGTCTTCTGTAATGGCATCGCGAAAGTCCCGCCCCCCGAGGGCCAGGTTGTCTTCAAAATTGTCCAACACGAGCAGCACCTGATATCTGGCTGGCAGTGCGTGCAGTTGTTGCTGCCGCACCGCATCAGGGAGATTCGTCTGTACGAGCATCCGACCAAGCCTGTCCAGGGCCTCCTCCTGGTGCCCAACCAGTTGCGCACCAATGGTCATGGCCAGCTCTCCCAACCCCCAGCGCCCGACCATCACTACAGGAGTCCAGCCCAGTTCGCTGACACGCGCCATGACCCGGCCAGCCACGGCACTCTTGCCCACGCCTCCCAGGCCGGAGAGGAGCACGCCAGCTTTGCGTCCGTGAGCCGCCACAGTACGCGGATCGTCACGCAGCACACGTAGCACCCGACGCAGCACGGCACGGCGACCAATGAGATCGCCGATGGACAGCAGCGGCACCTGGGTCGCCACCGGCGGTGGTGAGGCAGGAGTCGGTGCTTCCCGCGGCAGGGCGGGCTCCCACACTGGATACTCCGTGTCCAGACAAAAGAGCGACGGCGTGGCGTACTCGGCCTGATAGCGCAGCCCTTGCTGCCCCATGGGCCCTGGCCTGGCGCCGCTCTGTTTCCACCTCGTGCCTGGCCAGGGCCATGGCATGGCTGGTGAGGGGTAACTGCATGTGGCTGAGATGTTGGTACAAGGCGCCCACCAGGTGGGTGCTGTACCAGTCCGGCACACTACTCTGCATGGCCAGCACCAGGGGCATACCATGCTCCAGGAGCCCCTGGGCCATGCTCACCGTGTCACTGTCCCCAGCGCCACTCAAGCACGACGCCAGGACGATGAGCGGGACGCGTCGGCCACTCTGCCGGATGGCATCCGCCAGGTCGGCCGCCGTCATGGCCACGGCTCGTCTGTCTTCGTCCTCCATCTCGATCATGCCAGCGCGGCCATGGCCTGAGATGTGCAACACGTGATAGTCCTGGGCCAGGAGGGCACGTTGGATCTCGCGCGGGTGGGCCACTTCGAGGATGCGGACCGCAGCGTCGCCCTGCTGACGTGCCGGCTCCACCGCGTCGAGGATGGTCTGCAGCTCGGCCTCTTGGTCGAGCATGACATTGGCTGTCTGCCCCTCATCCGGTGCGCCCACGGCCACCAGTAGGCGCAAGGGGCCAGGCAAGGGGGCAATCCCTGTGCTAGTGGCCGGCGTGAAGCGCCGTAGGACACGCACACCGGGTTCCAAGGCCAGCACCCGCCCGTCGGCCAGGCGGGCAGCTTCAAACGGCATAGCAAGGAGTTTAGGGATGGCGGTCTCGAAGATCAGGGTGAGGCTGTCGCCGGTTGTCTGTGCCTCGTGCAGCGTCGTGGCTAACTCAGTGCCAATGGGTCCAGGCAAGACCGCCCTCCCCATGGCCTGGCCGAGACGCACCAGGTCGCGGTCGCGCTGGCTTATGCGGTCTTCAGCAGGCACGCGACTGCCATGCGGCGTCGAGCGCAGAAAGTCCTGATAGGAAAAGTAAAAATCAGCGTCGAGCTGTACCTCCTGCGCCGCCCCCAGGGACCGGGCATCCAGCGTCGCCTGCACCTGCAAGCGATGAGGGGCAACTTCGTGCACCATAATGTGGCACTGGCGGTCGCGGTGTGTCCACCGTGGTGGGGCCACGGACGGCTTTTGCACCCGCTGGTAGATCGCCTCAATGAGGGCATTCACATCCCGCGCCTCCAGGCGGCTGCGCGTCCGTAACAACTCGGGGACAGGAGCATCGGCATCAAGCATCACCAGGAACAGCGGCTTTTTCTCCTCGATGGCCTGCCGCGTCAGACTCTCAATCTCACTGCGTACCCACGGGGATTCCTGGGTACGGTGCGATAAAAAGATCAAGCCAACGTCGGACTTGTGTAGCCCTTCGTTAATCCTGGCCACAAAACTATCGCCAGGCTGGATGTCCCAGGTGTCCCACCACGGCTCGATCCCGGCGGCGACTAAGCGCTGGGTGATTTCCTGCACACGCGCTTTGTCCACCGACCGATAGCTGCAGAACGCCAGAATGTTAGCCGCCATAGAACAGTTCCTTCCGCATGTCAACGCGAGGTCAGACTGCAGTCTATAGCATCTCCTGCGTGGGCAACGTGACCTCGCCTAAACGCTTCAGTGCTGGCAGAGGGAGACCGTCGTAGAGACGCTGGAAGGTCTCGTTGACTTCGGCATTGGCTTGGGTGAAGAGACTCCGACCCGCTATGTCACATTCCACCAGGAAGGGACCAAAGTTTTCCACTTCGAGCACCCAGATGGCCTGGGCCAGACCGAGTTCGTCCTTCCAGAAGACGTCTTTGACGCGCCGGATGCCACGGCCATAGATGGCGCCGATGCCGTACCCGACTGTAGTCAGATAGATGGCGCCATGACGGCGAAAGGCGCTCTGATACACTTCCTCCTGCATGCCGCCCTTACCAATGACGGCGCGTATACCGTAACGCTCCAGCAACAGTGGCACATGTTTGGCAAAGCGAAAGCTCGCTGTCGCAGTCACCGCAGAGATATTGTATACCCCTGGCGACGGTTCGCTGACTGCAGGGGAGCAGCGGAAGGTGACGTTGCAACTATTACGGATGTCGAACGGTGGTTCGAGTCCACACTCGAAGATCTGCTGATACACTCCTTCACGCCCTGTGAAGATGAGCCCATTGAGGAACACTGCATCACCGAGTTGCAGAGGACGTATGGCCTCATCAGTGAGGGGCAATTGCACCTGGACTTCACGCACGCCTAAGGGTTGTGGTTGTTCCATAGTTTTTCTCTTTCCTGTTCCCCCCTTTACAAAAGGGGGGCTAGGGGGGATTTTCCGGCTGTTTTCCAGCAGCAAGCCTCTCTGCAAGCGTCCTGAAAATCACCTCGACTACTGCGTCAAGCTCTTGCAGTATCTGTGTCGTATGAAAGCGCAGCACCTGCAATCCCTGGCGCACCAGATAGGCGTCACGTTGTGCATCCCTCGCGGCATGCGCCTCCTCGAGATGTTGCGCCCCATCTATTTGTACGACAAGACCAGCTCTGGGAGCGTAAAAATCCACGATGTAATGCCCCAGAGGCTTTTGTCGGTAAAACTGCACACCCAGGAGGTTTTTCCTACGCAGCCGCGCCCATAACCGCTGTTCAGTTTCCGTCATGGTGGTGCGTAAGTGACGCGCCGGTTGTTTCAAGGCGGTGTTGTATGGGTGCATGGTGCGGCTCCCGGGAAAATCCCCCCTGCCCCCCTTTGCCAAAGGGGGGATAGGAAAAGGCTCGTGCTACAGGCTCACGGAATGGAGCGCAATATGAGTTTTACTCAATCCACTCACGGCGGTAGTAGGCAGTATACCATTGTGGGTCTTCGCGGTATGTGACGGTATTGTCCGCGGCAATACGCGCGCTCATGCGCCGATGCGCGAAGCAAAATTGCTGAATGGACATGGGCATCCCACCCGTGTGCGTGTAAGCGACCTCGATATGGACGTCCATGATAGCGCCATCGCCTGGAAAGCCCATGGCCCCGAAACCAGTGGCATTGCCGAGCTTCAGCAACTCCTCCTCCAGGGCCGCGATGTCTGGGTCCGGGTTATGATCCCCCACAAGCCGCAGACAGGCTGCCTCTTTGGCGTAGCGCACACAGGCATCCTTGGTGCCGCCAAGGCCAATGCCTATCACCAAAGGCTGACAGGACATGCCACGGCGGAAGAATTCGCTGATGCTGTCGAGGAAAAAGCGCTTGATACCAGGGATGCCATCAGCAGGGAACAGCATCCGATAATCACCACCAAACAGCCCGCCCTTATGCACCACAGTAAGGTCGAGCCAGTTCCCTTCCGGCTCAAAGCTATAGTCCACGTCAGGCGCATGGATGCCAACGTTATTATTAAAATCTTTACGCGTCAGAGGATGCACTCGGTTCGGTCGCAGTGGAATGGCCACTGTGGCATCCGCCGTGGCACGCCGTAAGGCTCGCTCCATGGCGACCATGCCGCCTTCCAGACGCGCCTCATTGCCCATCTTGATATAAAAATGCGGCAGACCCGTGTCAGCACACATGGGGCGCTGATCGATCACGGCCAGTTGATAGTTCTCCACGATCTGACCCAGCACGTACTTGGAGAGGTTGTGGGTCTCCCGCTCGTGCATGTGCTCAATGGAGCGGCGGGCATCCTCGGGGATTTTAATGGCGGCCTGGCGGTGCAGTTCACGCGCCGTATGATAAATGGTTTCCGTCAGGATCATCAGCGGCTTCTCCTCAGAAACCAGTCCAGCACAATGTCCCGCTTCAAGCCCTTGATCGCCCTGGTGGGACTGAGATGCTTCGGACAGACTTCTGTGCAGTTGTACAGAGAATGGCAGCGCCAACAGCCATGCTCACCACCCACGGCCTCCAGGCGCTCACGGCGCGCCCCATCACGGGAATCGCGGACCAAGGTAAAGGCCCGATTCAGCGCCGCTGGCCCCAAATAGTCCGGATCGTGAGACAGCAGCGTGCATGAAGCGTAGCATGCGCCACAGGTAATACACTCCAGGTTGGGATCAATGGCCTGGCGTTCGCGCGACTCAGGAGCAATGGCGGCGACTTCTGTGGTGTTCTGGGCTGGAACGAAAAAAGGCATGACCGCCCGGTACTTGTCCACAAATGGCGTATAGTCGACCATGACGTCTTTAATGACCGGCAAATGCCGCAACGGAGCAATGCGCAACGTTTGGGCCCCGAGACGCACGATAGAAGTCCGGCAGGCCCAGCGTGGGATACCATTGACCATCACCGTGCACGTCCCACACATGCCCAGGCGGCAGGCATAACGAAAGGCCAGCGAGCGGTCATGGTAGCGTTGAATATACGCCAGGGCATCCAGCACGGTCATCTTGTCGAGCTGCGGCACGCGGTACGTCTCGACACGCGCCGCCGTGTCGTACTCAGGATCAAAACGAGACACTTCTATCAGCCATTCCTGTGCCATAGCTCCCTCACGCATACTGCAGGAAAAAGAGGAAGACGACCAGCCCAATGCCAGCCAGGGTCCAGACCAGCCCCCGCTGCCAGCGCTCGCTCACCCACGCCAAAGTCTGTGAGCATGACACGAATGCCGGCCATGGCGTGAAACACGACAAAAAACAGCACGGCCAGGCGTACTGGTCGGTAGAAGGGGTTAAGCCAATGCCAGGGGAGGAGCACTATGAGCACGAGTGACGAGGCGCGCTGCCACAGCCAGGTCCACATCCCCAGATAGGCTGGTTTGCCAGATGCCGGAAGCACCGTCGGCAAGAGTTGAGGGCTCTGCATCACTCACCCTCCTGTGCCAGATACATGGCGTCACGTGCGACACTCGCCTGACTTGGCGGGGCCAGACGCGTAAACACTACCGGTTCCAGCCACACGCGCCTGCCGCCGCTGTCGTGCTGCACGTACACGTTCCGCAGATACTGGGCATCATCAGTGGCAGGAAAATCGCTGCGGTAGTGCGATCCGCGGCTTTCCTGGCGGGCCAGGGCGCTGGCCACGATCATGTCTGAAACAGTCAGCATGCTCTGCAGATTCAACCACTCCTGCCACTCGGCATTCAGACGCGGTGTCCCACGCACGTACACGCGCTCAGCCCGCTCTCGGAGCAGCTCTAAACCCTTCTGTGCCGTAGCGAGGCTGGCGGCATGACGTACCAGCCCGGCCTGCTCCCACATGAGAGTCTTGAGTTCGTCCCGGAGCACATACACGTCCTCACCCTGGGAGTGTTCGAAGGGCGCCAGCACCTGCGTAAGATGCGCTTGGATCTCAGTATCAGCAATCTGCGGCAGCTCCTGGCCGGCAATGTATGCCGCCAGGCTGTCCCCAGCGATACCGCCGAATACGGTCGAACACCCGACGCCATTGCCGCCCAGTCGATTCGCCCCATGCACGCCGCTGAAATCCTCTCCGGCCACGAACAGGCCCGCGATGTTGCTCTGGCAGGCGGTATCGATGCGCACACCACCCATGAGGTAATGTGCCGTAGGTGACACTTCCACCGGCTCGCGGGCCAGGTCAAACCCGACATCGCGACAGCGCTCAACCATGCCTGGGAAATGCTGCTCCACAAAGGCCACCCCAAGATGGGAAACATCGATGTAGACCCCACTGTGCGGCGTGCCGCGCCGTGCCATAATTTCGATGTACGAACTGCGCGAGACCACATCCCGCGTGGAGCGCTCCAGACGTCTGGGATCATAGTGCTCCATAAAACGCTCCATGCGCCCGTTAAACAGGTAGCCCCCGGCGCCCCGCAACCCCTCTTCGAGCACCGTACCGCTCATGCCGGACTCGCCCACCAGCAGGCCCGTGGGGTGGAATTGCACCATCTCCATATCCATACAACGTGCCCCTACCTGATACGCCATGGCCAGGCCATCCGTGGTTTTCTCTGCCGAGGGTGCGGCGATTTTGTACATCGTTGGCCCGCCTCCGGTCGCGAGCAGTGTCGCCTTGGCCCGTACAACGAGAAACGTGCCGCGCCGCATGTCCACGAACAGTGCGCCCGCGACCCGCTCACCCGTGGTACTGCGCAACAGAGCGATAGCACGGTGATCTTCCAGCGTCGGAATGCCGCGGCGCAACACCTGTTCCATCAGCCGGTTCATGATCTCGATACCGGTGAGATCCCCTCGGTGTACGGTGCGATCATACGATTGCCCGGCAAAGGCTTTTTGATGGATGGTGCCGTCAGGATTACGATCAAAGAAGCAGCCCATACGTGTTTCCAGTTCGCGAATGCGCTGTGGGGCTGTTTGCACGAGCGTCCAGGCGAGTTCCTGGTCATTGAGGTACGCGCCCCCTCAATTGTGTCCTGGAAGTGCTGCGCGAGCGAATCCTGGGGATGCAGGACAGCGTTGTAGCCCCCCTGCACCATGCGTGTGCAACCAGATTTGCCCAGTAACCCCTTGACAGTAATGAGGATCGACGCGCGCGGGTTGGCGTCGTAGGCATGCAGCGCCGCAAACAGTCCGGCGCCGCCACTGCCCAGGATGAGAATATCGGTTGTGGTGGTTTCCATAGCCGGCTGGTATGCCATAGTGTTCTCGAAGTATATGTCACAGCACAGACAGACGCTTACTATAGGATGCGAGGGCCACGCCGTCAATCGCTGCGCCAGCCGCACCGTCAGGCGCCTGCTGGGTCAGCCCCCCAAATGAGGCATACCGTAGGACGCAGTCCTCACCCTGTCAACGTCCACAAGTGCTTGACAGGCTTGTGCGCTACGATTCACAGGCAAAAAAGCTTGCATGTATGCCCTCAATAGGGCATTGTAGGGCGCGCCTCCCAGTATGTACACGGCATATAGCAGGGCATCGACGTCTCCCTGAAGCATATAGTAGAGGAAATGGCGTATGGTTCTTGTAAGAAGAGTATTAGTTGCACTCATGGTGTGCGTTGTGTGCCTGGCGCAGGCCCAGGCGGCCACCAAGCGCACCCGGACAAACAATCGCCTGCCAACGAAGCCCGTGGGAGTTGATCTGCCTGGTGAGTTGTTGTTGCAGACGGGGCATGCCTCATGGGTGACGTCTGTGGCCTTTAGCCCCGATAGCCAGCTCCTCGCCTCAGGCGGAGCAGATGGGACTACCAAGATCTGGGCAGTGCAGAGTCGGGAAGTGTTGCGTACCCTCAGTGGTCCAACGGCGGAGGGCATTGCTGTGGCCTTTAGCCCAGATGGGAAGCTGCTCGCGTCGGCTTGTGCTGATGGTACCGTGAATATGTGGGCGATCCAGTCTGGGGACTTGGCCTTCACCTTGAAGGGGCACACTGCTCCGGTTACCGCGGTGGCCTTTAGCCCGGATGGCAAGCTGTTAGCGACGGCCAGCACCGACAAGACCGTCAAGCTGTGGGTGCTGCACAATCGCCAGGAGATTCGGAGCATCCCGGCACACACGGCCTGGGTGACTGCGGTGGCCTTCAGCCCGAATGGCCAGTTGTTGGCAACAGCCAGTGCCGACAAAACCGTCAAATTGTGGGCCTTACGGACTCCTGGAAAACCTCGGAAATCCCAGAGAACCTCGCCTGGCCTGACAACCGACATCACAGAAAAGCTGTTACACACCCTGGCTGGTCATACCACTGACGTCACAGCAGTGGTCTTCAGTCCTAGCGGCGCCATACTCGCGTCGGCCAGCACCGATAAAACCATCAAGTTGTGGGCGGTGGACACTGGGAAAGCGGCCCAGACGCTCATGGGGCATACCTCCGCGGTTTTCGCAGTGGCATTTAGCCCCAATGGGGCGCTGCTGGCCTCGGCCAGTGCAGATGAGACGGTGAAGGTCTGGCGCATGCACCGTGGCACTCTGGGCTATACCCTCAGTGGACACACCTCGTCAGTCCTCACTGTGGCTTTTAGCCCTGATGCTCGTGCCTTAGCCTCTGGCAGTGCCGATCGGACCGTGAAACTGTGGGCGCTCCAGGACAGTGAGGTCGTACGTACGCTCGCTGACCACAGCGCTCCTGTCACCTCCGTGGCCTTTCACCCTGATAGGACGTTACTTGCCTCGGCCAGTGCGGACAAAATCATCCGGCTCTGGGCGGTCGAGAGTGGCGAGGTGACGTGCACCATCACCGGTCATACCGGGCCTGTCACCTCAGTCGCCTTTAGCCCCGATGGCACCCTGCTGGCCTCGGCCAGCGCCGACAGGACGGTGCGACTGTGGGCCGTACGCGAGGGTACAGGCGCACCGGTGCAGACCCTGAGGAGCCATGCTGCGGCAGTGACGTCCGTCGCCTTCAGTCCCGATGGGACCCTGGTGGCCTCGGCCAGTTTTGACGGCACCGTGAAGCTGTGGGCAGTGCAGAGCGGTGCGCTGTTACAGACGCTGAGTGGCCATGCGTCCTGGGTCATTGCCGTCGCCTTTAGCCCGGATAGCACGCTGCTCGCCTCGTCAGGAGAGGACGGGACGGTAAAGTTGTGGAATGTCCAGGATGGCACACTAAGACAGAGCATCACCAGCCACGCTGCGGAGGTGACCTCTGTGGCTTTTAGCCCCGATGGCACTACCCTCGCTTCGGCAAGCGCCGACAACACCGTAAAACTCTGGGCCCTGCAAGGCCGGGAGCCAGTACGGATCCTCAGTGGCCATACCGCGTCAGTCACTTCCGTGGCCTTCAGCCCAGACGGGAAAACTCTCGCTTCGACAAGTGAGGATGGCAGCGTCAAACTCTGGGGCGTGCAGACGGGGATGCTCGCACGTACCTTTAACAGTCACGCCTCCTGGGGCGCGGCAGTCGCTTTTAGTTCCGCCGGTACTGTCCTGGCCTCTGCCAGTGCTGACAAAACGGTCAAGCTCTGGGCTGTCCCACGTGGAGAACTGGTCCATACGCTCGGCGGCCAGACGTCTGCAGTCACCGATCTTGCTTTTAGTCCCGATGGCACCCTGTTGCTCTCCAGCACCGCCGAGGGAACCCTCAAGTTCTGGGCTATGCCGCGTGGGGAACTCGTACGCACCCACACTGGCCACACCTCTGAGGTCACTGGAGTCGCGTTTAGCCCTGACGGAGAAATGTTCGCCTCCGCCAGTGCGGATGGCACGGTCAAACTCTGGGGCACGCAGAGCGGGAAACGTCTGCGGACGCTCAGTGGCCTGGGGCCATGGGTAGTGGCGCTCACCTTTAACGCCGATGGTACGACTCTGGCGGCAGCTATGGCCGACGGCTCTGTCAAAGTCTGGGCGACCCAGACGGGCGATTGTGTGCGTACCCTCAGTGGGCCGCTCGCGGCTGTGACGACGGCGGCTTTTGGTGCCGACGGCACCCTGCTCGCCTCTGCCGGTGCGGACGGCATCGTCCAGCTCTGGACGACCGAGACTGGTGAGGTGGTACGCACGGTCGAGGGACATACGGCCATGGTGAGTGCCCTGGCCTTTAGTGCCGATGGCACGACCCTGGCCTCGGCGAGTACGGACGGCATTGTGCAGTTGTGGGCCGTAGAGACAGGAGAGCTGTTGCACACACTGTACGGTCAGACCTCCTGGGTTGGTGCCCTGGTGTTTAGCCAGGATGGGCAGTTCTTAGCAATGGCCAATGATCACAAAGTGCTACAACTCTGGTGTGTCGAGAGCGGCGAACTGGTCTACACCCTTGACGGGCACATGGCGCGCGTCACTGCCGTCACCTTCAGCCCGGACGGCACGACCCTGGTGTCTGGGAGTTGGGACAATACCATCGGGGCCTGGGAGGTAGCATCTGGAGATCTGCAGCTGCGGCTGGTGCTTTTGCCAAATAACGAGTGGCTGGCGTATCATCCGCAGAAACGAGTATATAATGCCTCACTGCAAGGGGACACATACGCCGCGGTACGTTTTGGGCAGCGGTTCCGTCCCGTGTACCCGCTGTCTCAGTACCGTAAAGAACTGAAACGGTCTGATCTGCTTGAAGCACTGCAGGCGCCACAGCCAGCGATTAAGCCAAAATTGTAGCCGCAAGGCAGATACGATGGCAGATGCCCTAGCTCTCCTGGCACATCGCCGCGATCTCAGGAGCGCTATACCCCAAGGCCCGCAAGACGCTGGCGGTATGGGCACCCAGTTCTGGGACAGGATAGCGTACCGTACACGGTGCCTCGTGAAATTTGAGTGGGAATCCGGTCATCTTGACAGCGCCGTGCCCAGGATGCGGCACCGCCATGACCATCTCCTGTGACAGGATCTGCGGCTCCGCAAACACATCCGCCAGATTCATCACCACGCCGCATGGCACGCCAGCGGCATTCAACGTCTCAATCCAGTACGCTTTCGAAGCCTGGGCAATACGCGCATTGATCAGGGCATTGATGGCCGTACGGTGCTGCACGCGCAGATCGTTCGTGCGGAAATCAGGGTGTGCGAGCAACGCTGTGAGATCGAGTACCTGTAAGAACTTGGCATACACCCCGTCATTACTCGGTGCAATGGCAATTTCACCATCCTGGGCCGTGAACAGGCCATACGGTGCGACGAGCGCATGGTCGTTCCCGGTGGGTACAGGGAGCTGTCCTGTCGCCAAAAAGTTGGTGGTGAGGAAAGCACCCAGGCTAAGCAACCCGTCCACCATGGCTACCCCGACCCGTTCTCCCAGGCCGGTCTGGGTCCGCCGGTACAGCGCTGCGACCGTGCCGAGCGCCGCGTAGAGGCCGGCCACCAGGTCGCTGATGGGGGCCCCAGAGCGCATGGGTCCTGTCTCCGCAGTGCCGTTGCAGCTCATAAACCCGCTCATCGCCTGAGCGATAAAATCAAACGCTGGCCGGTCTGCATAGGGTCCGCGCTCGCCAAAGCCGGTCACGCTGGTATGGATGATCCCGGGCCGTAGCGCTGATAGTTGTGGCCACTCCAGACCCAAGTCAGCCATGACGCCCGGACGGAAGTTATCGACCACAACGTCTGCCGTGGCGATAAGCCGGTGTAGGGCTTCTTGGCCCTCTGCGCTGCGGAGATTGATGACGATCGAATGCTTATTACGATTGAACGCGGCAAAATACCAGCTCAGTCCTTCGACGATCACCCCTTGCGCGCGCAGAGGATCACCGCCGGGCGGCTCGACCTTGATGACCTCAGCCCCCATGTCTGCCAGGAGCAGCGTGCAGAAAGGACCGGAGAGAATGCGCGTCAGGTCAACCACGCGTACGCCGTGCAGATGCATAGAGCTGACACCTCCTGCCGAGGCTCACTACTAGCCAAGCCCACTGTTACGCTTAACCATGCTCGATGCACTGTAGCAAAGTACCCTGGGGTGTACAACTCTCGCGTTAACTAGCAGAGATGACATGCCAGGGCTTCTCGCGTATGCTATGGGAAAAGCCCCTCACCCTATGATACAACCCTCTCCCGCCGGCAGAGGAAGCCAGAAAAGGAGGTAGCGCATGGCTGGACTAGAGAGCAAAGTTGCCCTGATTACGGGCGCTGGGGGTATGAAAGGCATTGGTCGGGCCACAGCACTCAAGCTGGCAGCGCAGGGGGCGGACATTGCCTTGACAGATGTGCAGCGGTCGCCAGAGGATCTGCCGCCGGGAGAGGTCAGGAGGCAGTGGCATGGCATTGAGAGCGTGGCGGAGGAAGTGCAGGCGCTGGGCCGGCGCTGCCTCAGGGTATGGTGTGACTTGAGCGACAGTGAGCAGATTCAGGCCATGATGCGTCAGGTGGCGGAGCACTGTGGCCACATTGATATTTTGGTCAACAATGCCCGTGCCATTATTGGCCGTGACAAAGTGCCGATCACAGAGTTGCGGGAAGACGTCTGGCAGCATTTCCTGGCGATTAATACCACCGCCGTCTTCCTGTGCACCAAGTTCGTCGGGCAGGTCATGGTCCGTCAGGGCCAGGGCGGTCGTATCATCAACATCGCCTCTGACGCTGCCAAGCGTGGCAGTGCCATGGGTGCGGCCTATTCCGCCTCCAAATTCGCCGTGTTGGGACTCACGCAAGCCTCTGCACTCGACCTGGCACCCTATGGCATTACCGTGAATGCCGTTTGTCCAGGGCCTGTGAACACCGATCGGCTGAGCTACTGGGAACGCACGCAGGCGGAGGCACAGGGCATTCCTCTTGAAGAGTTTCGTGCCAAAATAGTTGCTGAGGCGGGGCAAAGGACACCGTTAGGGCGTATCGCCGAGCCGGAGGACATTGCCGGTCTGGTTGCATTTCTGGCCTCGGACGAGGCGCGTTTTATCACCGGTCAAGCGTACAATGTAAACGGTGGGTCGCTATTTCACTGAGCCATGGCGCTCTGTTGGTTGCGCACGATGATAGTACCCACACCCCCGTGAGCGGGAATATGTTTCACGGCGAGCGCCACGCGATTGTGTACATCCAGCGCCTCCCAGTATGTGTCCAGCAGAGCTTCTGGGCTACCAGCACAAGGGAGGAGGAGAGGGTCCCCTGTAAAGCTCGGAAGCGGATTGCCGTCGCCGCGATACGTGGTCAGGCCAACACCCAGGCCCTGGGCAGGTACGGCGGGCTGATAGGTGTAGCGGTCCGTATAGGCTTGATTGATCTGATTGGCCTTCAGAAGGCTCAGCGTCACTTGCTGCTGTGCCAGCATGAGCATTGCACTAATACGGGGGGTGTAGTGAGGGGCATCAGGTTCGTGCTGCCATGGCGCCAAGGCCGCATCGAACGTGCCGCCTGCGCTAAGCGTCTCATACATGGTGCGCGTCTGGGCACCATTGCTCACCAGATAGATGCCTGGGAGTTCAAGCATCGCTTCGTAAATGATTAAACTGGGATCGGTCACAAGTGCGGGATCCACGGGGGCGGTACGCAGCGTACCGCCCTCGACCACAAAGCAGCGGTTACGGCTCTGGACACTTCGTCCCATGATCCAGTACAGCATGATCCAGCCATCATCGATGGAGGACCGGCCAAGCATGAGGCCCCGCCCTGGATACGGATTGTCTCGGAGGTAACTTGCGAAATTCCTTGCAGCAAGGTGTGCCGCTGGCATAGCCCATCCCTCAGCTTAATACGTCCCGATGTCCTCCCACGCTTTGGCCTCGATCCAGAGCTGCACGAGAGAAGCGTCCAATTTCCCAGCCTGCGCCTCAGCTTCCAGGATGCTCAAGGCGTCTTCCAGGGGCAAGGCTTTTTTGTAAGGGCGGTCGCGAGCGATAAGGGCATCGTAAATATCCGCGATGGTCATCATGCGTGTGCCGAGCGGGATATCGTCGGCTGTGAGCCCCTGCGGATAACCACTGCCGTCGAGTTTCTCATGATGCCGTCCGGCAAGGTCCGGCACCCGTGCCAGATCCCTGGTCCAGGGGATAGTCCGCAAGAAATTAAAACTATGGATGACATGTTTCTCGACTTCCTGCCGCTCGTGCGGAGTCAGATTGCCACGACGCAGCGACAGAATCTGCACCTCACGGTCCGTCAAGAGCCTATGGCACTGCCCATCAGGATCCACAAATTCGCGCTGGCGGATGGCTGCGAGCGCCGAGTAGTCTCCCTCCTCGGTAACGTTTGGCTGATTGGCGTGGAGCACGACCTGAAGCATCGCATCAAACTCGGCCAGTTCCCGCTGCAGGTCGGCTTCCAGATGTGGTAAACGCTGGCGCATCCCCTCAGGATTCTGCAGAGCTTCCTGCAACCAGCCCTGGAGGCGTCTGGCGCGATGCGAGGCGCGCGCTAGCATAAAGCGCCCTTGCAGGGTCACGAGTTCCTCATCAAAGAGCTTCAGGGCTTTGGTGAGCACATTTTCGCGTACCGCTACCTTACCGAAGTCGTGCAGGAGCGCTGCATAACGCAACTCACGCAGATCCTCAGCCGAGAACCGGGCACCGGCCCACTGGCCACGCTCAAGCCGTTCGACACGGCGCGCCAGCGAGAGTGTGCCGTCTGCCACCCGAAAGCTATGACCCGATGTCGTCGGATCACGTTGTTCAATCGCCATGATGGCAGCACGCACAAAGCCTTCGAACAGTTGCTGAATATCCTCGTAGAGACGGCTGTTCTCCAGACTCACCGCCGCCTGCGAGGCCAGAGAGCGCAGCAGTTCGACATCCGCCGGGCTGAAAGGCAACACCTCCTCGGCCACACGAGGGACTGCCAGCGGCACACCAGCGCGTGGCTTGCGGTTAATGAGCTGTAATACACCGAAGACTTCACCCTCACGCGTCAAGAGCGGAATACCTACCAGACTGCGCGTGCGGTAGTGAAAGCGCTGGTCAAAACTCTGGTCATGATGCAGCCAGCCATCGCTGGGAAGCGTATACGCATCATCCACCACGACCACCTCGCCGCGCAGGGCTACAGCCCCGGCCACACTGTGCGGATTGAGCGGGATTACACTCGCCTTCCAGGGTGCTGAGACACTGTCGTTCTGCGCCAGCGCGAAATACAGATAGCGATGCTCCTGCTCACCCTGCCTGACCAGGTAGAGCGAGCCAGCATCCGCTGCCACTAGGTGACGGGCCTGCGTCAAGATCAGTTCGAGCAGACGGTCCAGATTGCGCTCAGACGACAGCGCAATGCCAATTTCGTTCACCGCTTTGAGGGCTGCAGCTCGGTCGAGCGCGTGCTGCGAGAACTGCGCGCGCTCGCGACGCCAGGCGTCAGCAGCCCGCAACGCCTGCCCTAAGGCCTGTGCATCAGTAACAGCGAGGCCTGGGAGGGGGATCCAGGCCCCAGCTGGTGGTATCTCCGGACGCATCCATACCCCTGCCCAGCTTGGGGGTAGTATAGGTATAGGCATGTCTGGTAGACAGACCACAAGACCACTGGCTGGCAGCGGCTCAGGAAACGTTTCCCGCACGTGCCCCAGTTCCAGATTGAGGGCATCCACAATAGCCATGACCTCAGCGGGAGCGATGAGCACCGATGTCACATGCGCATCTTCGATCCCAGCTGCCATGGCATCACTCGTGGTATGCATCGACCTCTCCCCCCAGGAGACCTGGCCCTGTACCAGGGGGGAAACCCAGGTTGTCCAGCAGGGCAATACGCGATACAATCCGCTCGAGGTAAGAGTATGCTCTGTATATATCAGCATGCCCCACCCTTGCTCTTGTGTCAAGCAGAATTGCTGCCTAATGCTCACCTGGAGGAGGTATCATGCCTGACGCTACACAGACCTCCCGTGAGGCGGCGCTCCAGACGCTCTTTGAGGCGCTCCAGCCCTTAAGTCTAGCGCCCTTGTGGACGCAGTACCGTGCCATGCTCACGCCTACCCCACAGGGCACGGCACGGCCGTATCTGTGGCGCTATGCCGAACTCCGCCCCCATCTCCTGCGCACCGGGGAACTGATCAGCACGCGTGAGGCTGAACGCCGTGTGCTCATGCTCATGAACCCTGGCCTAGAAGGGCAGGCAGCCGCCACCTCTACGCTCTTTGCAGGGATGCAACTCATTTTGCCCGGTGAGATTGCGCGCGCGCATCGGCACTCGCCCTCAGCCCTGCGCATGGTGGTGGAAGGCTGTGGTGCGTATACCGCCGTGGATGGCGAACGCTGTCTTATGGAGCCTGGGGATTTGATCTTGACCCCTTCGTGGTCCTGGCACGATCACGGCAATGAGACGACCGAACCGATGATCTGGCTGGATGGTTTGGATTTGCCACTCCTTAAAGCCCTGGATGTTATCTTTACTGAGCACGCCGCCAGTGCACAGTACGGCATCACGAAGCCGGACGATGTCTCGACGCGCCTATATCATCAGCCCGGGCTGCGTCCGGCCAAGGCCCAGAACGCTCCACACTTTTCGCCCTTGCTGAATTACAAATGGAGCCGCACTGCAGCGGCGCTGGCAGCCCTGCCGGAGTCGGCCGCGACCCCTTACGATGACCTGCTCTTAGAGTATACGAATCCCTACACTGGCGGCCCTGTCATGCCTACCATGGGGTGCACGGCACAGTATCTGCGCCCCGGCGTACACACGCAGGCGCATCGCCAGGCAAGCAGTAGCGTCTATATAGTCCTGGCGGGAGCAGGGTGGAGTGTCATTGAGGGCCAACGCTTTGATTGGGAACAGGGAGATGTCTTTGCCGTCCCTACCTGGGCCTGTCACGAGCACGCCAATCGCTCGCAGACTGAAGTTGCAGCGCTCTTCGCCTTCACGGATGCGCCAGTAATCCAGGCGCTCGGGCTGTACCGTGAGGAGGTGTATACGGCTCATGGGGGACACCAGCCGGTCTTGTGACCCTCTCCAGCCCGAGCAGGTTCGAGGGGGAAGGTTGAGGGGTTAGGGGTTGTCCCTATGCCCTCTCCCCTCGAACCTGAAACCTGCTCGGGCGGCGATGCCGTGTTTAGCCACCGTAAAACACGCGCTCACCGAGTTCTTTTAACCAGAGCGTCGCATCATCCGCCCGTCCCGTGGGCGTTTGACGTACCCCCGCTTCGGTTACCTCGCCGACAAACACCGAGTGATCGCCACGCTCGATAGTATCGACTAGCTTACAGACCACCCACGCCGGTGTATTGAGCAAGAGCGGGGCGCCATTCGGTCCGTTCTCGAAAGGCTCTCCGCCAATCGTGTTGCCGTCACGCTCATGGGATTTGAAGAAATTAACCCTACAACGCCATCTAGATTTGACCCAACAGCAGCCACGCGATACG
>AR_comb_assmDRAFT_10275557_pt1 | contig 18554 bp, 33 predicted proteins | sample ArasoioldDNA_FD_10543 | JGI IMG/M metagenome (IMG submission 10543) | reverse complement strand
CTCTCGAAGAGACGATCAGACAGCGCAATCGGCTTTTGCAAATCGTGGATGATAATCGTATCGAGCTCAGCGAGTTCGATCAAGTTATTCTCGACAGCATGTCGGCCAAGCTGATTGAGATCCAGAACAAGTACAATGAGCGTGACGACAATGCGTGAGTTCTTTCGTGACAATCAGACATATTCTCGCCATGTCTACTTCGGAGAGCCGCGAAAGCGCTATGGCTTCTTTTCCTTTGTGTTCGACGTCATGTTGACAGTTGTCACAGGGGGGCTCTGGCTCATCTGGATATTCTGCCGGGAGATGCGACGATGACCGCTGATCAGATTGCTCAGTCATGCGAGGACCAAGCTCAGAAACTACTGGCTCTCGCCGCCATTCTTCGCGGAAAGTCTCGATGACCTTCGAACTCATATTTGTCGATGAGGAAACCGAGGAGGTCGTTTTCGCAGTCACCGACGTGGTGTCTGTGAGATGGGTTACCCCCAGTGAGATAGGCCTTACCACCTTGGAGGGAAAATTAGGGCGATGCCGATTCAAGCCTGGCGAGAGGCTCGAAATCCATCGGAAGAACGACCGCTGAAAATTCGCGGGAAAAACATCCCCTATAATGAAGAGAGATCCGTTGATTCGGAATCTCTTTTTCTTTTCGTCCACCCAAGTTCGAGAAAGGCCTAGGAGAGTGCAGTTTCTTGATGCAGTAAAGCAGAAGGGCGCCCAGTTCGTTTCTGAGAACGCGACCGTTCTGCTCACCGCGGGAGGTGTTGTTGGCACAGTTGCCACCGCAGTCCTCACCGGCCGAGCTGGCTTTAAAGCCGCGGAGATCATCCGCGAGAAGGAGCTCGAGCATATTCATCCCGAAGGCGTGACCGACGTCATCGATGGTGAAAGCAATGCCACCATGGGACTCAGCCCGTCTCAGAAGATCAAGCTGGTCTGGCCGCAGTTCGTGCCTCCTGTCGTCACCGGAGGTCTCACGATCAGTGCCATCATATTCTCCCATCGCATGTCGGCTCAGAAAGCGGCAGCTTTGGCGGCGGCCTATGGTCTGGCTGAACGCAATCTCTCGGAGTACAAGGAGAAGGTCTCCGAGAAGCTCACCGGTCCGAAGAAGCAATCCATCGAGGCGGAGATTTCTCAGGATCGGGTGAATCGAACCGACGGCTATCAGAAAATCGTCGTGGTCGAGGGAGAGGTTCTCTGTTTTGATGAGCCGACCGGACGATATTTCCATAGCACCATGGAGAAGATCAAGAAGGCAGTCAACGACACCAACGCCGAGATCCTCAACGATCGAGGTTGGGTCAATGCTACCGCCTTCTACGAGCGTCTCGGAATGCCCGCCACCTCATGGACCGACGATATGGGGTGGAACACCGATGAGCTTCTGGAGCTCAAGTACGATACGGTTACATCTCCAGACGGAAGACCTTGTCTGTCAATCGACTTCCAGGTACTCCCCAAGCCGGACTACATCCCAAAGCACTACTAGATCGACTTGAAGCACCCGAGCTCCGGTTGATGCCCTGGTATCAGCATATTTATGCTCATCGCCAGTGGCATCATCGGAGGGGTCGGTCTGAAGTTTCTCGGCCGATGGAAATAGCAGAGAATCATCAAGTAACACAGGACTATCCTAAACGATCGTCGTTGTATAGACGTCGAATGCGGAATAGTCAGAAACGAAATCGGATCTTAAAGAAATTCGACGAAGCGCAGTTTGTGATCACTAATGAATACGGCGATCCATCCCTCTCGTTAAGTCAGTCATATTTTCTTGATCCAGAATAAGGAGACCCCAAGATGCGCATCCCATTTCTTCGTCGTAAGAGGAATCGAAAGCAACGTCTGGCCGACGCCTTGCTCCAGATGATGGAGAAGTGGGCCAAGCAGAAGTAGTTCTGAAGTAGTACTCGATAGACCTATTATCTAATCAACGGTAATAGGCAAGAGGCTATCGAGAGTGGTCGGCATAAGGACTTTGATGCCTCTCCCTCAGCGCGGACCACATATTTCAAGTATCCCTCAGGAGGGATGGTCGGATGGGAACCGGCCTCGACGGATCACAGCCCTCGGTTCAGTAGCCGGTCTGCCTAAGGGCCCGGTACTGGATCGGGGGCTCCGTTGATTTATATTCATAACAACAAGGAGAGTACAATGGCCGAATCCAGTGAGAACGTCCAGACCATCAAGACGGCAAGCGACGGTACCGTCAAGATCGCAGTCGAGAGGTACAACGAGCTGCTCGAGAAGGCGGCCGTCAAGCCCCCGGTGATCAACCGAACCACCATCAACAAGACGCCCGAGATGCTCGCCAAAGAAAACCTGGCGTGGGGGACCACCTTCATGGGGCTGGGCGCGAGCATGTTCGTCGTCGGCGTGCTCCGTTTCAGAGCCGGTTGCGTCAAGTCCTGACCGTCTGAACATCGTCATATAAAACAAAGGAGAGTACATTGTTGGGTTTCAAGACCCTTAAGACTGGTGAGGGTTTCACCACACCGCTGGGAGAGGACGAGATCGCGCGTCTCATCATCACCGAGCACGGCAAGAAGGTCTTCAAGCAGAGCGCGCTGGGAGGCTTGGTGGTCGGAGTAGGCCTCCTGTTCACGCTCAACCGCTTTGGCAGCAAGACCCTGCGGGCCGAGGCAGCGACGGCAGCGGCCAAGGCCGCCCAAACGGTCGATCCCAATGGGGGAAATCGATGACCAAGTTCCTGCTCGGAGTAGCCGTTGGCTACATGCTCAGTGACATCATCGACGATTTTCTGGGCAAGAGCGCGCCTGAGAAGCCGTCACCGCCTTCGTCATCGCCATCAACCCCTGAGCCGTCCCCGTCGATGCCATGAAGCCGTTTTTCATCATCCTCGCTACCACCCTCGGTGCCTTCGGACTCGCATGGTGGTTTGAGCGCAAGCCGAAGCTGCTGAACAAGTAACCCCTGGGCCATAATGCCGGTACGGTTCGCTACCGCTATGTAACAAGTTGGCGCAATCCCAGCGACCGGCTATGGCCTTATATTTCGAAAGGACGCAATTATCCAGAGCACGGAGGCTCCCTTGTTGAAAGGAGCGCGTTGCTCAAGAAGACCATCACCTACGAGAACCCGTTCACCGAAGAGGAGGTGACGGAGGAACACTACTTTCATATTTCCAAGGCTGATCTGGTCGAGATGGAGATGGAAGAACACGGCGTGAAATACGTCAAAGATGGCGAGACGCTTACGGGTATGCAGGCCAAGCTTCAGCGTATCGTCGATTCTGAAGATGGCAAAGCCATCATGACCGAGATCAAGGATATTATTCGTCGAGCCTATGGCAGAAAAGACGGAGACAGCTTCCGCAAGTCATCGGTCATCTGGGAAGAATTTGCCTCTACCGAAGCCTTTTCCCAGCTGCTCTTCGAGCTGTGTACGGACGCCGGAGCTGCCGCCGAATTCATGAACGGTGTGGTTCCCAGCAACCTTGAGAAGATTGCCGGTGATATTCGAGCCCAGGCAGAGAAGGCTCAAGCTGATGGAGCTCAGACACCTATGGGTCCCCGACCGGCGGTTGCTCAGAGATCTATAGCCGAGACGAAGGCTGATCGAGATAAAAAGATTGCCTCAGCCACTTCTAATAATCCGGTCACTCTCACCCAGGCCGAAGTCGTAGAGATGGATTCATCCGATCTTCAGACCGGTCTAGCTGCCGGTCGTTTCAAGCTGGCCTAAATCTTTAAAGCTGGTACCTGTTAAGGGGTCCGTGCAACGACCAAATAATAGGCTAAGTAACCGGATTTGATTGACCTCATATTCGTCGTCGAACACCGGGAGCCAGCAAACTATACGGTCTCACGGTCATATTTGACGCATAACCAAAACCCAAACTAGAGGTAAGACGCTCTACAAAATACCGACTATTGAATTCTTGGCTTCGTTCGTTCAATAGTCAGGCGCCGGTAGAGAGCAGGCAGGGTAGGATAGTTCGGACCCGTGGCTTGCATATTTAAAACTATGGCTTCAAAAGGTAGTCAAGCCCATGTGGTGGCTTAAACCACAGTAGGAGGATGCATGGCCTCTCACATCGGAACCGAGCAGTTTCCGATTCACTTCGAAAGCCGGGACGTGGTGGTATACACGAATCCCAGCGGAGAAGTGTTCGTGGAGAGCAGAAGTAACCCACAAGCCCGATTGAGGATCACGCCTCGGGGAGATAGGTTGGAACTCTCCGCGCATGGAAGTGCCTCGAACGCGTTCGTGATCCGCCAGATCAGCGTGGTGGGTTAAAGCTCTCCTAGGGAGATGGGGTAAGCGCAAGGCAAGGACGGCAGCCCATAGAGTGCTAGCCTATAAAAGACAACAGCGATAGAAGCAGTTGCGTCCTTGTACCCCATATCCTCTAGGAAAAGACCACTCAGAAAGACTCTGAGTGGGGTCATTCCTCCACCCGTACGCCCTCCAGACGTAGGCGCCACGGGCAGGGGATGATCTGCGACCTGGCTGTGAAGAACAGCAGGGAGTGCCAATTGCCATGGTGCTCATCCCGCACGGCAATGGAGGCAGCTCAGAATCTCGATTTCAAAGGACAAATCCATGCTCTGCAAATGGCTTGGACTCTGCCTGGGCCCAGGTGAGGTACTGGCCATCATGCTGGTGGGGCTGTGCCTTATATTCTTTGCCATTCTATGGTCCTGGCGATAGATTATGAGTCAAGACAAAGAAGATCGTGATCGTCGAAATTACGTATCCAAGATGTATCCCGGCCTGGCCTGGCAAGAAAAGGTCGCCAATTGGCCGAGAGATCGAATCACAGCGGTTTATCTCAGGTTTATCAGAGATAGTCAGAAGCCTAAACCTGAGACTCCTGAAGAACTCGAACGGGATATTCGAGAAGATCAAGATGATCAAGATGACCAGCTTGAGTTGTTCTAAGTTTTAGCTCTACGAAAGACCGGCTTATCTCCAGTGGCGGCGCCAGTAGAGTGCGAGCAGTGGGACGGGTTAGCGCGTGGCTCGCGTATATTTCATCGCCTATAATGAGAACCAAACCCCAAACTAGGAGTAATTCTATGCTGGATCCTACTGATTTCACCGCTCGCAACATTGCGAAGTGGGTCGCTAGGTCGATCGTCGCTATCAAGACGGCCGAAGTTGTTACCAACACCACAGCCAACAACACCAATTTCGAGAAGGACGCCATGATCGTCAAGATCGGAGCGGGTATCGTTGGCTGGGGCGTAAGTAACGCCTGCGGCAGTCTCACCGATATCGCCGTCGACAAGACCGCCGACTTCCTCACCGAGAAGTGGAACAATCGCCAAGCTAAGAAGAACGACAAGCAGGAGAAGTAATCTCAAAGGAGAATCTGTCTAAAACGCAGGTTCTCTTTTTTGTGTAATTCGCGTGAAAAACATAGCCTTTAATGAAAGAGTGCTATTGCCCGCCGATCCAAGGCTTTGGAGAAATAATGCGATAGACACCTGTGAGTAACCTTAGAGTTCATTCTCGCACAGGCTTTCTTTTTTGTCCGGGTGAGATCGCGGGAAAAACCCCTCCTATAATGAAAAGCTACCCTATCCAGGAGGAATCCATGGACAAGTTTATCCACAACCTGAAGGAACAGGCCGAAGAGAATCCCATTCTTGCTCTCGGAGTCGCAGCTGCACTGCTCGGCGCCGCAAGCAAGCTCATCAACTCGGCGGCCTGGAAGCAGGAAGTCGCTAGACGCGCCATGAAGGACGCTGGCAAGTAGTACCTCTAAAGAGGGTCCATCACGGACTCTCTTTTTTCTTTCACCTCAACCAAGGATGTACATGCAAGAGTTTCCCGCCAACAGTGCCAAGGCACGAGCACGATCCGAAGGGCCTCCACAAGATGTGGGGCCGGATAGGATCGAGCGCATCACCTCTGCCGAGGCCGATCGGCGGAGAAAAGGGGTTGGACGACGTTTTAAAGAAATCTTCATCGCCGGAGACCCTCGAAGCGCAGTCGATTTCGCTTTGACCGAAATTGTCATTCCGGAGATTCGGGATGTGGTCTACAACGCAATCCAAGGCGGTTTCGATCGGTGGATCTATGGCGAGGGACGACGTTCACGACGCTACGGCAATCAGTCGGTATATTCTGACAACCCTCCTCGTACGAATTATCAATCCTACAGTACGACTCGACCGCCAACTTCTTCAGGAACTCGTATGCTGTCTCGTCAGGCCAGAGTTCGACATGACTTTGACGAGATTGTTATTTCCTCACGAGCCGAAGCCACTGAAGTGCTCGATCAGATGTTCGAATTTCTTTCTCGGTTTGGCGTGGTAAAGGTGTCTGAGCTCTACGACATGGTTGGTATTCGTAGTGATCACACCGATCACAAGTGGGGATGGACTTCTCTTCCTGGGGCTCAGGTCCGACCTATGAAAGGCGGAAAAGGATATTTGCTAGATCTTCCTGAACCACAATCTCTATAAGCATGAAACAACCAAGAGAGAAGGTGTATACAAGTCGCAAGCCAGTGGTCAAACACGAGTTTCGTAACTGTGATGCTCCAGGATGTCCGAACATTGTTTCCGTAGAAGACAAACCCAAGGGATATTCTGATCCGATCTACTGTGTCCTTCACTTACATCTGGCGGAGAAGAACTGATGCCTGATAATCAAGAACCAGAACCCCAATCACGTCCCTTTCCCTGCACCGAATGTGGTAGCACCAAGGGATATTCTCGAGTGGGTAAGTATCGCTCACAATGCTTGAACTGTAACTCTCTGCTGAAAAATTCAGAGATCGGCCAAGAAGACCAAGAATCCCAATAAGGAGCTTAGATGAAATTCATCCCCCATGCGATCAGTCGCAAGGTCGCTGAGCAAGTATTAGTTGCTCGCAAGAATTCGCCGACGATCTTGCTCGGCGCTGGTGTGGTCAGCATGGTGGGCTCCACTGTCCTGGCCTGTCGAGCCACCCTTCAACTCGAAGAAGTGTTCGACGAAATTGAAACCAATAAGAAGAAGGCTGCCGAGGCCAAGGCTTACGTCGACTCTGGCCAGGCTCGAGAAGGTACGACGTACAGCGAAGCAGAGATGGAAGAGGATCTCCGCATCATCAAGGCCAAGGGACTAGTCAAGATCGCCAAGCTCTATGCTCCCTCGGTTATTCTCGGAGGGGTTGGACTGGTCTGTTTGACCAAGTCTCACCAAATCCTAAAGGATCGCAACGCAGCTTTGACGGCAGCCTATGTCGCGGTAGACCATGCCTTCAGAATGTACCGACAGCGAGTGGTCGACCGCTATGGCGAACAGACCGATCGCGAGCTCCGATATGGGGCCGAGGAAGTTACCATCATCGACGAGGAGACCGGCAAGGCGGTCGATACCGTCATTGTGGAGCCGGGCGAGCCCTCGGGCTATGCTCGTTGGTTCGACGAGGAGAATCCTAACTTCCAGTCTCCAGCATTCGATTACGGAAATTGGAAGTGGTTGCGAGATCAGCAGAATTGGGCCAATGACATGCTTCATTCCCGAGGCCATCTGTTCCTCAATGAAGTATATTCCATGATCGGATTGTCACATACCTCAGCCGGAGCCATCGTGGGCTGGGTATGGGATCCACATAACGAGAAACACGCTGGTGATAACTGGGTGGATTTCGGTTGTTGGGATGAGAACGGACATGGCAGCGATTTCTTCAGAGGTATGAACGGTCGAGAGGGATCCATTCTTCTCGACTTCAATGTCGATGGCCCCATCTGGGATCTGATTGACAAGCGAAAGGCGCGGGGAGATCTATGAGTGCTGCGGATAAAGCCGCTGAGACTGTCATCAACGTTGCCGCTGACGTGGCGGGCGAAGTCTCGGATCAGGCTGAACTAGCCGAGCAGGCGATTCGAGCGCTCAATCGGGCCAAGATCAGTTACGCAGTGGGAGGATGGTTTCTAGGAGCGGCTACGGGAGCCTTCGTAGCTTACAAGTTCGCATATTCGCGAGCGGAGACAAAGTACTCCAAGATTTCCGACGACGAGATTTCTGAGATGCGGCGCCACTATCAGGAGAAGGCGCGGGCGCTTGAGGCCAAGGAAGCCAAACGTCCGGTCGGGGAGATCGTCAAAGAGCGGGGATATTCTCCAACTGAGAAGGAAACCCCGCCTCCCATGGCGGTTCCGCCCCCGACTCGAGTGGTCGAAAGCGATGACCCCTCTGATCAGCCGCCTCGGGTTGAGCCAGAGATCAAAAGCACAGAAGTTCAGAACATATTCGTCCAGGATGGGATCGAAGAGGAATTTGAGTGGGACTGGCATGAGGAACGCAAGAGCCGGTCCCCGGAGATTCCCTACGTCATTCATGTCGACGAGAAGTATGACGACGCTTCTGAAGGCTATGACATGGTCACGGTGACCTATTACGAAGGCGATGATGTTCTCTGCAATGATCGCGATGAGGTCATCGGCCACACCGATCGTGCTGAGTTGATAGGCGAAGGCAACCTGCTCCGTTTCGGTCATGGCTCAGGAGATCCTGTCATCGTCTATGTTCGTAACGACAAGGTGGAGATCATCTATGAGGTGATCAGATCTCCGAACAAATTCGCCGAGGAGGTTCACGGATTCACTCACGATTCGCCAGCTTACCGAAATCTGGAAAGGATGCGAATGAAGGAAAGAGATGAGCAGGAGGACGATTGAGGAGGTAAGAGAAGAATACCTTCATTGGTTGGAACCCCAACTCAATGATAAGTCTGGAAGTCAGGGAAAAACCTATTGGGGACTTCTCAACTTCATGTTTGATACTCCATTTATTTGGAGTGTTCCCTTGGATGACAACCGAGTTGCCGACGGCCTGGAATTGCGGACAGAATTTTCTCGCGAGTTTCAGGTTCGTCATCGTGACATGGAGAAACTGGGTCCAGGGTCTTTCCTGGAAGTTCTGATCGGGCTTTCCCGTCGATTGGGGTTTGCCGCCGGAGGACGACCGTCGGGTTGGGCATGGGAGCTCTTGACCAACCTGGAGCTAAACCGACTATCAGACCCATTTACCAGACCCAAGCAGCGTAAAGCCGGGGAAATCATGCAGGTTGCCATGGAGAGAACATATTTGCCTGACGGCACAGGTGGATTTTTCCCCTTGGCCTGGCCAGATGACGATCAGACTCGTATCGAACTCTGGTATCAGATGAATTCATTCATTGAAGAACTTCACCCGGAGCATCGACATGGCAATTGAAGATTCACGAAAAGCAAGACCTAAGGAAGTCTTACACGATCAAACTCCTTCTATTACTACCGATCATCCGTTCGAGCCCAAGGGCGAATGGTGGTCGTTGTGCAAACACTGTAACCTAGCCGAAAGTACTCACGCCGAAACCACAGTGGGATTTAGATATTACAGCGACGATGTACCGGAGGTCCATGAGTAAAGACACTTTGTTATACGCGGCAGTGGCTGTGTTATTGATTGCCGTAGTCTGCTTTCTCATAGCGTGGTGGGGAATCCATCGCGAAGAGAACCGCGGATTCAGTTATGAGCCACTGAAACCCGACGACGAGTAATAAACAGAAAGGAGAGTGATGGACTTCATTCAGATCCTTGCGAGGGAAGCAAAGGACAAGCAGTTGGAGCTATATCCTGACTTTGTGGTTGGGCGCTCCGAGGATCTGATGGTCCAGGGTGGACGATTCTATGCCATCTGGGATCCCGAAAAGAATCTGTGGTCGAGAGACGAATACGACGTGCAACGGCTCGTCGATGAAGTTCTGGCCCAGGAGAAGGAAAAACTGCAGCGGGAGACCGGGCAGCGTTATCTCGTAAAATTCATGCGATCGTTCCATTCCAACTCCTGGGCTCAATTTCGAAAGTTCATGGCCCATATTTCCGATAACAGTAAACCGCTGGATCGTAATCTGACCTTCGCCAATGCGGAGATAAAGAAATCAGATTATGTCAGCAAGATGCTTCCCTATGCCATCGGCGAGGGGGATATTTCCGCGTGGGATGAACTCATGTCCACGCTTTATTCGCCAGATGAACGAGCCAAGATCGAATGGGCGATCGGTTCGATTATTGCTGGTGATTCCAAGAAGATCCAGAAGTTCATCGTCTTCTATGGGCCTCCTGGCACCGGGAAGTCGACGGTGATGAACATCATCAACATGCTGTTCGAGGGATATTGCACGAGCTTTGATGGTAAAGCCCTGGGGTCTTCCAATTCGGCCTTTGCCACCGAAGTGTTCAAGTCCAATCCGCTGGTGGCGATTCAGCACGATGGCGATCTGAGCCGCATCGAGGAAAACGCTCGGCTTAATTCGATCATCGCTCATGAGCAGATGACGATGAACGAGAAGTACAAGCCCGCATATTCTTCCCGGATCGATGCCATGTTGTTCCTGGGCTCGAACCAGCCGGTGAGAATTTCTGACGCCAAGTCGGGCATTATCCGCCGCTTGATCGATGTGCATCCTACGGGTATCAAGTTCGGGGCCAAGCGTTATCAGACGCTCATGACCCAGATCGGCTTTGAGCTGGGCGCTATCGCTCACCATTGTCTTTCTGTTTATTTGTCCATGGGTAAGAATTACTACAATACCTATCGCCCGATGGAGATGATGTTGCAGACCGACGTCTTCTTTAACTTCATCGAAGCCCATTACGACGTCTTCAAGAGCCAGGATTACACTACCTTAAAGCAAGCATATTTTCTGTATAAGACCTACTGTGAGGAAAGCGGGATCAACCGGCCTCTTCCGCAGTACAAGATGCGTGAAGAACTGCGAAATTACTTTGAGGAGTTCAAGGACCGGGTCGAAATCGATGGCGAGCTGGTTCGCAGTGTGTACCGAGGGTTTACGGCTGACAAGTTCAAGGCCCCGACCGACGATCGAACCGTATTTTCTCTGGTCCTAGAAGAGAAGGTGTCCCTGCTTGATGATTTCTACGCTGATTGCCCGGCGCAATTGGCCAATTCTGAGGGCATGCCTACCAAACGGTGGGCCAATGTGGAAACCAAGCTCTCAGATATTGATACGCGTAAAATTCATTACGTAAAGATCCCGGAAAATCACGTGGTGATCGATTTCGATCTCAAGGGTCAAAACGGTCGTAAGGCTCTAGAGCGAAATCTGGAAGCGGCCTCTCAGTGGCCTGCCACTTATGCCGAGATCAGCCGTTCTGGTTCGGGAATCCACCTGCACTATATTTACACCGGAGATGTGTCGGAACTGTCTCCTGTGTTCGCTGAGGGAGTCGAAGTTAAGACCTACTCGGGCGATGCCTCTCTAAGACGGAAGTTGTCCCGTTGTAATCGGGTACCAGTGGCAAAGATCAGTTCAGGCTTGCCGCTGCGGGAGAGAAAGGAAACGATGCTTAAGGCCAAGACGATTCAAAGCGAACAAGGACTGCGAGAACTTATTAATCGAAATCTCCGCAAGGAGATTCATCCCGGCACCAAGCCGTCAATAGATTTCATCAAGAAGATTCTCGATGATGCCTACGAATCAGGCATGAAGTATGATGTGACTGATCTACGTAGCAAGATCATGGCGTTTGCCAACAACTCGTCTAATCAAGCTGCCGCCTGTTTGCGAATCGTCAAGGACATGAAGTGGGCCTCGGAAGAGACGGAAGAGAGCAAGGAAGAAAGATTCACCGCTGAGAGATCAGTGGAAGTGACTGATGATCGTCTTGTCTTTTTTGATGTCGAGGTATATCCTAACCTCTTCGTGGTGTGCTGGAAGTTTCAGGGATCACCCGACGTGGCAAGAATGATCAACCCCAAGCCGCATGATGTGGCAGAACTGTTCAAGTTCAAATTGGTGGGGTTCTACAATCGCCGCTTTGACAATCATATTCTCTACGCTGCGGCTATGGGTGCCAGCAACGAAGAGTTGTATCGTCTGACTGTCAAGATCATCGAGGGAAACCGCGCAGCCACCTTCGCCCAGGCTTACAATCTCTCCTACGCTGATATTTGGGACTTCTCCACCGAGAAGAAATCCTTGAAGAAATTCGAGATCGATCTCGGCATTCTTCACATGGAGTTAGACCTTCCCTGGGATAAACCGGTAGACGAGACGAACTGGGGAAGAGTAGTGGAGTACTGTGTCAATGACGTAAAGGCCACCGAAGCCGTATTCGAGGCTCGTAGGGGTGATTATCTGGCCCGACAGATTCTGGCTGAGCTGTCCGGATTGACGGTCAATGACACCACTCAGAATCATACCGCTCGAATCATATTTGGCAAAGATGTAAAGACGGCTCACAAAAAGTTCGTCTACACAGATCTCTCCGAGCAGTTTCCTGGTTACAAGTTCGAGCTCGGCAAGAGCTATTACAAGGGAGAGGAACCGGGAGAGGGAGGCTACGTCTACGCCGAACCCGGAATCTATGAGAACGTGGCAGTGTTGGATGTGGTCAGCATGCATCCTACGACCATCAAAATTCTAAACTTATTTGGCCCTTACACCAAGAATTACGCTGCGCTCACCGAAGCGCGCGTGGCGATCAAGCAAGAGGACTACGAGAAAGCTCGGTTTCTTCTCGATGGACGACTCGCCAAATTCTTGGAAGGCGCCGAGGACGATACGGCAGGACGCCATGGCACCGACTTGGCCTACGCCTTGCGTATCGCTCTCAATATTGTGTATGGTCTCACGTCTGCCAAGTTCGACAATCCATTCCGAGATGTTCGCAACAAAGACAACATCGTAGCCAAGCGTGGCGCGCTGTTCATGATCGACTTAAAGCAGTTTCTCCAAGACGAGGGCTATCAGGTCATCCATATCAAGACCGACTCGGTGAAAATCCCGAACGCCAACCTTGATGTCATCGGCGCGGTGAAAACCTTCGGCTCACTTTATGGGTACGAATTCGAGCATGAGGAAACTGTCGATCGCTTCTGTCTGGTCAACGATGCGGTTTATATTGCCGGGATTCAGACCGTCCCCTGGGAAGAGGGATACCCGAAGTACAACTGGGAGGCAGTGGGAGCTCAATTCCAGCATCCCTACGTGTTCAAGACCCTATTTTCAAAAGAAGGAACAACCTTCGACGATTATTGCGAGGCGCGCAGCGTCCAGAAGGGAACCATGTATCTCTACACAGGCTCTGAGACGCCCGTAAACGGGGTTCTAAGCGCCTCCGATGGACAATTAAAGCATGTGGGCAGGACTGGGCTGTTTGTACCCGTAAAAGAGGGCGGCGGAGCTCTCTATCGATGCTTTGAAGACAAGTACTACGCGGTGAGTGGAACCAAGGGTCATTTGTGGATGGAATCTGAGGCGGCTATCGAAGCCGGAGACGATTTGCAGATCGACATGTCATATTTCGAGAAGCTCAAAGATGCTGCTGTCACAGCTATCGAAGGATTTGGTTCCTTTAGAAAGTTCGTGTCATGATGGGTATCACCAACATTCATATTCTCATCGATCCGGAGGCGAAGTCGAATCCGGTACTCCAAGTTAAGAGAAGAAAGGACTCAGTGTCGAGGCATGTTGTCGTAAATCGGAAAGCAACCATGAAGTGGGTGTTCGGGTGGGATCAGCCGCTTCAGAGTTTCTATCTGCAGGTTCATAATCTAGTGCTTCCCAAGGACGATCAAATCGTGGCCTGGTTGGGGGCTACGCCGGACAGCAAGATGTATGAGGTAGAGGATCTGATCCGGGAAGCGAAAAACCACGGATTGGCTATCGATCCGTCATATCAGCCGATTCTCTATCGCGAGAAAGATGAAAGCGTTTAATGCCCTATAGCGAGGACGAAATCAACGCCGCTCTTGATCGAGTAGAGGCAGCGAAGCAGAAAAACCCCATCGGGTGGGGAATGCTCGACGAACTCGGTCTGGGACCTTCAGAGAAGCTGGTGAACTACGCCTTTGCCAATGCCTACGCTCACAGAGAGAGATTGGATCAGGAAACCAGTAAAACCGTGGTCTACTCGACAGGTTGGCTGCAAGGTCTGGCCGTAGGACATGCTTTGGGGAGAGGAGGAGAGTGAAGTATCGCAAGAAGACCGCGTTGACCGAGGCCACTCAATGGTTTAAAAACGGAGATCATCCCCAAGATGAGTCAAGGCTCGTAGAGCATTTGGGAGGACCCCCAAAGTTAAGCGAGGGAAAGGTGGTGCAACATTTCCGCTCGCTGGATGCGATGGAGTCGATGGACGCGCTCAATACCGCGGGGAATCGATATTGTCCTGAGTGTGGCAATCTCATGAAAAATCACGGCTTCTTGGACGGGGTCAACGGGGAAGAGATCATCTGCCCCGGAGACTATATTGTCACCGATCGAAACGGGCTTTATTACCGACTCAGTAGGGGAGAATTTGAATCTAAATACGAAATCTATGCTCCTCCACCTCGTCCCGGTGAGAAACCGCTTTCGAGTGTCGAGAAGCGTCTGATACGCCGATATCGTCAACATGCACAGCCATGACTAAGTATCGTAAAAAGCCAGTACTCACTGAGGCCACCCAGTGGTTTAAGAACGGTGATCACCCTCTGGACGACACGCAACCAGTTAAGCGCGCTGAGGGCTCCCCGAGTCTAACCGAGGGTAAGGTGGTTCTATATTTTCGATCGCTCAACATCCCCGGAGGACGATTCTGTCCTGACTGCGGCAACATCATGCAGAAGCATGGCTTGTTGGAGGGAGTGAACGGGGAAGAGATCGTCTGTCCTGGAGACTATATTGTCACCGATCAGAAAGGAAGGTATTACCGGCTCAGCGCGGCCGATTTTGAAGCCCAGTATGAGCCTTATGAACCAGTAGCTCATCCCCCACCCAAGGTAGAGACATGATCATCAATGACGATATTCTGCGCCGAGACACGATCCGGATGTTGAGACAGATCGACGTTCAGATCAAAGAAGTAGAGGAGATGGCCAAGAGAAGTGGCACCACTCCTGAAAAATTTCGGGATACCAATGGCAACTGGGTGATGATTCCTCTGCTATTGGCCAAGGTGCAGGCATATTCTATGCTTGTACAACTACAGGCAAAGTGATGGTGAGAGGAGAGTATAATGCCCGCCAATGATTCGGTGGTGATGGAAGGTGTTCGTCTTATCTTCCGTAATTTCACCGGAAGAGGAGGCCCCTTCAACCAGGAGGGAGCCAAGAACTTCGGAGTCGTGCTTCCGGAGGATATTGCCGAGGCTATGGCCGCTGACGGTTGGAATGTCAAGGTTCTCGACCCTCGGGATGAGGAAGAGACCCCCACCCCTTGGCTGCCGGTCAAGGTTCGCTACGACGTAGGTCGCCCTCCGAAGATCACTTTGGTCACCGATCGGGGTAAGACCACGCTCACCGAGGACACGGTGGAGACCCTCGATTGGGCTGATATTGTCAATGTCGACCTCATCGTTCGGCCTTATCCTTGGGAGAAAGGTGGTCGTAGCGGGATTACGGCCTACGTCCAGTCCATGTACGTGACCATTGAGGAGGACGCTCTCGAACGTAAGTACGCCGAAATGGATCAGCAGTGAGGAAAACCCTGATACTTCTTCGTAAGGGGGCAGTGATGACCAGCATATTTGCCTATGGTTACTACTTGGGGCATACCCATGCTATGGCAAACCCCGACGAAGTTAAATTTCGTCGCGTGCGCAAAGAGTATATGGAACGCGCTGAAGAAAAGCGACAAGAGAAGATCAAGAAGAAGTATCGCAGGCAAGATCCTCAGTAGGATAAGGAGAGTACAACGAAGGTAGTCCACTGTCGGGCATTGTAAAGTCGCTATACAATGGAAGGACACCGAGTCGTACCTATGCGTGTTACCACAACCAAGTTCATCAGGAAGCCCCTCTACGTCGATGCGGTAAGAATCACCAACGCCAATTTCGACGAGGTGGTGGACTGGTGCCAAGGCGAGGTGCAAGAAGACGAGGTACCGGGAAAGGGTACAAAGAAGTTCATTCGGGTCCGGGTCCACAACCCCAAGAACCCCCGCCAGACGAAGGCATTTGTCGGAGATTGGCTGCTCTATACCGAGCGGGGATACAAGGTCTACACCAACAAGGCCTTCCACGACTCATTCGATGAGGTACAGCCCCAGGAAACATCCGAAGACCCCGAGAGGACTGAAAGGGCAGCCTAAGTAGATGACGATCACCCAGGATAAATCCCAGAAACAAAGGAAACCCGAACAGGTAGAAAGAAAGATACCCGATCGATCTTTGATCCAACGCCGGGCAGCCTTGAATGAGGCCAATCGCATCCGCTCTCTGAGAGCCAATCTGAAGCGTGATCTGAAGTCCCGACGTAAGTCGATCCACGATATTCTCCTCGAACCGCCGGAGTGGGTCGAGTCCATGAAGCTCTTTGATGCGATGATGGCTTGCCCCAAATACGGGCGGATCAAGGTCAACAAAGTCCTGCAGCAATGCCGTATTTCCCCTTTCAAAACCATCGGGGGATTGTCGCAGCGGCAAAGAACTGAAGTCGTCTCGATGTTGAGACGGTAGGTCTAAACTCCGGTTAGTGGCCGTCTGCGCAGCAGATAGAGGAGCGACGGGGAGAGCCAAAGGGCCCGGCCGAGCCACTCCGGCCGTCGACCCGTTGCTATCAACTTGGTCAGGGGTTGTAATTCCTTGCGTAAAATCGAAAGGGTGTCGACATCCATCCTTAGGTTATCCTCTGACCAGGCAATCGCTCGCAAACTTAAAGATTCCCTGCGAACCGTGCGGCGTAGGGATAGGGTGGGGTTTCTGATTGATGTTTCTAACCTAAAATGGGTTAGGAGAACAGGTCAGGACCCCACCCGCCGGTCTTAGTCGGATCGCGTGATGAAAGGAGACATAATGCATGAAAGTATATCCACTCGTCTCATGATCTGGGTACGGAAGAATCTCGATGACCGCGGTGAGATAAATCGATGGCAAGTGAAGAAGAAGGCAAACGAGATGGGACTTCGAACCGCTAATCATCTGTACGGGACAGAGAATCCGAGGATGATCAAGGTCGAAGGGACTCAGATGGCACGTCCAATCTGATGATGTAGACTGTCGCGGGATGATGGAGAGACACCCGCAAAATTTGGAGTAAGCGAAGAAACCCAGCCACGTTGATCGCTGGGAGGACATGAGCGAGCTGGCTGCTCACCCCTCCTACTCCAAAGATGAGGTCGAATAGCCGGTAATGCGGTAGGCGCGATTCTTGAGTGTCCCCTCAAGGATCCCGAAGGAAAGAGGATGGGCTGTATCTCCCTCTACCGAACCTCATTATATTGTAACCCTTTAGGAAAGGAGGTAGCCATGGGCTGGAAGCACTAAAGGGCCTACGCTTTAATTCAAAATTTTCCCACACGGTTCACATATATTGATGGCAGGGGCGTTCTACTTCGACCCGGGGCTAGAGCGCCCCTTTTTTGTAATCTCACAAACAAAGGAGGTTGTCCACCGGTCATGGCCGATGGGCTGAGAAAGCAATTAGACATCGGAGAGATGGCCGAGGACAATTAATTATGCGTTTGGCTAAGACCATGACTGCCCTCATATTCATGGCGGCAGTGGCTATGGTCCTCCCGGCGATGGCCGCGGCGGACTCACCGATTTGCCACGACGGAGTTCTCTCCAACGACGCGGGTCAGGGTTGCTCAGATGGCCTCTACGAACAGGTTTACGGATCCGGAGGAGGATCCTCAAGTGGGGGCGGAGGGATTTGTTCTGATGGCATCCTTTCCAATGACGCGGGTCAGGGGTGTGTTGACGGGTTGTATGAGCAGGTCTACGGTGGTGCGACCGCTACGATATCCTCCGCAAGCGCGGTGGGAGGGTCGAATCCTCGGACCTACTCCAATGGATCGTCGAATTCGATGGTCAATCCACATTGCGAGTCGTCTGGTAACAGTCAGGTCGTCTCGTCCAACGGACTATATTGGGGTAAGTACCAGTTCGATTATCGAACCTGGGTAGCGCACGGAGGAAGTTCCGGATCCTATGGCTCGGCTTCGGAAGCTGAGCAGGATCTCGTGGCCAGTCGCGTGACGTACGACGCGTGGCCTAACTGCTGAGATGATTCCCTCCAGACGCGAGTGACTCTCGTATGGCCGGGGAACCGGAGCTCGGGAAGGGTTTGGCAACCGGGTTCTTTGAATTTGCTCAATTCGCGGACGCCTTCGGCGTGGATAAAACTTCACTCGGGCAAGACACGGCGCCCTTGGCGCCAACACCACTTCACTTGAGGAGAACATGCCGATATTTGAGACCAACGATTTAAGATCGGTAGTTGAAGATCCGCGTTACATGGGGGGCATCGATCTTATCCGTCGTAACGGGGCTCGCGAAATCCAGCTGAGATACGACGACGAGCAAAAGCCGATTGTCTGGGTTGCGGTAGCAGGATTTTCAATCATCAAAGGTAAACCTTCGGGACGAGGCAAGATCAACGCTCATCAGGCGGGTTGCGGACTGGATCCCCTTACCGCCATTTTTGCGCTGTGCCGAGCATGTCTGGATCGTAGAGGTCTCTGCGTCCACTGTGGTCGAAATACCATGTTCGACGAGACCTTTGAGTCGCAACCCCTCGAGAATTTCTACTGCTGGTATCAGTGGGATCCTGAGCTGAAGACTTTTCGACGTGGATGTGAAGGATCATGATCCAATTC
>AR_comb_assmDRAFT_10013689_pt1 | contig 18606 bp, 13 predicted proteins | sample ArasoioldDNA_FD_10543 | JGI IMG/M metagenome (IMG submission 10543) | reverse complement strand
TCAAAGGTTACCAGTCCACTAGTACTTGAAATTCCATTCGTTCCGAGAATAACGTTCACGCACCAGAGCTTTGATTCGATCAGCGGGAATTTCGTGAAGCGTTTCGTCCGCTCCCCATGCCTGCTTGAGTGCCCGTCGCATATCGTTGGGCGTGATACTCAGGTTGCATAAGAAAACATCGTGAGAACGGCCGCGCCGATAAGCGGGCTGCTTGGATGGCATTGCCAGACAGGTTTCGATAAGCCCAAGATCGAAACGGAGCAGAAAGGTCCCATGAAACAGGCTGCAAAGACGTTTCCTGTGCTGGGCATTCCCTGAAAACTTCCGTCCATTCACTGACAGATCGCTGACTCCCTGGATCTCAACAATCTCCGAAATTTGATCAGCGCAAAAGTTCAGGTGTCGTTCCAAGACAAACCGGTAAGAATCCGTCAAGCCGGCAGGAATCCCCAGGCGCTTGTGGTTCGCGGCTAAAGAATAATTCAAGCAGCCCGGTCCTTGAAGCACCGTACCGCCCCCGCTGAAACGCCTGAATAACGGTATGCCATTGACCTCGCATGCTGTAACATTGACTTCCGAGGCAACCTTATTGGCGTACCCCAAAACTACGAAGTAACGATCCGGCTCCCAGACGCGCAAGAGGCCGTCTTCTTCGTTGCCTTCGCAGAGTTCCAGCAGCGCTTCGTCGCAAGCAAGATTGCTAGCGGGATCGGCAAACGTTAGGTCAAGATATTTCACGAGCTCGTGTTGATTTTGATTCTATTTTGTTGTCTGTTACAATTTACGGAGAGTATTGATGGAATTTGAAAAAAAGACTGTAGACAACGGTGCCGATATCAACGGCATTCGTGAGAACAATAAGGGACTCAAAAGCGAGAAACATAAATGGGTCGCTTCGCTGGAATACATTCTCGAATATATTCTCAAGAATGAGGAATCAGAACAAGCGACGTTCCTGGTCGAAGAGCTGATCGAAAGGCTCCGGGATTCCGGACTAAAGATTCCCTACGCAGTCAATACTCCGTACATCAACACGATTCCCCCTGAAAAAGAACCTCCCTATCCCGGTAACCGCGAAATCGAGCGACGGATCAAAAGCTACGTGCGTTGGAATGCGATGGCCATGGTTGTCAAAGCCAACCGGCTCCATCCCGATATCGGCGGGCATATTTCGACCTATGCGTCGTCGGCCACGCTTTACGAAGTAGGCTTCAATCACTTCTTCCGCGGCGGCGACGGTAATCGTTTAGCCGACATGGTTTACTTTCAGGGTCATGCTTCTCCCGGCGTCTACTCGCGGGCGTACATCGAATGGCGCATTAACGCCCCCAAGCTGCACCATTTTCGCCAAGAATTGTCTTCGGTGGGCGGATTATCCTCCTATCCGCACCCGTATCTGATTCCGGACTTTTGGCAGTTTCCCACCGTGTCCATGGGACTCGCGCCGATCATGTCCATATATCAAGCGCGCTTCAATCGTTACCTCAAGAGTCGCGGCCTTCTCAGTGCGGAAGAACCCCGGGTTTGGTGTTTTGTCGGCGATGGCGAAATGGATGAGCCTGAAGCGTCGGGAGCACTCTCCCTGGCAGGCCGGGAAGATTTAGACAATCTCGTCTGGGTAGTCAACTGCAACTTACAGCGTCTCGATGGCCCGGTGAGAGGCAATGGCAAGATCATTCAAGAGCTGGAATCGACTTTTCGGGGCGCTGGATGGAATGTTATCAAAGTTGTCTGGGGATCGGATTGGGACCCGTTGCTCGCTGCGGACGAAAACGGGGTACTGGTAAAGCGGATGGAAGAGGCAGTAGATGGCGACTACCAGAAGTATTCGGTCGAGCCCGGAAGCTATACCCGCAAACACTTCTTTGGCAAGTATCCGGGACTTCTGGAAATGGTCAATCATTTGACCGATGACCAGATTCGCAAGTTGCTGCGGGGTGGCCATGACCCGAAGAAAGTTCACGCCGCATACAGCGCCGCCGTCGACCATAAAGGTTCCCCAACCGTCATATTGGCCAAGACGGTGAAGGGATACGGGCTGGGGGAAGCCGGCGAAGGACGTAACGTCACCCACCAGCAAAAGAAGCTCAACGAGCGGGAGCTGCGCGAGTTTCGGACACGCTTTGACATACCGCTCGCGGACGAGGAGGTGGTTGAAACCCCCTTCTACCGTCCGCCCATCGATAGTCCGGAAACAAAATACGTCCTGGAGCGTAGAGAACAGCTCGGCGGATTCATTCCGGAGCGCAAGGTCAAAGTATCTGCGCTGAGTCTCCCCGATGCGACGCACTATACCGAATTCCTCAAGGGATCGGGTCAACATGCCATGTCCACCACCATGGCCATGGTTCGCCTATTGACGAAACTGCTGCGTCACGAGGAGATCGGCAAATGCATCGTGCCCATCATCCCCGATGAAGCGCGAACTTTCGGTATGGACGCCCTATTCCGGCAGATCGGCATCTACTCGCCGAAAGGACAGCTTTACGATCCGGTGGATCGGGAAACCCTCCTTTACTACAACGAAGTGAAGGACGGCCAAATCCTTGAAGAAGGCATCACTGAGGCGGGTGCCATGTCGTCTTTTATCGCCGCCGGGACAGCCTACGCCCATCTTGGGATCCAGATGATTCCCTTTTATTTTTATTACTCCATGTTCGGGTTTCAGCGCATTGGAGATTTGATGTGGGCCGCCGGTGATATCAAGGCCAAAGGCTTTTTGCTGGGCGCCACAGCAGGGCGAACGACTCTGAACGGCGAAGGATTGCAGCACCAGGACGGTCACAGCCACATTCTGGCCAGTACGATCCCGACGTTGTTAACCTATGATCCAGGCTTTGCCTATGAGATCGCGGTTATTGTTCGCGACGGGCTACGTCGGCTCTATCTTGAAGGGGAGGAGTATTTTTACTACTTAACCCTCTATAACGAAAACTACGAGATGCCGGAAATGCCCAACGGCGCCGAAGAAGGCATTCTCAAAGGACTGTACAAATTCAAAGCCGCCGATAAAGGCAAAACCCACAAAGCTCACATCTTCGGCAGCGGGCCGCTGATCAACGAAGCGATCAGGGCGCAACAGATACTTGCCGAACAGTTCGACGTCTCAGCCGACGTGTGGAGCGCAACGAGCTACAAGCTTCTGCGTGGAGAGGCTCTCAACGTCAAGCGATGGAATATGCTGCATCCACTGGCGCCCCAGAAAAAATCATATCTGGAATCGTTGCTCCAGAATGAACAGGGCGTGTTCGTCGCTGTCTCGGACTATATGAAAATGGTGCCGGACCAAATTGCTCCATGGGTGCCCGGCGGCCTCACCACCTTAGGCACGGATGGTTTCGGCCGGAGCGACACCCGGCAAAATCTTCGGAAGTTTTTCGAGGTGGATGCCGAAACCACAGTGATCGCCACCCTCTATGCGCTCTATCAAAAGGGCTCGCTACCGGCGCAAGCGGTCGATGCGGCAATAAAAAAAATGAGCGTCAACCCGGATAAATCTTTCCCGTTTTATCTCTAGTCAACCCTATTTTCCCCGGTAACTTTTTTCATGGACGTCAAACTTCCGCGACTAGCTGAGGGCGTAGATTCAGGGGTCGTCGTCAGCATTCTGGTCTCCGAAGGACAGGAGATCAAAAAAGACCAACCTTTCATAGAATTGGAAACCCAAAAGGCGGTGGGCTCTATCCCTTCACCGGAATCCGGCACTGTTAGCAAAATTCACGTCAAAGAAGGAATGGAGATCGCCGTCGGCCAGCTTCTTATCTCGATCTCTACCGACAAAGACTCTGCCGTCGCTAAGCCTGTAATGGGGGAACAAACTGGTGTGCAAACACCTGTGGAGCGCCCGGCACAAACTCGAAGCGCCCCGTCGCCAACGGGCTTCGAAGCCACATCCACGCCGCAAGCGGAGAACTATCGATACGAATCCAAGAGCGGCGCGACACCGCCCGCGGCCCCATCAATTCGCAAGATGGCGGCGGATCTCGGTATCGACCTGACGCGAGTCAAAGGCAGCGAATCCGGTGGTAGGATCGTGCTCGCAGATGTGCGCGCCTATATCCAGCGCTTGCAGCAGCGATCATTTGAAGAAGCTAAAGAACACCCCGAGACTGGACGATCGGCAACGACAGCGATACCAAGCGAGCCTGTCGACTTTGCGAAATGGGGTCCAATTCGACGGGAACGGCTGTCACCCTTAAGGCGGACCGTTAGTCGCCGAATGGTCGAGTCCTGGACAACCATTCCCAAAATCAACCAATTTGACGATGCCGATATCACGGATCTCTTGGCGCTCCGTAAGAAATACGCGGCGGCCTTTGAAAAAAAGGGCTCCCGTCTAACCCTCACCACTTTTCTCCTCAAGGTCATCGCCGCTGGCCTGCAAAAACATCCTCGAGCCAACGCAAGCATTGACGAATCCAACAACGAGATTATCTATAAAGATTATTACCATATCGGTGTCGCCGTCGACACAGAAGGCGGGCTTATCGTTCCAGTCCTGCGTGACGTAGACAAAAAAAACCTGTTCGACCTTGCCAAAGAGCTGCACGGACTAACGGAAAAAACCCGGCAGCGGAAAGCTTCTCTCGAAGAGCTTCAAGGCGGTACATTTACGATCTCCAATCAGGGCAGCATCGGCAGCGGCCATTTCACCCCAATTATCTACGCCCCTCAGGTGGCGATTTTGGGCGTCGGCCAAGGGCAACCGAAGCCAATTGTGGTTAAAGAAAACATCGCGATCCGCACGATGCTCCCCCTTTGTTTGGCATACGATCACCGCGTGCTTGATGGGGCCGACGCTGTACGCTTTCTAAAGGAGATTATCACCGGCTTGGAAAGCTTTCCCGAAGCCCAGGTTAAACTCAAGTAAGGAAAAAATGGAACCGATTAAAACCGAGATTGTCGTCCTAGGCGCCGGACCCGGAGGCTATACCGCCGCCTTCTATGCCGCCGACAGAGGCAAAACGGTTACCTTGGTGGAGCAGAATCCGCGGCTCGGAGGCATTTGTCTTAACTGCGGCTGCATTCCCTCCAAAGCATTGCTTCACGCCACGGAAATCCTCCGCGAGGCGAAGGATTCGGCCGCCCGGGGTATCGAATTCGTTGCGCCGAAGATCGATCTCGACAAACTCCGCGCCTGGAAGGAATCGATCCTGGAAAAGCTAGGTCAAGGAATCAAAGGTCTGGCCCAAAAACGCGGCGTCCAAGTGATTCACGGTAGAGGCCACTTCGAAGATTCACGGACGTTACGAGTTGAAACGACCGAAGGACAAAAATTCGTCAGCTACGACAAAGCGATTATCGCCGTAGGCTCCAAACCTGCGATGCCGTCTGCCTTCGATCTCGGCAACAAAAGAATCATGACTTCGACCGAAGCACTAGAAATCCAGGACATCCCCAACGATCTCCTCGTCGTGGGTGGCGGCTACATCGGCATGGAATTGGGCACCGTCTATGCCGACCTCGGCAGCAATGTGGTTGTCCTCGAAGCCATGCCTTCGATATTGACGGGAGTCGATCCCGACCTGGTCCGGCCCGTCAGTCGCGCTGCCCAAAAGGCGTTCAAGGAAATTCGCGTCAACACCAAAGTGCTGAAAATGGCCACCGCCGGCAAGCAAATCAAAGTCACCATGGAAATCGATAAACAGCAACGGGAAGAGCTCTACGACCGGGTCTTAGTCAGTGTAGGCCGGGCTCCGAACTATGCCGACTTAGGGTTGGAAAACACCCGGGTCACGAAAGACGACAAAGGTTTTATCAAGTGCAATCCGCAGCAGCAGACCGACGATCCTGATATCTACGCGATCGGTGACGTCAATGGCGGAACCTTGCTCGCCCACCGCGCATCGAAAGAAGGGCGGATCGCTGTGGAGGCGATGTTGGGTGAAGCCAGCGCCTTCGAAAACATCGTCATCCCCGCCGTCGTTTACACCCGCCCTGCAGTCGCCTGGTGCGGCCTGACCGAGACAGAGGCCAAACAGAAAAACATTGATATTAAGGTCGCCAAGTTCTTGTGGGGAGCTTCAGGCAGAGCCCTGACTTTGGATCGAACGGACGGACTGACAAAATTAATTATCGAGCCCGACACCGAAAGAATCCTTGGAGTGGGCATAGCCGGCGTCAACGCCGGAGAGCTCATCGCCGAGGGTGTTCTCGCGGTTGAAATGGGAGCCACCGCTAGAGATATCGCGGACTCCGTCCATCCGCATCCCACGCTGTCCGAAACTCTCATGGAAGCCGCTGAAGTTTTCTACGGCACGGCAACGCACACGCTGGCGGCGCGCAGAGAATCCGCCTAGATTTCCACACTCGGATAAACTGCATCGTCAATTCGTCCGCGGTTGAGCGAAAACTGCCTCCCTGCCTTTTATTTAATAATTATGATCTCGCAGAGTTTCTAGACCACTGCGGCTTCGGTATCCAAAGTTAACATGTGCGCGCGCGCCTCTCGCTCTAACAAACCGCAATGAGATAGTTGTCATTGCCCCATGAACTGTGGCAGAGTCACGAAAGCCCAGAAGCAGGGTTCAACAAACCCGGATCAAGTTTGGAGATTAGCCTCTTGATCAATCAAAACAGAATCAAGAACCTCCTCATTGAGCTCATCAAGATCGACAGTCTCTCCCGCAAGGAGCGCAATGTTGCTCTCCGTCTCCAACGAGAGATGGAAAGTTTGGGCGCGGAAGTTTGGATCGATGATGCCGGAGAAAAGGTCGGCGGGGATACGGGCAATGTCATCGCTCACTTTCCCGGCACGAGTTTGAATGCCCCTCCGCTGCTGCTTTCCGCTCACATGGATACGGTGGTTCCCGGCGAAGGAGTAGTTCCGATGCTCGACGGTGACATTTTACGCACCGACGGCCGGACCGTTCTGGGCGGTGACGACAAGAGCGGCGTTGCCATCATTTGTGAAGTGTTGCGCGTCGTTAAAGAAAATCGGATTCCTTGCAGCGCCGTCGACGTCGTCTTTACCATCTGTGAGGAAGCCGGTCTCATTGGTGCGAAATGTCTCGACGTAAGCCGTTTGCGCGCTCGTACCGGGTTAGTGCTCGACAGCGACTCGGTGGGGTTTTTATTCACCAGGGCACCGGCGGCCAATCGCATGGAGTTTCACATCCATGGCTTGGAAGCCCATGCCGGTATCTGCCCCGAGAAGGGAATCAGCGCGATCAAGGTCGCCGCTGAAGGAATCGCGGCCATGCGGCTCGGCCGAATCGACCATGAGACCACGGCCAATATCGGCGTCATCGAAGGGGGTATGGCCGTCAACATCGTCCCAAATTCGGTGGTGCTCCGGGGTGGAGCAAGGAGCCACAGCGAGGAAAAATTGCAGCGGCAAACGCAGCATATGTTGCAGTGTCTCCAAGAGGCAGCCGGCCGGTACGTCTTGGAATTAGACGGCAAGCGCTTTCAGGCTAAGGTCGAAGCAAAAATCGATCGTGACTACGACCGCATGAATGTTCCCGATGACTCCACTATCGTGCAACTTGTGCAGAGAGCAGCGAAAAATCTCGGCCTGGAATTGAAGACCCTCGCGTATGGGGGTGGCTGTGACGCCAATGTGCTGAACCAAAAAGGGCTGGAGGTCGCCAACTTATCCACCGGCATGCGAGAAATCCACACGGTCAATGAATGGCTGGATCTGAAGGACCTCTATCTATCCGCGCAAGTCGTACTGGAAATTGTCCGTCTCAACGGGGCAAGCCATTGACGGGATCAACGCTGCCGGCCTCCGCTAAGGTTAGTCACTCAGACGCGAACGAGCCGCTACCATGCATGCTGAAGAAATCGGAATCCTTCTCAAGCAGGAGCGTGGACAATTTCTCGAATTCCTCAGCGCCTACGAATACCGGCGGGGCGGAACCCAAAAGAAAAAAGATGAAGAGCTCGCCCGCGAAATAGTCCGCGTTCTCTCCGGCATGGCCAATGCCGACGGCGGAACGCTTTTGGTTGGTGTCGAACCGGACCGCAGCGTTACGGGGGTTCCTCATGAACCCAACGAAGTTCAAAGCCTGATCCAGGCCCCTCAAACTTTGCTCACTCCCCCACTCAGCTTGGCCTCGGCAAAAATCCGGCTGGGCAACCTGCTGCTGATTAAATTCGAAGTGGCCTCCGCGCTGGACGTCTATCGCGTCACGGGTGGGCGCTCGTTTTATCGTGTCTCCACCGAGACACCGTCGCTTCCCGCGGAGCAAATTCAAGCTCTCAGAGAAGCCAAGCGCAGCGTGCTTTACGAAAGGCAACAACCCTTGAATGCCACATGGAGCGACGTGGACCCCACTGCCGTTGCCGGTTTGCTGGCCCGAATCGAAGATCCCAGGTCCCCGGAGGCGGTTCTTGCTCACTCCTATCACCTGGTGGATACTTCCCGACACCCACCGACTCCCAGCATGGCAAGCCTGCTGCTTTTCGCCAAAGATCCGGCTTTTTGGCACCCTCGCTGCGGCATCGACTTCGTCAAATACGAAGGCACCGAGAGACAGCACGGAGCGTCTCTGAATGTAGTCAAGCGGATTCGATTCGAAGCACCGCTGGTGCGTCTGATCGATGAAGCCGTGGGGCGGATCAAGGAACATGTCCGGGAGCGGACCGTGCTCCACGACCTGTTTTTCCGAGAGCGACTCGAGTATCCCACTTTTGCCTGGCAGGAGGCCTTGGTTAATGCAGTAGCGCACCGGGACTACGGCATCACCGGCGCCGCCATCGAGATCTGGATGTTCGATGATCGGATCGAAGTGCGCAGCCCCGGTCTTCCGCCTCCGCCGGTAACCCTCGAACAACTGCGTCAGCACAAGAGCATCCACTTTTCGCGCAACCCGTTGATCGTACGTGTCCTGGCGGATCTCGGTTATCTGAAAGAAATGGGCGAAGGTATCCCAAGGATTTTCCAGGAGATGGAGCACTACGGTCTCCAGCCTCCAGAATTTTCCGCGGCTGGATTTCTTTTCATTGTCACCTTGCGCAACACGCCCGTCTATGACGAAGAAACCCTGCGCTGGCTCAACCAATTCCCGAGGGCTCAGATCAACTTTCGCCAACGGCGGCTACTGGCCTATGCCTTCTGTCACGGCAAGACCTTCTCCACTGCCGAATATGAGCGCATCGCCGAAGTCGACCGCGACGCCGCCTACCGGGAGATTCGCTCGATGGTAAAAAGTGGCATTGTCGCGCCGCTAAAACCCAAGAGCCGAAGTTACCGCATCATCGAAAGGCTTTAGGCACCCGGTCCGATGGACTTTACCGAACTCATGCGATTGGCCGGCGGCCACGTAGAAGCGCGGCTGATTCAGACCGCAGTTGAATTGGCCGTCTTCGATGCGTTGGAAAACTCCGCAGCCACCTTTGAAGCGGTGGCGAATCGGCTCGAGCTCGAGCCGAAGGCAACGGAACTGCTGCTCAACGCGCTGGCCTCCTTGGAGTTGGTAGACAAACGAGGCGGATCTTTTTCTCTGACAGAAAGCGCTGCAAAATATTTGCTCAAAAGTTCACCGCAATATGTCGGCGGTATGATCCATTTCGAATCGTTGCTGTGGAGTTGCTGGGAGAAACTTCCCGAGGCCATTCGCTCCGGCCGACCGGCTCGTCCACCGAACATGTACCAGGACAATCCGGCAGAAACCGAGCTCTTCATCAAAGCAATGGACTCTCTGGTGAATGCCCGCGGCGACGCGGCGGTGGCGGCCAACGCCACCGATTGGAGCGGGATTGCCGAGCTACTTGATGTCGGCTCGGGCCCGGCAACTTATCCGATCGCGTTCTGCAAGCGCTTCCCCGGGCTTCGCGTCACGATTTTCGATCTGCCCGGCACTCTCGCGATCACCGATAAATATGTTCGGGAAGCGGGGATGACAGCACGAATCCGGATGGTCGCGGGCGACTATCGGACAGCGCCGATTCCGGGAATCTACGACGTTATTTTTCTTTCCAACATCATCCACGGCGAAAGCTTTGAGAACAACCGATCGTTGATCCATAAACTTGTTTCTAATCTCAAACCCGGCGGCCAAATAGTCATCAAGGATCATATCCTCGACGATAGCCGCACGACTCCGCCGGTCGGCGCCGTCTTTAGTTTACTAATGCTGCTCACCACCGAATCAGGCCGCTGTTATAGCTTCAAGGAAATCAAAAGCTGGATGGAACAAACCGGTTTATCGCAGGTGCGGCAAATCGACCTACCCCCTCCCCTCACCTCCTCCCTTGTCGTCGGCACCCGATAACTAGCTTCCAGCAAAATTGTGCTACACTGTTGGGAAATCAAGTAGAGGAAGGAACCCCGTCATCGACGAGTTAGAACAAAAGGCCAGAGAGCAAGCGGTCATCGAAAACTTCAAGCCGGCCTGCCTCTGCAACAAGATCCGCAAGGGTACCGTGCTTAAAGCGATCCAGGCCGGGGCTAAGACCTTCGAGCAAGTTAGCAAACGCACCGGAGTAGGAACGGGTCCCTGCGGCGGCAGGCGCTGCGGCTCAATGGTGCGAGGGATGCTGGGCGAGCCTGTAGTAAATTGCGGCGAATGCGGGTGGCCGACGTTGGCAGGCTCTTCGCCACAAGTCTGTCCACGCTGTGAATATGCCAAAGAGGAAGGCTGACTCGCTGTTTTATTACAACCATGGGAGAACAGACATGACTAATCGATGGCTTGGGACACTGACTTCATTCATTTGCACAGTGGTCGCCGTATCACTGGCACAGCCCTACGCCGAGGCACAGGAAAAACTTCGGGTCGCCTACACAGTCATCGCTCCGACTCAGGCAAACGTCTGGACCGCCAAAGAGATGGGCTACTATGCAAAGCACGGGCTCGACGTCGAGTTAGTGCTCCTCGTCGGCGCGCCGCTTGCTGTGGCCGCATTGGTGGGCGGAGAAACACCCATCGTTCACACCGGCGCCTCCGCCGTGATCACCAGCAATCTTGCCGGCTCCGGAGCCGTGATTATCGCCGGCGCGGCTAATCGATTTCCTTACGTGCTTTTTGTTACGGACCAAATCAAGAAAGTCGAGGAATTAAAAGGGAAGAAGTTCGGCGTCAGTCGCATCGGTAGCGCTGACAACGCTGCGGCCGTCACGGTCTTGGAAAGGTACGGCATTAGAGAAAGCGATGTGACATATGTCCAAGCGGGCTCGATTCCGGCGCGCCTCGCAGCGATGCAAACCAATGCGCTCCAGGCGACTCTGCTTCAGGCGCCGGAAACCCTCAAAGCCAAGGAGTTGGGTCTGCGCGCGCTCCTCGATTTCACCAAGCTGGATGTCGAATGGCAGCAAAACGGGGTCGCCACCACGCGGGACTACATCAAGAAAAAGCCCGATACCGTGCGCCGCTTCATGAGGGCCTATGTCGAAGCTGTCCATTACAATCTGACCAATCCGAAGGGGGCGCAAAAGATTCTACAAAAGTACCTCGCCATCAAAGACGACAAATCCATCGATGAAGCGTACAACGAAATCGTCGTCAAACTGACGCGCCGGGTTCCCTATCCGACGGAGCCAGGCATCCAGCTGTTTTTAGACCAGTTGAAAACAAAAAATCCCAAAGCCGGACAGGTCAAACCCAGTGAGTTTACCGACATCAGCTTCTTAAAGGAACTCGAAACCAGCGGTTATATCGATCGGATGTATAAGTGATGCCCGCTTTCGCGTAACCCTTACGCGTCTCTATCTATTTCAGCGCCTTGAGAGATCGTTGCAAGATTGCGTGCTTCCAAGCACTGTCGCCGCGCTGACACCGGCATTTGACAGAGATCAAATGCCGGTGATACGGGTGATTCTCAGATAATTCAGAGGGAGACAAATCATGGCTCAACTTCGTCATCTGGCTATTCTGACCCACCAACCGGACCGACTTGCGGATTTCTACAAGCGAGTATTCGAAATGCAGGAGCTCTACCGTACCAAGAACGGCTCGGTTCATCTTTCCGACGGCGAAGTCAACCTGGCGATCTTGAACGCCACCGATCCCAAGGAACCGGGGCACCACCCTGGTCTCTATCACTTTGGCTTCCATGTGGAAGACAACAAAGAAATTGCCGACCGCATCCGCGAGGTCTATCCCGAAGGCGCGCCAAAACAGCGCGAAGCCACTTATGCCGAAGGTCGAGGCTCCGACCCCGATGGAAATCTTTTCGATATCTCTACCGTGGGCTGGGGCGCCAAACGCAGGATGGACCTCTAGTCGCCACTCAGTAGTGTAATCTTTTTAAGCAAGGGTCTCGGGTCGATCGCCGCGCTTGCCGTTGTCCGAGTGTCGCCCGTAAATATTGTTGGACCAGCCCTAAGTTGATGCCATCGATCCGCACCTCTGAGTTTCGGAAAACCGAAGGATACAGGTGGACCGTGAACCTATGGAAGCCTAGCTTGCTGTTGGCTTGTGTTTTGATGCTCCCCTGGGGCAATTCTCCCGCACGCGCCCTGGATCGGGTCAGTGTCGGTTTAAGCGCGTTGAGTCCCACCAATTGGGCGGTTTGGGTGGCTGAAGAAAAAGGCCTTTTCAAAAAGTACGGCATCGAACCCCAGGTGATTTTCATCGGCGGTGGAGCGGCCCGAAGCATGAACGCCCTCGTCGCCAAAGACGTCCAGTTCATGATCATCGGCGGCGTGGGCGTGATCAACGCCGCCCTGCGCGGGGCGGACGTTGCCATGGTGGCATCCAACGTAAATTTGAGCACGCAAAGATTGATCTCGAGACCGGACATCAAAACGCCGGATGAGTTGAGAGGAAAACGAGTAGGCGTCACCGCCTTCGGTTCAAATACGCATTCCGTGCTGCTCATGCTGCTCAAGAAATGGTCGATGAAGCCTGAAGATTTGGTGATTCTACAAATCGGTCCGTCACCGACGATGATCCTGAGCTTGGAAAAGGCCTTACTGGATGCCGCGATTCTTACTGCGCCGTCCGACTTTATCGCTATAGAGCGGGGCAACCGCGTCTTGGCAGATCTGGCCGATTTGCAGATCTATTCCCTGCAAAGCACGGTTTCGACTACTCGCGAGTATTTGAAGACTTCCGAGGACCAGGCGACGCGATTTATCAGGGGATATTCGGAAGGCATTGCTTTCATCAAGAAAAATAAAGCACAGAGCATCGACGTCCTGCAAAAGAAACTCAGGTTAGAGCCCGGTCAAGCTGTTTACTTGGAGAAAACCTACGCCCTTTATGCGGGCAAATACCTCGATCAGGTGCCTTACGTCTCGATTCAGGGGGTGAAAACTTTGTTGGATTTCGTGTCGAGTCACATTCCCAAAGCCAAGAGTGCGGACCCGGAAAGCTTTGTCGATAACAAGATTGTTCGGACGCTGGAAAACAGCGGCTTCTTCGCGAAACTGTATCAATAAATAGGGAGAGCAAAAGATGAGTAAGAGTCCCGAAATCGATGTTCTGGTTGTAGGTGGAGGAACGGCCGCCTTCGAGGCGGCGGTGGCGGCCCGTCAAGCCGGCGCTCAAAAAGTGTTACTGCTAGAGAAAGCGCCGGAGGATGAGTTCGGCGGCAACGCGCGCTTCTCACACACCGGCTTTCGTTTCGTTCACGCTGGAGCACAGGAGATGCGTGAATTCCTGCCCAATCTCGATGACGCCACTTTTCGCGCGTTGAACCCGCTTCCCTATACGCGGCAAGATTTTATTAACGATTTGGATCGCGTCACCCGGGGCCGGATCAACAAAGAACTGGCCGCCACCTTGGCGGACAACTCGAACCGGGCGTTGCACTGGATGCTCGATGTGGGAATCAAGTTTGAGCTGGACGCGCAAAGCTATGCGGTCATTGACGGGCGCTATTTCTTCGAGCCTGGCCGCGGCCTGCAGACCACCGGCGGGGGCTTGGGACAGCTGTTGCAGTGGCGCGAGGTCGCCCAGCGGATGGGTATCGAGATTCGCTATGAATCCAAAGTTTCGGAGCTGCACGGCAACGAGCGCCGCATCGAAGGCGTGCGTGTTTCCGATTCGGGACGAGAATACGACATTCAAGCCAGAGCCGTCATTCTTTGCAGTGGCGGCTTCCAAGCGAGCGCGGAGATGCGGGCACGCTACCTCGGGGCCAATGCGGACTTGATGAAAGTGCGCGGCAGCAAACACGACACCGGGGAGGTTTTGCAAATGGCATTGGGAATCGGCGCGCGCTCCGCGGGCCACTGGCAAGGCGCCCATGCCACCCCCATCGATTCCAACTTTCCCGATGTCGAGGTGAGCAACAACGCCAACCGTTATAGCTATATGTTTGGCATCACCGTAAACACTTTGGGCACGCGTTTCTTTGATGAGGGCGAAGCCGAGCATTCCTACACCTACGCGAAAACCGGCTGGGCCGTATTGGGGCAACCGGGAGGAGTCGCCTACCAGATATTCGACCAGAAAGGTCTGCCGTTCCTGATCGCGAATCGCTATGTTCATGCCCAACCCACCGAAGCTGGCACGCTTGGCGAACTGGCGACTAACTTGGGACTCGAGCCCACAGTCCTGCAGCACACCGTAGAGGAATTTAATAACGCGGTTCAGGAAAACATTCCCTTGGACGCTACCAAGCCCGACGGCAGGTGCACCCTGGGAATCCATCCTAAGAAATCCAATTGGGCGATGAAAATCGATAAGCCGCCGTTCCGCGCGTATGCGGTAACCTGCGGCATTACTTTTACCTTCGGCGGGGTGCAAATCGACACCCGTGGCCAGGTGCTCAACACGGGCGGGAAGCCGATTCACGGCCTGTACGCCTCCGGAGACATCATGGGTCTATTCTTTCACAACTATCCGTCCTGCAGCGGGCAAACACGCAATCTAGTTTTCGGTATGATCGCGGGACGAAGCGCCGCCGGCTCCGTGCGCGGCATGTGAGGGTGTCGTCGCACGACGCCGCCGAAAACTGCAGTGAAGTAAATGCCTTACCAAGCTGAACGAGGTTGCATTAGCATAGCTCTCGGCGGAGACATTTTAATGTCTCGCCCACTCATGATGCATAGGGAGCCCCAATTCCTGCGTCTGCGCGAATTACTCCAAGGGGCAGATGCCCGTTTTGCCAACCTGGAAAGTTCTGTACTCCGCTACGGCGAGGGAATTCCGGCGGTCCGCACCGGGACCCATATGGTGACCGTGCCTGAGCTGCTGGAAGATTTGAAATGGTTCGGCATCAATATGCTCAGTTGCGCCAATAGCCACTCGCTGAATTTCGGCGAAGAGGGCTTACTGCTACAAAACGCCTATCTCGACGCGGCGAAGATTGTTCACGCCGGAACCGGAGAAAATCTTCGCCAAGCCAGCAGTCCCGATTATCTGGAAACCAGCAACGGCAGAGTGGCGTTGATCGCGGCGACGGCTCATCTCCCCTCAGAGAGCAATCGAGCCGCCAATCAGCGGGTCGACTTCCGCGGCAAACCGGGCGTGAACGCGTTGGGGTTTCGCGCGACCTTCAGCCTTGATGCCGAAGCGTTTGCCGCCCTCATGCGGATTGCCGAGGCGTTGGGATTCGACAAAGAGCGACGTCGAATAATCCAGCGCGGCTTTCACTCGGCAGCCGAGCTCGGCACCATCGTAGCGACCGAAGTTGATTTTCGCGGCGATCATTTTCGCCTGGCCGACAAATTCGACATCGCGACTAAATGCGCGCCTCGAGACGTCGAGGAGAACTTGCGTCAGATCCGGGAAGCGCGCCGTCAGGCCGATTTCGTGCTGGTCAGCTTGCATAACCAAGATACTCTGGGACGAAGCTGGCTCCACGCCGAGCGACTGACGGAGATCGAGCATCAGCCCGACTTCGTCGCAGAGTTCGCCCACTCCTGCATCGATGCCGGCGCGGATTTGTTCGCCGCCCATGGGCCTCACATGTTTATGGGAGTGGAAATTTATCAGGGCAAACCGATCTTTTACAGCCTGGGCAATTTTGTCATGCAGAACGAAACGCTGCGACATGTGCCGGCCCATCACTACGAGCGTTTTGGTTTGGACCCCTACGCGACACCCGCGGATTTTTTCGATACCCGAACCGAAGGCGGCAAAGGCCATCCTGCGACACGCGAGTTCTGGGAATCGGCGGTGGCGATCTGTCGGTTTGAAGACCGCAGGCTCAGCGCAGTGGAGCTATACCCCATCGAAATGGGTTTCGGCCGGCCCCGGTCACAACGAGGACGACCGTTATTGGCGGAGGCTGAACAGGGCAAGCCCATTCTAGACCGCATTGCTCGCCTATCGGCCGCTTACGGCACCCAGGTCGAGCAGAGCGAGAGACGGGCAATCATTCGTCTCTAAAAAATCCCGACGAGGAGGAACAGCCCCAATGGCTTACGACTTGCTCTTTCGTGGCGGCCGCATCGTGGATGGCTCCGGGTTGCCCTCTTACCTGGCGGACATCGCGATCAAGGACGGGAAGATCGTCGAGCTCGGTCGCATCACCGGGGGCGCTGCAAAAGTAATCGACGTTCAGGGTCTCGTCGTCTCCCCCGGATTCATTGATCATCATACCCACATGGACGGCCAGATCCAGTGGGATCCTTATGCTACCAGCGAGCCTGAGCAGGGCATTACTTCCATTGTCATGGGCAACTGTGGCCTGGCTCTTGCCCCGGTAAAGACCGGAGATGAAGACGCACTGGTCAAGAGCTTTGTTCGCGTCGAAGCCATCCCGCGCTCCGTCCTAGAGCGGGGCGTGCAGTGGGGCTGGCATTCCTACGGCGATTATCTCGACCGCTTGGAAGGTCGGTTGGGCATCAACGTCGCTGGACTGGTGGGCCACGTTGCCGTGCGCCAGTACGTTTTGGGCGACGCCTCGACGGAGCGCCCGGCAACGGTGGAAGAAGTCCAGCATATGAAACAGTTGGTGCGGCAGGCCATGGAGGGCGGAGCGATGGGCTTTTCGACGAACCGCAACGACCGGCACATGCGCGAGGACGGCAAACCGGTGCCGAGCCGGCTAGCCGAAGATGAGGAACTGTTCCAGTTGTGCGATGCCCTGGGCGAGCTGAACGCCGGCGTCATCCAGATCAACGAGGGACAACCGAAAATCGCCAAGCATTTTGCGTTGTACGACCACGTGGCTCGACGCACTCAGCGCCCCATCGTCTGGCAGATCGTGCGCTACATCTCCTCCCGGCCAAATCTATGGAAAGAACAGCTCGATGCCGTGGCGGCCATTTTTCAGAGCGGACAGCGCGCCTACGGCGCTTGCAGTACAATGCCGACGGTCCGGCGCTTTACCCTCAAAAACACCCAGGTGTTTGACGAGTTTCCAACCTGGAAGAACGTGATGTGCCTTCCCCTGGACGCGCGCCGACAGGCTCTTGCAGATCCGGAGACCCGCCGCAAGTTTCGCGAGGACTTTACCATTCCCCGGCAGACGCTGTTTCATCGACGCTGGGACCTCGTCAAGGTTGAGAAGCTCATCAAGCCGGAGAACCAGAAGTACGCAGGTAAGAGCGTTGCCGACGTGGGAGTCATTCGCGGCGAAGATCCTTTGGACGCGTTTTTAAACCTGGTGCTCGATGAGGATCTCGAAACAGCATTCCAAAACGCCAACTCGGGGGGTGACCAAGAAGCCATGGCGGAAATTCTCCGCAGTCCCTATGTATTGATCGGCAACTCCGATGCCGGCGCCCATGTACAATACGGCGCGCAGTTCGGCTATGGCACCACACTGTTGGGCTTATGGGTGCGAGAGCGGGGAGTGATGAGCTTGGAGCAGGCTATCCATAAGCTTACTTTCGAAGTGGCATCGGTTTATGGTCTCGTTGGTAGAGGCTTTCTCCAACCGGGCTATGCGGCAGACCTTGCGATATTCGATCCGGACAAGATCAAGTCCTGTGAGCCCGAGTGGGCTGAGGACTACCCGGGCGGAATCAAGCGCTTGATTCAACGGGCAGTGGGAATGCACTACACGGTCGTTAACGGACGAGTGATATGCGAGGACGGCCGGTTAAGCGGTGAGCTTCCCGGGCAGGTTCTGCGCACTCCAGCTTACAAAGCCCATAACGCCGCGGCAGAAGCATAGCACGACGCTATCGGGCGTGGAGTATTGGATCTTAATGCACTCTCACATCTTTAGTGCCCGGAGACGGACTCGAACCGGCACGGATCCTTCCGGATCCTCGGGATTTTAAGTCCGCAACAATATCCTCCTGCCAGCAACTAATAAGCAATGAGGCGTTGTACCAGCGAGAGTTTTCTATTGGGTATCCCGCCTTTCTGCTCCTTTCATTGCAATGCTTTAGGTACAGCGATTCTCCAATTCTCAGCTGGACACCTATTGAAGCGCTTTGCCAGTATGCGAACTTGGAATTAAGATTTTTTGGGATGGTGCCCTATGGAGCATTTCTACAACGAACATCATTTTCGGGTCTCAGTTTCGGAAGCCTTCCCCGCTGGGTGGTCAACTTAATTATCTTCTATCAGGATGGAGTTCAGAGCAGACTCGCAACCTTTATGCTTGATCAGATCTGGCTAAGCCCTAGTCAAGCGACAGAAGCCGGCCTCGCAACCGCGAAGCACTGGATCGATACCGGGAAACCGTGACCCGCCAAGTGAAATTAGCAACGGATGGACGACTGAGTCCGAAACCCGTCGAGATCAAAACGAGCAACTGAGAACCACCGCCTTAAAGGCGGTGGGTTCCTTTCCGTCTAAAGACGGCTGA
>AR_comb_assmDRAFT_10128811_pt1 | contig 18621 bp, 9 predicted proteins | sample ArasoioldDNA_FD_10543 | JGI IMG/M metagenome (IMG submission 10543) | reverse complement strand
GGCCGACGCAAATTTTGCCTTTATTGTGTGACCCTGATAAAAGAAGGCCCATGTTGAAACCAAGCGCCTCAGTTTTCGCGGGCATCTTATGCGTTACTTTAGTGTGCGTGTCAATAACCGTGCGCACCGCCAGCGCGCAACAAACCGAAACCGATCTAGTACGCGCGCGCTTCAGCCACCTCAGACACGGGATTAACCTGAGTCATTGGTTTGCTCAATCACCGGGCGATGACTATTCGAAGGAACATCTCCAGACGCATACGACCGTTGAAGACATCGCGCTGATCAAGACGATGGGATTCGATCATGTGCGTTTTACGATTGAGCCCGCACCCCTGATGACGCCAGGTGATCCTGGCAAGTTGAAATCCAACTATTTGCAGTATTTCGACGCGGCGCTCGACATGCTGCTCGCACAAGGTTTGGCCGTCATCGTTGACATCCATCCCTCGGATGAATTCAAAGCTCGATTGAAGGACGATCGCCAGGTTGAGAACTTCGCGAAGTTCTGGCGCGCGCTGGGCGAACATCTTTCCAAACGCGATCCTGAGAAAGTCTTTTTGGAAACGATCAACGAACCGATGGTAGAAGATCCTTACCGCTGGTATGGAATCCAGGGGAAATTAATTGCGGCAATACGTGCCGGGGCACCGAATCACACAATCATTGCCTCCGGGCATCGCTGGTCGGGTTTGTGGGAAATGTTGGCGCTTGAACCGTACGGCGATCGCAACATCATCTACAACTTTCACTATTACGATCCGTTTTCATTTACTCACCAGGGTGCGAGTTGGGCAGGGCCGAATCTCCAGTTCTATCGCAACGTTCCTTATCCTTCGAGTCCCGAAAGCGTCGCGAAAATACTAGATCAGGTTACCGATGAGCCGGCGAAATTCAACTTGTTGCGCTACGGGGAGGACCGTTGGAATGCTGAACGGATTGATCACGAAATCGGCATGGCGGCGGCATGGGCTGCGAGGCATGGCGTGCTGGTCACTTGTAACGAGTTCGGTGCTTATCGACGCTTCGCTGATTCCGCGGACCGTGCGCGATGGATCGTTGACATGCGCGCGGCTTTGGAAAAGCACGGAATTGGTTGGACTATGTGGGACTATGCCGGAGGGTTCGCAGTTGTAAATAAAGTAAACGGCCATGCGACACCCGACGCGGGGATAGTCAAGGCGCTCGGATTAGTTCGCTGAGCGTACGGTCAAGATAAACAGAAATGACAGAGTGATGTGTACTGCCTATGCTAGACTAACGGATATTTAGTAAGTCTCCCTGAAATCCGACTGCCGCAACCTGGCACACCAGCGTCTCTTCGATTCGTTACTTATGATTGCAAGTCTGGTCTTCATTCTTGCTCTTGGAACCGCAGCGATTCAGGATCCCGCCGCGGTGCGCCAGTCAGAAACTGACTTCGCTCGAGGTGTGGCGCTGCAGCAAACGGGCGATTACGCAGGCGCTCGGGAAGCGTACGAAGCCGCACTCCGGACGGTGCCAAATCGGATCGATGCGCTTTCGAATCTCGGGGTGATTTATGCCCGTCTCGGCCAGTATGGCGAAGCTATCAAGCGATATCGGCAAGCTCTTTCCATCGAACCCAAACAACTAGAAGTGCGACTGAATCTTGGCCTCGCGTTTTACAAGACCCAGGAATTCGAACTGTCGGTGCGTGAACTATCGCAGGTGGTCCAGGAACAGCCAACGAATTATCAGGCGAGATTCATGCGCGGACTCTGCAACTATCAGCTGAACAAATTGAGCGAGGCAATTAGCGACTTTGAAACGGTTTATAGTGCGAAGCCCGATGACATCGCAAGCGCATACGCGCTCGGAACGGCATATATAGCTGCCAATGAGACAGCCAAAGCTGCGCCGCTGGTCGATAAGGTGTTCCGGCAAATCAATACGGCAGAAGCTCATCTGATTGTCGGATCTTTTTATCTGGTAATGAAGCAGACGCCGAAAGCAATCGAAGAGTTAACCGCCGCGAATCAACTCGATCCGCGTTTGCCCACACTTCATTCTCAACTTGGTGATGCCTATCTCTTTTCCGGCAGTCGCGAACAGGCGATGAAGGAATACACTGCCGAGCTGCAGATAAATCCGAACGATTTCAATGCCAACGTCCGTCTCGGATGGATTTATCGCGAGGATGGGCGACTGGACGAAGCTGCGGATCTCCTGAAGAAAGCTCTGGATCTGCGTCCGCAGGATGTAGCCGCGCTGTATCAGATGGCCCAACTGGCGCAGACGAAAGGGTCGAACGCGGAAGCAGTCGCCCTGCTGGAACGAGTGATTCAACGGGCACCTGATTATTCACCCGCCCACGTCCTTTTGGCGCGACTCTATTACAAACTGAACCGAAACGCTGATGCGGAGCGCGAACGCCTGACCATTCAAAAGCTCACTGAGGAGAAGCAGCGTAAAGAACCTACGGCCGAATCCCAGGCGCTCAAGGCCACTGCTGCCGCGTCAACTGAACCGGATGTGCCTCAACGGTTGAAGCTCGCATCTGATTACTACCGTAAAGGACAATTCGAGCCCGCACGTCATGAAGTAGATCAGGTTCTGGCGACCCAACCTGAAAATTCTCAAGCGCGCCTGTTGCTTGGCCTCTGTTATTTTCAGCTTGGCAGATTGCGGGAGGCCGCAATCGAGCTTGAACAGATCTATGCGGCGCAGCCGGATGATGTTGTCGTGTTTACACTGGGACTTGCCTATATTAATTTGAAAGAGTTTGACAAAGCCGAAGAGCTTATTAAAAAACACTTTCGTCCCGCGAAAACAGTTGAGGCTCATCTACTGAATGGCACTTTTAGCATAGCAGTAAAGGATCTACCTACGGCGATCGCCGAGCTGTCCGTGGCTGTGCAAATGAATCCGCGTTTGCCGACGGTCCACTCGACCTTGGGCTCGGCGTATCTGGCTAAAGGAAACAGAGAGCAGGCTACTGAAGAATTCAGGGCCGAGTTGCAAATCAACCCCGGAGATTATGATGCTAACGTCTCTCTGGGAATGTTGGCCCGTGAGGACGGTCGACTAGATGAGGCCGCCACGCTATTGAACAGAGCTCTGGTAGCCAGGCCCGGCGAGGTTTCCGCGCTCTTCCAGATGGCGCAGCTCCAACGTGCCAAGGGGTTGACGAGCGAAGCGATTGCGTTGCTTGAGCAGATTGAGAAGCAAGTGCCTGATTTTCTGCCCACCCGCATTTTGTTGGCTCAGCTTTATTTCAAGACTGACCGCAAGCAGGACGCTGAGCGGGAACGTTCAGAGATTCAGCGACTCACTGAAGCGCAGCAGAAGTTTTCGGAAGAGCTTCTCAAGCGGGATCAAGCAAAACCATCGGCGTCCGGACCGATGAATTCAACTGTTCAATCGACTACCGCTGACACACCGACAAAAAAACCTTAACCGTTCGATGCCAAGGATTTTTACCTTCTCACTCATAATTCTCGCTGGGTTTTTGTGGCTGAGCCCGTCGCGCACTGACGCTCAGACATCTATGCCCGTGACATTCAAAGACGTTACCAAGGAAGCCGGGATCACCTGGGTTCACAATAACGCAATGTCGCCCGAACATTATCTGCCGGAAACGGTGGGCGCCGGCTGTGTCTTTCTCGACTATGACAACGATGGCTGGTTGGATATTTATCTCGTTAACAGTGGGCCATCAGACTTCTTTACGCCAAAGACGCCGCTGAAGAATGCGCTATATCACAACAATCACGATGGGACCTTCACTGACGTGACCGACAAGGCGGGTGTTGCGGGCGGTACTTTTGGAATGGGCGCGGCCGCAGGTGATTACGACGCGGACGGCTACGTGGATCTCTATCTGACAAGCTACGGACGAAACATTCTTTACCACAATAACGGCAACGGCACCTTCACTGATGTAACCGACAAAGCCGGCGTCGCAGCGCCAGGATGGTCAACCTGTGCTGTTTGGTTTGACTATGATAATGACGGTAAGCTCGATTTGTTTGTTTCGAGTTTTGTGCTCTACAACAAGGATCTTAGCTGCGGCAACAACCGGCTGGGAAAGATCTATTACTGTATCCCTCGTGTCTTCAAGCCGCGGCCGAGCCATTTGTATCGTAACAATGGGAATGGAACGTTCACGGATGTCGCCGTCGAATCCGGAATCGCTGCCTCACCGGGAAAGTCATTTGGTGTCGTCGCCACCGATGTTAATAACGATGGCTGGATCGATCTGTTCGTAGCCAATGACACGATGCCCAACTTTCTGTTCATCAATAAAGGGAACGGAAAATTTGAAGAACTCGGCTTAGTGGCTGGTGTGGCTTATAGCGATGCCGGTTCGCCCCGCTCCGGCATGGGAGTCGATGCTGCCGATTATGATCAGGATGGTTTTCAAGATTTGTTTGTCGCCAATATCGATCAGGAATTATTCAGTCTCTATCACAATCAAAAGGATCTGACATTCGTGGACCAGCCAGGGGAGATCGGGCCGGCGACACGTCTTTTGAGCGGCTGGGGACTAAAGTTCTTCGATTATGACAATGATGGCGATGAGGATTTGTTTCTTGCGAATGGTCATCCAGATGACATGGTTGAGAGCCTGACTTCGCACGTAAAATACAGCGAACCTTTGTTGATGTTTGAAAACACAGGCCGCGCGTTTAAGAACGTGAGTGCGCAATCGGGCGCCGTGTTCAGCAAAGACTATCCGGCGCGTGGTCTGGCGATTGGCGATTACGATAATGATGGGGATCTTGATGTGCTCATTTCAAATAATGGCCGACCTCCGCTACTCCTGCGAAACGACGGGGGCAATCGCAACAACTGGCTCGGCTTGCAGCTGGTGGCGACGAAAAGCAACTCCAGCGCAGTGGGCGCAATTATTACCTGGCAGGTTGGCGGAGTAACGCGACGTCGTTTGAGAACGAATGGCGGCAGTTATCTCGCCTCACATGAGCCCCGGGAGATCCTTGGAGCTGGCAAGAATAAGATTGACTCAGTTGAAATTCATTGGCCCAGCGGGAAAATAGACAAGCTCTCCAATCCAACCATGAATACTTACGTCAGAGTTGTGGAGAGCAAATGAAATGGTTCGAATACGCGCACATCGCTGGTTCACTGCCGGCTTGACTGCTTTTCTGATTGTGCAATCGCCGAGCGTGTCAGGCCAAAGACGCTCGCGACCACCGGATCAGGAAGTCAGCAGGAAGGTTGCCGACTCGCCGTCGCCGTCGGTTAGACCGGAAGAGTTTTCGAAACTTGCCGCCGATGCGACCGCTGCTCGTGCAGCTGATCGCGTCGATGAAGCGACTCAGTTATATCGCCAGGCTGTGGCCGCAAAACCGGACTGGGCCGAAGGCTGGTGGTTTCTCGGCACTCTCTATTACGACGCCAACAACTTCACCTCTGCCGCGCCCGCCTTTAAACACGCCGCGGAAATTCAGCAGAAAGCGGGTGCGCCCTGGGCGATGCTCGGATTATGTGAATTTCAGTTGCTGCGCTATGACGAATCCTACGCCCATATTAAGAAAGCGCATGAGTTGGGAATCGGAGACAATCAGGAACTTGAACGCGTGATGCGCTATCACGAAGGCTTACTCTTTCTGGTAAAGGGTGAGTACGAAAAAGCTCAGCAGCGATTAGGTTCGCTGTCGTATCAAGGCATCAGCAGCGAGGATCTAATCATCTCGTTGGGACTCTCCGTCTTACGGATGGGAATCTTGCCGAAGCAGGTGGACATCAATTATCGCGATCATGAGGTCGTCCGTCGGGCTGGATTAGCAGAACATTTCAATCAACAGAAAAACACTAGCGACGCAGTGCGAGAGTACGACTTGCTGGTCAAGGATTTTCCAAAGTTTCCGAGTGTTCAGTACGCGTACGGACGCTTTCTGCTTTCGACTCGAGATGAAGAAGGGGCGCTTGCTGCATTTGAGCGCGAAGTTGCGAACACACCAAGTCATGGACTGGCTCGAATACTAATTGCGTACATACATCTTCAGCACAAGGAACCCGATAAAGGGCTGCCATATGCGGAAGAGGCAGTGAAACTGCTGCCCCGACTTCCCCTGAGCCATTATGTCTTGGGAAGACTTCTGTTTGATGCGGGACAAAATGCGCGATCGATTGATGAGCTTGAGTCTGCCCAACGTCTGCGGGCAGACGAGCCGAAGGTCTATTTCGCTTTGGCGCGCGCGTATGCGAAAGCGAACCGCAAAGCCGACGCGGAAAAGGCGCGCGAAACGTTCACGCGCCTAAGCCAGAAATCGGACGAAGACAAAGCTGAAGCGTTACCAAATGAAAACCAACCGGAGAAACCGCCACAACCTTAGCGGATTGACTACCGAGGCGACGTGTTTAATCCCGTCACTTACAATTCCATCTGTGTTCGATGCAGTTGCGCGCTATCAATAAACAAATTCCTTTTCTAATACTTGTTGCCTTGCTGATAGCGTGGTGGTGTAACCACTCGTCTAGCACGCACGCACAGGGACCGGCAATGAGCAACGTGGGACCTTCTGCTTCCACGACGTGGCGACCCAACCGAGCGGACGCGAAATATGTAGGCTCGTCTGCGTGCGTCAAATGTCATCCACGTGAAGCAGCCAGCCAACGCGCGACTGCGATGAATACTGCGCTGCAGCCAGCGTCAACAAGCGAAGTGTTGCGGTCGAATCAGCAATTATCCTTCCAAAGCGGACCTTACACTTATGTGATCGCGCGGCGCGGTGATCAAAGTATCTACACGGTCACGAACGGCAAAGACACTATTTCGGAGCCGATTGCCTACGCGTTTGGTCAGGGCAAGGCTGGTCAAACGTATGTGTTTCAGCATGACGGCTCATTTTACGAAAGCCGAGTCAGCTTCTATCGCGACATCAAGGCGCTGGATTGGACGATGGGCTATCCGCGCGAAGTCCCGCCGTCGTTGGATGTGGCCGCCGGCCGGCGGATGAGCGCCGACGAATCACGAAACTGTTTTTCGTGTCATTCGACCGCCGCTACTAATGGAGTTGAATTGCGCCTCGATCGTCTGATTCCGGGAGTGAGTTGTGAAGCCTGCCATGGACCAGCCGGTGATCACGTCGCCCTTAGGGAAGCGAAAAAACTAGCAGATAAAAGCATTTTCAATCCGGGAAACATGTCGCCTGACGAACTCTCACAGGACTTTTGTGGCTCTTGTCATCGCAGCGCGGAGCAGGTAACAGCGAACAAGATGCTGCGAGGAATACTAAGTGTTCGTTTCCAGCCGTATCGCATCTTCACGAGCAAAGGGCACGATCCGGCGGATCGGCGGCTAAGTTGCATTGCCTGCCATAATCCGCATGAGAATCCCAGGCAGGATGGAGCATTTTATGATCAGATATGTCTTGCGTGTCATCGATCGGCGGAAAGTTTGAACTCTGCGAGCCTCGCGAAAACGGAGATCGATGATGGGCGTTCAGAAAAGGCTTGCAAGGTAGCGGTACGAAATTGTGCGTCGTGCCATATGCCAAAAGTAGAACTCCCCGGATCACATTTTCAATTTACCGATCACCGTATTAGGATCGCCAGACTTGGGGAGCCATTTCCGAATTGAGAAGTAGCCTTAGGGTATGATTCGCACGCGCTCTGTCCGCGAAACACTATCGCGCGCATCGTGCACACTAATCTTCACTTCATACTCGCCGGGATCCAAATGTTCCAATGGAATCGCGCTGACATATTGAACTCGCCCTTTCTGATCAGCCGCCGGCAAGTCATACGAGAATTGACCCACCGCTTTACTCGCACGTGAGATTTCCAGATTGAGTTTGAGTGAAGATGATTCATCTTTAGATGGATACACGGTTATAAACAGAGCCAGATCCTTTACCTCGGACTTACGTACTGCTTGGCCAAGATTCGGGTATAGCAACACCTCATCGAAATGAAATGGGTTAGCGGTCTGTAAATCCCGTGACAATCGTTCGGCGGTTTTAATCAGCACGATGCTGCTTAGTTTCATTTTGTCCGTTGGTGTATTCGGAACGACGAAAGCTGAAGTGCTGGTGCTTGAATGTCCGGAGATTGCATCATAAACCACGGCGGCAATCGTATAGCGGCCGGGGTCGAGCACTGTCTCTTTATAAAAGAGAACGTTCCCGCGCTTAGCGGACGCGAGTTTGTCGAGTGAACCGCCCAGCAGATATTGATTGCTGAGTTTACGAACTACACGCTGGGACTCGTTCTTAATCAAAGCCACGATCGAAAAATTAGTGATATAGGCATTCTTTTCTTCACTAGTAAGAAAACTGACGGAGCCCGCCGGCACTTCGACCAGAGCACAAACCAGACCCGGTCTCGATGTTTCAGGGAAGCTAAAGCCCGCGACCGCCGAAGGAAATGCGTCTTGTTGTGGTTTGTTGCTCAGAATCGCGAGGGCCGGGGCCTCGTATGCGAGCACGGGCGCTCCGTATGAGTTGTCGAGCGCGTAATAACCCTTGCGACCCTGAACGTCGAGGCCCGGACGGTTTACCTTGATTGCGATTTGACGAAACTTGCCGTCGTAATTCTGGTTCTTAGGCGTGTAACTAAGCAGATAGTAGGAGTGCAGATCCTCATCCACCTGGCGAAGCTTCGTGCCGGGGTCGTTCGTATTGGAGATTAAGAATCCTCCTGTCTCATCAGCGAGATCCCCTAATGCGCTATCAGGATTTGAGCGCATCAGTTCTTCGTTGCGCTCCATGTCCCTCATCATCGAGCCAAACGGATCGGAGTTGCTGTTTGCGACTCGCGCCCGCGCTTGGCCCAGCTTCGTCATGGCTGTGCCAGCACCCACGTCGGCGCTCACCGATCTCAGGCCGGCCGCATCGACCGAATAGATACTGACATTGGCGCGATTGGCATTACTGATAACGGAACGATAATTCGCCATAACATTTGTGGGCAGCACCACGCCCTCGGAAAAAAAGATTAAAGCCTTACGTCCTGGAAGTCGGCCCATTTCACTGATAATTGCGAGCAGCCCATCGGTGGTGGCAAATCCCTGCTGGTTTTGCTCCAGATGCTCGAAGCCCTCCAGAATATTACGAGTCATTTGTGCGAATTGCGCATCTGCCGCGGCACCACCGATCGACGTGCTGGGATCATTGTTCGGTCCAGCCGTGCTGGCGTTTCGGGCCACCTGATCCTCAAGCACCGCTTGCCGCTCAGCAAGATCCGCAATTTGATCTCTCACATTTGTAGAAGTCGACGGAGGACGATTTACGGCCTGATCAATTGCCCGCCGCACCAGGTTTTCACTGTTCGTGAAGCGCTGAATCGCATCGAGCGATAGATCTATTCTGAAGACTCCAACCGCATCATCGGCGCGTAGCCCTGGCTTCAGGTAACTCAGCGCAGCTTCACGTGCAAGTGCTCGTGCCTCAGGAGAGAGACGATCAAAGACCATCGCAATCGTTCCGATGTGGTTAAGCCCAGCAGGCCGCGCCGAGTTTTCAACGTTGGACAGCCTCCCGGCACCTTCGTTTTTCTTGTCCGTCGAAGCTGGCTCATTAGTTGTCGAGATGGATTGCCGGCTGACCAGGCGGAATGATTTAAGATCCTGTCGCACGCCGTCCTCAAAGACTTCAAAGTCCGTCGGCTGCAGGTCTTTGATCGCGCGACCTTTCTTGTCACGCACGATCGCGTCCAACAAAACTTCGTTTGTTCCGACTACGACCTTTTCTATGTCTTGTTGCGGCGGGGCTGGCTGTTGAATTGGCCGAGCGTTCTCTTGTGCAATGCCAACATAGGCAGCACAAATGATCACTCCGCAAACCACTGCGAAGGGAATTCGGCTCCTCATGGAAATACCTCTGGCGAGACTTGTAGCAAAACGTACCCAGCGTTGCAACGCATGAGGAGAATTTATCGCGATGATAAATTTTCTCCTTCTTTGATCGTTATGTAATGATTCACGCTTACATTCTTTCTAGTACTCGTCATACCTGACGGCCAGCGAACAGTCACCTCATCAACCTGCCGATTCTTCGCTAATCCAAACAACAGCCGCAAATCAGAAGCGGAACAATAACTCGTGCCACCAAGAAGTTGCTTCGTTCGGTGGAGCGAACCGGATTTTATCGTGACCCAGACTCCAATGCCGTCTCGATTGCTTTTTGTACCGATGAGCTTAACAGCAAGCCAGTTGTTTTGATTACCGCCATCGTTGCGAAGCAAGACCGGCGGTTCACCCGCGTTAAGCAGTAACAGATCCACATCACCATCATTATCAATGTCGCCCGTTGCCAGTCCTCGTCCCAGATACGATCGGGTCAATGGCGCCCCGTGGTCAGCTGCAACGTCCCGGAACTCCTTACCTAAGTTTTTAAACAAGAAGGGACGCTCCGCATAAGTAGTTTCCGGAAACACCTTTTGAATGGGTTCAAACGGATGACCATTAAGAACAAATAAATCCACTTGCCCATCATTGTCGTAGTCGATGAAACGCGTACCAAAGCCACTCATGGGGAGACTGATCTTACCGAGTCCGAGTTCATAAGTGACTTCATCGAATGTCCCGTCGCGATTGTTCCTCCAGAGAGCATTGGTCTGTTGGGAAAAGTTCGTGACGAAGACGTCCTGATAGCCGTCGCCGTCCAGGTCCTCGGCATCGACACCCATTCCCCCGCGTGTCTGACCGTTCGGGTCGAACGCGCAATTCGCTTCCAGGGCCACTTCGCTGAACGTTCCATTGCCCTTGTTACGAAAAAGAAAATTGGGTGTGGTGTCATTGGCCTGAAAAATATCGATGAGACCGTCATTGTTATAGTCGAACGCAATCACGCCCAATCCTTTACCGACATTGCCGGCGATTCCTGCGGCCGCGCTCACGTCCGTGAACGTGCCGTCTCGATTGTTGTGATAAAGCACGCTCGCTGACCCTTGGAATTTATTCAGATAACAATAGGGCCGACCATCAAAGAAGTCGCATGCGACTTTCCCTTCGGGATCAAACGACAGATAGTTGCACACAAAAAGATCCAGATATCCATCGTTGTCATAATCGAACCATGCAGCACTAGTGCCCCACGCCTTATTGTTCACTCGGGCGGGAGTTGTCACGTCAGAGAACGTACCGTTCCCGTTATTCCGGTAGAGCCGGCTCTGTCCGTAACCAGTCACGTACATATCTGGCCAACCGTCGTTATCGAAATCGCCTACGGCCAATCCCATCCCAAGCATGCTGTTGGTGATTCCCGCACGCTCGGTTACATCCGTAAATGTGCCGTCGCCATTATTGCGATAGAGCACATCTCTCAGCTTTGTATTTGTATCGCGTTGCGGGGTTTGGGAATAACAGACCAGATAAATATCGAGCAGTCCATCGCCGTTGTAATCAATGAAGCCGCCACCGCCCCCCATAGTCTCGATTAGATACTTAACGCCGGGCGCCAGTCGCTCTATACCCAACGCGATGCCGCCGCTCCGTGTGATGTCTTTGAATTCAACCGAAGGCGCAATTGATCTCGCAGTTTGTCTGGTTGCCGCGAAGGGAGAAGCCGTGATGACAGTTGTCGCGATGATGATAATCGCAGCGATGCGCATGCGTGAGAGATTAGAGGAAGTGTGATCTCTAAACAATGGTCCGGGTCGGACTGGTTCACATCGGCTTCGAGTAAGGGTATTCGGTTTACGTTTCGCGCTGAAGCGGACTTAAATTTTGTAGCTTTCTTGTACGACTGGACACGTTTTTATGTAAAAAACTCTTGACAAGAGTTGTGGCAAGTAGTACTAACCCGTTGGTAAGCCTCTGCAACAAAGCTGAAATAGCTGACTGAACAATTCAAAGCTAGGAAACTCGATCGTCTACAGGCTACTTACGCCGTGTAATTACGATGAGAGCGTGCTTCTTCAACGTTGTGACCGATAGAGCGTCGTGATGGAGCGCCGATAACTTCTGCGCCAGTGGTTTTCGGGAGGCCAGTTCAATGTCCAAGAAAATGCAGCGATGCGCCAGCGTGGTTTTTGTAGCCACGCTGTTTTTGTTTACAGTGGCCGCGACGGCAGTTGGGCAGGTCGCCGTTAATAGCACGATCCGGGGCGTCGTCCAGGACCCGCAAGGCAATGTGGTTCCTAACGCTACGATTACGCTGACGAGTGTCGACCGCCCTGATCAAAGGCAGGTGAAAACCAGCAACGAAGGAAACTTCGTCTTTCCTTCTGTGGTGCCGGGGAAGTATCACCTCAAAGTTGAAGCTAGCGGCTTCAAAACTTCTGAACAACCGGAGTTATCCATAGCTCCAATCGAGACGCGTTCGCTGAATATTGCCCTGGAAGTGGGCGCTCCGAGTGAGACTGTCACCATCACCAGCGAACCGCCGCCAATTAAGACTGACACCGGCGAGCGATCCGATACCATCACCGCGAAGCAGATTGACAATCTTTCCATAATTGGGCGCAGCAGCCTGGAGTTGCTGCGGATATTGCCGGGCGTCGTGGGCCCCGACCCGAGCGATCCGAGTCAAGCCCTCGATTTCACGACGTTTCAAGGGGGAGCAAACGCGAACCAGAATTACACGGTGAATGGGATTCGTGGCCAAAACAATAACGTGAGCATTGATGGTTCGCGCGTGATCGATATTGGAGCGAATAACGGCACCATCATCACGGCTAACAACGACATGGTCCAGGAAGTGACCGTAAAGTCGAGTAACTTCGCCGCCGAATATGGTTCCAGCGGTGTCCAAATCACGGCGACTACGAAGGGTGGAACCAAGGATTTTCATGGCGAGGTTTATGATTACTTTCGCCCGCGAAGTTTGCAGGCGTCCGATCGTTCCATAAGCAGCGTTGGTGGTTCCAAGCCGCTAACCAAGTTCCAATACCCAGGTGGTAATATCGGTGGGCCGGTCCTACTTCCATTCACAAAATTTAATCGTAATCGTGATCGGCTATTTTTCTTCACAGGCCTCGAATTTCAGCGCCAAACCAGAGATCCAGGCGCCAAACTGGGCACTGTACCGACTCAGGCAGAACGCAACGGTGATTTTAGTCAATCACAATCGGGACGACCTGGGAATGTCTTTTGTCCCCCAGACACCTACCAATTCAATAGTTGTACGGCAGTACCCAACGCGAACTATACCGCCTTTAAGGATCCGACTGGAGCGGCGTTACTAAGCCTCTTCCCGTTGCCGAATTTTACCGGCACGGGGGCGCGGTCGAGGTTCAATTATCAGTCTGCCGTCATCTCGCCACAGAATCGCACGGACCTGAAGATGCGGTTTGATCTGAAGGTCACCGACAACACAAGCCTTTATGTGCGATTGGCACGTGAGTCCGAAAACGATGACGCTCCGTACGGTATCTGGTGGGGGCCATCGACTTTTGAATTACCGAGTCATCTGGTGGGTACAAATTTGGGACGATCGGCTGCTGTAAATGTAACCAGTCTTCTGAGTCCCTCGATGACTAACGAGGTCGTTTTTAGCGCGAGTAAACTCAAACTGAATTATGATTTCAGCGACCCCGGTAAAGTCACCAAAGAGGCATTAGGCATTACAAACTTGCAGCTTCCTTGGGGTGCAAAATCGCCGACGCCTTACGCTCCCTTGGCGCTAATTAGCTGGGATGTGGGCAGTCAAATGTGGGAGCCCGGTAATCTGCCGCTGTTTGCAAACAACGACAGTTACTCAGTCACCGATAACCTGTCAAAGATTCTAAGTAAGCACACCTTAAGGTTCGGCGGTCTGGTGGAAAGGGCGTCGAAAGTGCAGGACCAGGCTGGACCTACTGAAGGCCAGATTGAATATGAAGGGTTTAATCAGGCAAAGACCACTGGGAATGCGTTTGCCAATCTTTATACCGGCCGAATCAATGGCATCGATCAAACTACCCGGGGACCGATCGGCACTTTTCGCTTTTGGAACATTGAGGGGTATGCCCAGGATAGTTGGAAAGTAAAACCGAACATCACGCTTGAGTACGGACTGCGCCTGTCCTACTTAACTAATAACGCCGAGCAAACAGGGTTGGGAGTAGTTTTCGATCCCAGCGCCTATGTCAGAGGCGCGGGCCCTTATATTGGGGGAGATCTGAATAAGCCTAATGGCGTTTTGCAGGAACGACTCGGTCAGATACCAAAGGGTGTCTTCGATAGTAATCCCGGCATTCTGTGGGGACCTCGGTTGAACCTTGCCTGGGACATGTTCAAAGACGGCAGCACAGTCCTGCGTGGCGGAGGTGGCATATTCTACAATCGTGTGCAGGGGAATTATCAGTACGTTGTGTTGACCGCGCCTCCTAATGTTTTGAGCGCGCACGCTGACAGTTGGGGTGCGCCAAACAACGACATCACGCTAACCAATCTGGGCACCTTTGACCCGACAAAAGTGGCTCCCGGAAGTAGCTGCCGCGCCGCCGGCAATTGTCCAGGTGTGGCGACGCAGGATCGGAACTCTAATGATATTCCCACGATTTATTCAACAAGCCTTTCGCTCGCGCGGCGCCTGCCATTTCAGAACGTGTTGGAGGTTGCTTATGTGGGGACTTTCGGACGTCACTTACCGCAGACCTACGGCTATAACTTTGTGACGCGTCCAGTTCTCTCAGGGATGGTTGGTAATGCGAATATGGCTGATCCACTCCAACGTGCGGCGCTCGGAGCGAATCAGGCTGGCATGGCTTTGATTCTGCCGTTCCCCGATTACAACAGTACCAACGGCGGCGTAAGGCTAGGCGAGTTTACCGGCACATCGAACTACCACTCGATGCAAGTAACCTTAAACCGCCAGCTTTCAAACAAGCTGCAGTATTTCCTGACTTACACTTTCTCGAAGGCTCTGGGCACAACCTCTGTGAATGAGAGTGATGGCGACCAGTCGCCGGATCCTGTGGACACCAAGGGGCGCAGCTATGGAATTCTGAGCTACGATCGCACGCATATTTTCAATCTCTCTTACAACTACTATATCCCCGACCTTGCCCGCGGTTCATTCAATAACTGGTTTACAAATGGCCTGCTCAATGGGTGGCAGTGGTCGGGTATTACGACGATCCAGAGTGGTAAACCAATCCGACTGAAATTAAGCGGAGCGATTCTCGGTGATAACGTGCTGATGTCCTACTTTGGGTACAACGCGCGGGCCGGTGGTAACTCCGGTGTCGCTACGGGCATCGCACCAATCCTTGCGCCAAATCTAAGGGTTGGTGGCTCTGACATAAACGGAAGTTTTCTAAGTCTTTCAGCCGTACAATTGCCTAGTTTCGGGCAGAATGGTCCGTTCCAATCTTTCTACCTACGCGGGCCAACCACCAGTAACTTTGATATGACGTTCTTTAAGAATTTCAACATTACTGAAAGCAAGAAGCTTCAGTTCCGCACTGGGCTCTTCAACGTCTTTAACCAGGCGTTCGCAAATCCTGACCTCGGCGATATTAATTTGACTTTGGACACGGTTTGCAACCGATCCGCGCCGGCGGGAATAAATAACGGCACCGCACAAACAACCGCGGCTATCTGCGATCCGACGGGTGGGTTCAGCTTCACCACTACGGGATCGTCGACAGATACGATTCACAACTTTGGCAAGATCATCAACAAGCACGGTCATCGAAGAATCGAGCTGGCAATTAAGTTCTACTTCTGATCGAACGCGTACTTGACTTAACCATTCTGGTGCGAAAGGCTAATGCCGTTCGCACCAGAACTGCTTTTAGATTACTTTCATGGCAGACGGCGGCCCAGCTTTCATTCGCGCAGCCATTGCATCTCTTTTCCTGCTGCTGAACTCCGTCGAGGCTCCAGCCCAGGGGAGTCGGGGGACTATCCGCCCAAGCAGAATCTTTACTATCTCCGGACAAGTCTCGCTTCCAAATGGCCAGCCGGCCGGTGGCGTTCTCGTAAAGATTATAAGCAGAGCCGGCACGCCGCGGGAGGTGTTCACGACTGACTCTGGAAGATTTGAGTTTACAGCGATGGACGAAGGTGAGTACGTCCTGACCGCAAAGAGTCTTGCAGATGCTACGCTGGTTTCCGATCCCGTCTCGACCGAGACCGGCCGCACCGCAACCGGCAATATCAATGTCAGCATTGTCCTGCGCGAGCACCCAAATGGAGAAAATCGAAAACCGGGCGTCGTCAATGTAGGAGAGATCGGTCAAAAGATTCCTAAGGATGCGCAGAAGGCTTTCGGACAGGGTCTGAAGTTTAAAGATAACAAGGACATGATCAATGCACTCGAGAGTTTTTCCCGAGCTATCGACTTGTACCCTCAGTTCATTCAGGCATTCACGGAACGAGGTGACGTTTATGTCTATCAGCGAAAGCTTAATGACGCGTTCGCTGATTTTGAAAGTGCGATATTGATCAATCCCCATTATGCCCCGGCGTTGCGCGGAGCAGGTTACTGTAGACTCGAGAACAAGGATTTCGAGGCGGCGATTCGCTATTTTGAAGACTCTCTTTCGGCAGATCCCACTGATGCTAGGACACACCTGCTCCTGGGGATCGCCAACTTGCAACTTGATCGGCGTGACGCAGCCCGAGCTTCGTTGCTGAAGGCTTTGAGTTTCAATCCGCCTCCATTGCGCGCTCACGTTCATCTGGCGAATCTGTACGCCAAAGAACACCACTATAAAGAAGCTGTGGAAGAACTTCGTAAATACTTGGATGCCGAGCCCACGATTCCTGACAGAGCTGAGCTGGAATCTGTTGAGGCGAAGTGGCGAGCTCTTGCCGAATCACCTTAGCTCCCGAACTTGCATGAAACGAATTCGGCTGCCAATTCAAACGGCTGTCATATGTTTAGTTGTTTCAGTATTACTCACGTCGCAGTTTGTATCCCCTGCAGCTCACGAGTCTAAGAATCAATCGGATTCCTCCCAGCACCGCTTCAAAAACCCGAATTTGCCTGCCGAGGAGCGGATCCAAAACCTCCTAACGTTAATGACTCTCGACGAAAAGATCGCTTGCCTCGGCACTGACCCAAGCGTTCCACGGCTGGGGATCAAAGGCTCAAGACATGTTGAAGGTATTCACGGTCTCGCCCAGGGTGGCCCAGCGAATTGGCGTCCGAAGCGAATCGTGTCGACCACAATTTTTCCGCAAGGCATCGGGATGGCAGAGACTTGGGACGTTGAGATGTTGCGTCGATCCGGAGAAATAGAAGGTTACGAAGCGCGTTACATTTTTCAGAGTCCTAAATATGGTCAGGGCGGAATAGTGATCCGCTCACCGAACGCAGATCTGGGACGTGATCCTCGTTGGGGCCGCACCGAAGAATGTTACGGCGAAGATCCTTTCTTCAACGGCACAATGGTGGTTGCCTTTGTGAGAGGCATGCAGGGCGACGATCCGAAGTATTGGCGCGCCGCAGCGCTGATGAAGCATTTCCTCGCCAACAGCAACGAGAATGATCGCGACAAGACGTCTTCGAATTTCGATGAACGGCTCTTTCGCGAGTACTACTCAATGCCGTTTCGCATGGGCATCATCGAAGGCGGCAGCCGCGCGTTCATGGCATCCTACAACGAGATGAACGGCGTTCCGATGACAATCCATCCAGTGCTGAACGACGTTACGCGCAAAGAATGGGGAGAGGACGGCATCATCTGCACCGATGCCGGCGGGATGCGCAATCTTGTGACTTCGCAGAAGTATCTGCCTGATCTTGAGTCCGCCGCCGCCGCTTCGGTCAAAGCCGGGATCGGTCAGTTCCTCGACAATTACGCCGACGCAGTGCGCGGGGCGTTGAAACGGAATCTGCTCACTGAAGTCGACATTGATGAAGTTCTCAAATCGAATTTCCGTGTGATGATTAAGCTTGGCCTGCTCGATCCACCGAGTATCGTTCCTTACTCACAAATCGGTGTCAGAAGCGGGCGCGGTAGCCGTCCTGTCGACCGAGATGATTTAGAAGATCCCTGGCTGTCAGAAAAGCACAAAGCGTTCGCGCGCCTCATCACCCAAAAATCAATTGTCCTCCTGAAGAACGCAAATAACGCGCTGCCACTGGAGCGTTCCAAACTGAACTCAATTGCTGTCATTGGCCCACGTGCCAATGAAGTGCTGCTCGATTGGTACAGCGGCTCGCCGCCTTACGCAGTGACGCCTCTCGAGGGAATCAAGAACAAAGTTGGAAATGTGACTACCGTTAAGTACTCCGCGGACGATGCGGAGGTTGCCCGCAGCGCGGATGTCGCCGTCGTCTGCGTCGGTAATCATCCCAATGGTGGATATGACATGCCTTGGGCTAAAGTTTCTGTGCCCAGCGAAGGTCGTGAAGCAGTAGATCGTGAATCGTTGACGCTTGAACAGGAAGAGCTAATCAAGCATGTCTATCAGGTAAATCCCAGAACAATCGTGGTTCTGATTTCGAGCTTTCCGTATGCAATCAGTTGGACGCAGCAAAACGTGCCGGCGATCTTGCATATGACCCACAGCAGCCAGGAGGAGGGAAACGCGCTCGCAGACGTTTTGTTCGGAGACTACAATCCGGCCGGCCGTTTGGTACAGACGTGGCCACGCTCGCTCAATCAGCTGCCGCCAATGATGGATTACGACATTCGACACGGCCGCACGTACATGTACTTCAAAGGCGAGCCGCTCTATCCGTTCGGATACGGACTAAGCTACACGACATTTGAGTATTCGAATCTGCATGTGACACCGGCCGCGCGTTCGGCGAA
>AR_comb_assmDRAFT_10799796_pt1 | contig 18624 bp, 25 predicted proteins | sample ArasoioldDNA_FD_10543 | JGI IMG/M metagenome (IMG submission 10543) | reverse complement strand
GGTCGGACTCATCGTCGCCGACCATCTCCAGCCACTCGCTGAGGTGTGGATCCTTCACCGGCTTGCCATCGATCTTCGGGTTCTTCGGGTCGCTGAGGTCGAGCTCCTTGCCCTTGGCCTGGTTGAACTCGAACAGGTCACGGAGGTTGCGCGTCCTGATTGCCCCGAGCCAGACCACCTCGATGTCGTCGCCCCGCTCGTATGGCAGGTCAGACGACACGTGGGTGGGCACCGGCACCATGTCCTTGAGATCTCCCTTGGTGATCTGCCGCTTCACCTCGGCGATAGAGCGGTCGAGCCAGAGCGCACCGAACGGGTCATCGCTCTCACCGAACTCCACCATCTTCTCGACCGTCTTCGGCCCGATGCCCTTGACGTTGATCAGGTCGCCCCAGGTCTCGAGCTTGCCGCCGTTGTCCAGATACTCGACGACGTTGTTCGCGGTCACATCACCGACACCTGGAACCTGTGACCAGCCCGCTATGACCCCACCGGAGGGATCGCGCTGCCATGTACGGCCGCTCAGCGCCGGTGATGGGGGCTTGATGTCAATGCTCTCACGAGGCCCGTGGCCGCGCACTGCGTCACGAATCAGATCCTGATGCTTCTTGTCGGCCATGTACGTCAGAGCCTTCTCGTAGAACAGCTCCGGGTGGTACTGCTTCATGTACTGCGTCCAGTAGCCGATGATTCCGTACGACCTCGAGTGCGCCGCGTTGAATGCGTAGGCTCCTGCCGTGATGCAGTCGCCCCAGATATCGCGAGCTACGTCTTCGTCCATTGCCGGCCAGTCGGAACGCTTGTGCAGGGTAGCAGCCCCGGCCAGAAACTCATCGCGCTTGCGGTTGAACGCCTGCTCACCGGTCTTCTTCGACATGATGCGCCTGATCTCGGCAGCGTGGGTCCAGCCGAAGTCACCGATGTCAACCACGATGCGCAGGATCTGCTCCTGGTAGACGATCTGGTAGTACGTCGACTCGGTGATGGCGTCGAGCGCCTCGTGCACCGTCTCGTGCTCGGCAGCTCCGCGTTTGATGTCGATGTACATGTTGGCTGCGCCGTTGTGGAGCGGACCCGGGCGGGCCAGCGCGGTCACGTCACAGATGTGATCGAATGTGTCCGGAGCCAGCGCCCCGCAGACGTAGCGGCAGGCCCGGCCGTCGAACTGGAAGATGCCAACCACGTCGTTGCGCCGGAATGCGTCGATGACGTACTCATCGTCGAACGGCAGGTTGTACAGGTCGTCCAGGCTCCAGCCAAGCTCCTGGCGGCAGGCGTTGATGAAGGACATATTCTTCAGCCCGAGCAGGTCCAGCTTCAGCAGGTTCTTCTTCTCGCAGTCGTACTTGTCGATGCTGATGACCTTGCGGATCTCGCCCTTCACTTCACGCTCGTAGACGGCACACGTATCCGTCACCGGCCCGGCACTGATCACGATGCCACCGGCGTGGATGCCCATTCCCTTGACGTTGCCCTCCAGCTCCATCGCAAGCACCAAGTCGGGGTGCTTCTCGAACACCTCACGGGCGGCGTCGAACTGCTCGACGGTGTCCTCGATCGTGGCCGAAGCACGGAGGTCACCGGAGCTGCGCTCGATCAGCACGTCCTTGACGCGCTCGACCTCCCACTGCGGGATGCGATAGGCGCGGGCCACGTCGTCTAGCGCCAGCTTGTTCTTGTAGGTCGAGAAGGTGGCGATGTTGTTCACACACTCCCGGCCATACTTGCTGACGAGATAGTTGGTGATGGCGTCGCGGTACTCCGAGTCGAAGTCGAGGTCAATGTCAGGGAGGTCAGCCCGACTCTCGTCAATGAACCGCTCGAACACCAGGTTCGAGTAGAGCATCGGGTTGACCTCGGTGATGCGGAGCAGCCAGCAGGCGAGCGACGCTGCCGCCGAACCGCGAGCCGGACCAACCAGGATCTCGTTGTCCTTCGCGAACCGAACCACGTCGGCGGTGATCAGGAAGTAGTCGACAAAGTCCTTGCTCTCGATCACATCGACCTCGTGCTTCAGGCGCTCCTTGTAGGCGCGGCGCTCGGCCGCAGGGAGCTTGTCACAGCCGCGAGAGTGCCAGCCCTGCCTCAGCCACTCACGCCATAGTTCCTTCGCCGTCTGACCCCGCCTGACGGGGTACCGGAGCATCGGTAGTGAGGGGATGCTGACGTTGCAACGGTCAGAGATCTCCTCGGTTGCCAGCACGGCGTCGATCGCCTGCTTCTTGGTTAGCCCGGTGGCGACCAGCTTGCGTACGACCATCGAGTCGGTCCAGGGCGGGCACAGCTCGACATCGTAGCCCCAGCTCTGCATCTGATCCTCTACCGACTGCCGCGATCCTCCGCGGATGGTGTGGAGGACCGCCTGGATCTCAGACTCCTCAGGCACCGTGTAGTGACAGTCGAAGCTCGCGACCATAGGGATGCCGAGCTCGGTGCTGATTCGCGCGATCGCCTGGTTGATTTGTCGCGTCGATTCAAGCTGAGGGAAAGCCTGTACTTCCATGTAGTAACTGTCACCGAATGTGTCACGGAACCGTCGAGCAACCTCTCGGCCCTTTCGGTAACTTGCATCCTCCGGCGCGATGTGTTTACCGCCCACAAGCGAAGTCGCGAGGAGGGAACTGTTACATCCCGAAAGAACAATGAGACCCCGGCGATGCGCCGCGACCATCCGCCCACTCGCCGTTGGCTCGTAGTAGAAACCTTCACTGTACGTCCTCCCTACTAGCTCGAGGAGGTTGGTGTACCCCTCCTGGCTCTCGGCGAGGATCGTGAGGTGGTTCTTCTTCTGCGTGGCACCCTCGCCTACCGCCCCGCAGTAGAGCTCGACACCGAAGATCGGCTTGACCCCGGCCTTACGAGCTTCCTCTTCCAGCTTGACGTGCGAGCTGACGTTGCCGTGCTCGGTCAACGCCAGCGAGGGCATCCCGATCTCCGCCGCCCGCCGGACGTGCGCCTCGGGCAGTGCGTAGCCGTCGAGGTAACTGTACGTCGAGTGATGGTGGAGCGAGCGGAAGCGCATCTCACGGGTGCGCTGGTGCACCCGCTTCTTCCGCTTGAAGCGGCGAACGAGGACCGGCTGCTTGTGGTGGTCAGGTTCGTCCAGCCGGACGCGACTGACGCCTTTCTCGAGCCGGTCCCCGTGACCGCTACCCTGGCGCTCTTCTTCCAGGCGCTCGCTCGGGGTGCCGGTCATCCACTCCCCGTGCCCTGAGCTGACGCTGCGGCGCTTACCCATAGTCCACCATCGCCCAGGTGCCGTCGGTCTGCATCAGCACCACGTCGACCCCGTCAAAGAGGACCGAGACGAATAGACGATCAACCGGGTCAGCGGTCCACCAGCGATCGACGACACGCCAGACATCACGCTCCGTGACAGGGAAGCGGTTGACTAGGATGATCTCACCGCTACTGTCCTGTTCGACGTGAACCGGGATGGGCTCGACCCTGGTCACCCGATGTCGTCCTGCTCATGCGCGAGCACCGCGTAGGAGTCGCAGTCGAGGTGGCGGCAGCCCGGAGCGCGGCAGCCCCGCTCTTCCCCACGCGCCGCGAGCAGGTTGCGCATGTAGAAGACTGAGTAGTTGACGAGGTCTTGCGGGTCATCGATCGCCTCGACCTGCTGGGCAAGGCTGAGGTGAGTCGAAGCCCAGATGACGCGGGCTGACTTGGAGCGGATGTGGTGAATCGAGTCCTCGATACCACCCTGCTTCCAGAGGTCTTGGTACCGTTCGTTCCGTTCCCGGAAGAGCTCGAAGCACCGGATCAGCTCCGAGAGCTGCTCCGCGTCGGTGGCGCTGAGATCCTTGTACTCGACGGTGATGTCTACCCCGCTCACGCAGCACCATCTCCCTCGAAGACGTGCTCGGCGACCGGCTCCCGAGCACCGTGCGGCTGCATCGGGAACATCTTCGCGGCCGGCAATGACTCCTCACGGAGCATGTCGGTCCACCGCTTGGTCGGGAACATCTGGTCGATGTACGGGGCGAAGAGCTCGTCGTCGTGGAACACGTGGAACCACGTCTCGTACATCTCCTTGAGCACCGGCCGGATGGCCCGGTTGCCTGAGCGGTCCTCCTCGCGGCAGTAGAACGCAACCGCCGCCATGTCAGCGAAGGCAACGATGCGTCCTTCGACGTCGTCCTCTTTGGCCGTCAGCCAGTTGCCCTCGACTGAGTTGCCGATTTGACCGAGGTTGGAACACAGCCCCTCCATGTTCTGCTCGTCAGCGGCCTTCATCTCACGAGCAATGTCCGGGTTGCTGTGCTTGTACGAGCGGATCACGTCCCCGCTCAGGCATTCGCTCAGGTCATGTACCAGCGCCCGCTTCAGCAGCAACTCGAAGTTGACTGAGATCCCCCGCCTGGTGTCGAGATCCTGCCCGACCAGGTAGGCGATGAACGCGACCCACCAGGAGTGCTCCGCCACATTCTCGCGCCGGTTGGCCGGGAACGAGGAGTAGCGGTTGACGTAGCTCATCCGAGCGATCGGACCTGTGAGTGTGCTGAAGAGGTTCATCAGACGATCGGCTCCTTCTCGTGCTCGATGAGTTGGTCCGGGTGGTAGTTCTGAACGGCGATGCGGGTGTCGCCCTGAGCCAGATGGACCAGGATCTGGTCGAGGTCGACCCAGCCCTTCACGACAGCGTCGACGGTACCGGCGAGCATCAGGTTCATGTCCTGCCGGGTGTCGGTGCTGTCGATGTAGGCGCAGACGAACGGAGCCGACTCGCCGTTGCGACCCCACGCTGCCGGAGCCGTGGAGAGCGCCGCCGCGTAGCCCATCTCCCAGATCACACCCGGATCCACGAAGCCCGCGTCGTAGCCGCCGACCCAGGCCACGACGAAGTCGCAGTCCAGGTTCTCGATGTTGCCGCGCAGCACCTGAGCCCGCTCCTGCGGCGAGCAGTCGCGCGGTGCCCGGCCGTCCCAGATCGCCTGACTGGCGTGGTACGGGCTGAAGACCTCCACGCCGTGGCTCTCGATCAGGTTCTTGATCCGACCGACGATCTCCTGCTGGTGCGGCGTGAAGATCGGTGCCGCGAGGTAAGCCTTCTTCATGATGCCTCCTTGAGTGCGCCGCCGGAGGCTAGCAGTCCGACGACCGTCTCGTAGGTGTGGTGGCCCAGGACGCCGTGCTCCCAGCGTGCCCAGCGCCCTACGCGCTGGACGTGGGGGTGGCAGTCGCAGTTGTTGCCCACGACCTTCTTGCCAGGGTACAGCTGCGCTCCGGGCACTGAGTCCTCGACCTCGTGTTGCATCGGCAGCCGGTCGAGCGTGTACTCCCAGATGTCCACGTCGCGGATGCGCGTGAACCGGAACCAGGGGCAGTCGTCCGATCCGTCGTAGAGCATGAAGTTCTGGTCAGCTCTCGGCCACTGGCCGTTCCCTGCACCCGGCTTGTCGATGGACGGTGCCCGCACAAGGAACGTCTCGCGCTCCCAGAAGCGGTGCTCGTCCGGGTGCTGGCAGAGCGAGGGTGCCGGGATGGTGCTGATCACGAGCGGGTAGGCGTAGCAGATGTCCGTCACCGTCTCCGGCGTGATCTTCACCTTGATGATCATGTGCTCGTACCAGTCGTAGAGCTGCTGGTACGTCTCCTGCAGCCACCAGATCGGATAGCGGCCCTCACGAAGCTCGTCCCACGACACCTTCTGGCCGGCATTGCCGTAGACCTTCTTGGCGTACCCGTCACGGTCGCCCCGGCAGACGTAGGTCATCATGGCATCGGCGACGTTGTCGTCCTTCAGTAGCCCGGGCACCGGCCTCTGGAGGAACTCGTGCGGGTTGATCTCGGACTTGGGGCCATCGCTGATGATGACCGGCTCGTGCCCGTGCGTGAGTACGGCGTGCGCCGCGATCAGGCCGACCGGTCCGCTCCCCAGGATCGCTGCCTTCACTTGACGTACACCTTCGAGTCCGGCCCCGCCTCGACCACGAGCGTCTTGCCATTGTCGAAGATGAACTCCGCTGCCTCGACGCGGTGGTCGCCCCCGCCGAATGCCGGCAAGACGGAGTCAGACTTGATGCGCTCCAGCCGTGCCCCGATCAGGTCGCGACCGAGCTCGTGCTGACCGAGCATGTGTGCCGCCAGCTGGTCGGTCTGGCGACGCTCCTCGTTTTCCTCGAACCGGATCTCACCGGCCATCAGGCACCTCCCTGCTTGCGCTCTCGCTCCGCCATCGCTCCAATCAGGAAGAAGTGACGAAGATGGGTGTTCATGAATGGTTCCAGACGCGGGTCGAGATCGGGCAGCCGTGCGTGAAGCGTCTGCCAGTGGTGCTGCAAGAACTTCTCGAATGCGGCCTGGTCGACCTGCGCCTTGCTGAACAGGACGCCCTCAATCTCTGCCGCGCCGGACGTGATCTGCGCAGCACCGGCGAGGTGCCGCTCAGCCATCTCGATGTGGTGTGCGTTGATCACAGCTTGATCTCCCTCAGTAGCTCGTGCAGGGTGGGCTCGACGCGAACGTCACCGCCCTCCTTGCGGACCATCCTTGCGTTCCAGAGCGTGTTGATGACGGCGTTTGCCTCCTCCCGGCTCATGTTCATGATCTCCTCCAGATCCTGACGGCGGAACTTGCCCTGAGCCCGGAGGAACTTAGCGAGACCCTTGCGACCGACGAGGTACTGCTTGATGTCGTCGCGATGGTCCCTAGCGTGCTTGCGGTCCTTGATGATCTCCTCTGACCGCTCGGCGTATCCGAAGCCTCGCATCTTGTAGAGCCGGTTGATGAACGCGACCGCATCGTTCACGTGCTCGACCTTCACCACGACCCGCTCGTAGGTCTCGTCCGTGCTGAAGAGACGAGCTGCCAGCGCCACCGCTACCCGGGCGATCTTGTGCCGGATGTTCGCGGCCTGTACCAGCGGCGGGTCCTCGATGTAGGCTGCGCCCATGACCATCGCGGCGTCGTACACCGCTTTCTCCGCGTCGCGCGCCCATACCACCTGCTCCGGCTTCCGAGTCCAGGCCCACCGTACCAGGGCCGCGCATGCCTCAGAGGTGTACTTCAGCTCGCCGCCCTCAACCGGCCGATTCATCTCGGCAGCGTCCACCTCGCCGAGCGAGACGCTCATCGCCATGTCGAAGCGGGCGATGTCCTCGTTGTTCCCGATCAGCGGACGGATGGCCTGCACCCCGTAGGTGAAGTCCGACATACGAGCCTCACGAGGGTTGCCCACCCATAGCAGCCGGGTACGAGCAAAGGTCTCCTCCTGCTGAATCTTGATCAGCTTGGCTACCCCGGAAGACCTGATGTCTGACATCTGTGAGATCTGCTCAGGCGTCATGCCCGAGACTTCCTCCAGCACCACGAGGCGCTGGTCGTTGAGCGGGATCGAACCCCACGTCACCGCCCACTCCTTGCCCGAGCCGAACGTCTGCAGCCCGCCTACGACACCGGCGAAGCTAGCCGCCTCGCAGTTGACGATCTCGCCTGCCTGATAGTGCCGGGCCAGCGAGCGAGCGGTCTCGGACTTACCCTGCTGGGTGTCTCCGATCACGAGCGCCTCGAGCCAGCCCCGGGTCACTAGGTCACCGCCGAAGCGCCACTGCAGGACGCTATGCCAGACGAGGTCCATCATGGCGTGCATCTCGGGCCGACCGTAGATGCGGGTGACGTGCTGACTCAGATTGTCCGAGATCTCGCGCATCTTCTTGAGCGGCCGACCCTTGGTCTGGAATCGCTTCATCAGCCGCACTACGTCGTCGGTCAGCTCGAACCGATCGATGCTCGTCTCCTGACGGTTCACGTCCCACGCCTGGAACTCGTTGCCCTGGTGGCGCGGGTTCGGATGTAGTGCGCCCACGACTGACACCGTGTTGTTCGGCAGCGTGTTGTGCCTCCCGACCGAGGTGATCTTGATGTTCTTGTAGTCCCCGGCCTGGCCGTCGGCGTGGTCGATGCTGGGCCGGGCGAACAGAACCTCTACGGCCTGGTGCCCGGACGCCTCGATGCTGAGGTGGTTGCACTTCTGCGCACCGTATGCCTTGCGCACCGCCTCGAAGATCTGGTTGCTCGAGGAATCCATCAGCTCGAGTACGACCGGATCCTGCGGGCTGATCTCGTAGGTGGCCTCGCCGGGTGTAGCATTCATCGGGCAGAGCTGGCACTTGGTACCGGCCGCTCGGTCGCAGGTCAGCAGCGCCTCGGAGGGCACCGTGTACCCCGGCTCCTTCTTCCCCTTGATGGTAACGAGCATCTTCACCGGCTTGCCGACGCGGTTAGAGTCGAACGACTCGAGCACCGTTACGGTCTCGATGTCATCGCCCTTCTCCTTCTTCTTCATCTCAACCGCATCAGCAAGCCGACGCTCGAAGTCACCGCTGTCGTAGCGGAGCCAGTAGTCCGTGGCGTCCTCGCCGTTCTTCTCCTTATGCGGGAACGGCCACTTGATCTTCTTGACAGCGACGGCGTAGCGACTTACGGCTCGAGCCACCTTACGGTTGGCGAGCTCACCCTTGTCGTCGCAGTCGTGCCCGACGTAAACCTCGAGACCCTCGAAGAGCGGCGACCAGGAGTCAAGCCAGACGTCTTCGGCCCCGGTGCGAGTAATCGCGATGTATCCATTCTGAATGGTGATCAGCGCGTCCCACTCACCACCGCAGATGATGATGCGACTGCCCGACTCGCGCGCAAGCTGAAGCGACGAGTACGGGTACAGTGCCTTCGATACCATCCCCGACACCTGCCAGATCTTCCTGCGGCCGTCAGCGGGGCGCGGGTTGTACCGTCGCACGTTCAGCAGCTCGCCCTCCGGGCCGCGCACGGGGATCGTGTACACCCGTCTGCCCCGGTCCCAACCGATCTCGTATTCCTGAAGCGTGTCGGTGCGGAGACCCCTGCGTTCGATCAACCAGTCAAGTGCCTCGTCTTCCGAGAGGAGTGCCGAGGCCCACCCTGCCACGTGAGCCTCGGTCACCACCTCTTCCTGCTCCCGTCGCCGAGCCTTCACCTTCCCCGATCCGTTTCGGTGGGCCGGTGGGTCTACCCACTCGTCCTGCCGCTTGATCAATTCGATGACGCTCCCACCTCCGCATCCTCTGAAGCACCACCACTCAGAGGAGTTGACCTGGAGGCTGGCCGAACGGGTCGTGTCTTCGTGGAGCGGACAGAACATGTCCCACTCCCCGTTCGACCGAGCCTCCTCACCGATCAAGTACGGCTCGAGACGCCGCAGGTGCTCCTTGCGTACTGCCATCAGGAGACCTTGAGTCGGCGGCTGCGGCCGTCCACACCGAGGAACTCGTACATCAGCACACGGACGTGTGTGAGCTCCCGGGTGAACCTTCTCGGCTCGACCTTGCAGGACGACGACTTGATCTCCGAGATCAGGTCCTCGAAGAACTCCTCGTCGTCCTGCTGGCCGAACCGGAACACGAAGATAGCGAGCTGCCGCCCGCCGTCCGTGTTCCGCTCGAACGACGGCGTCATGCCATGCATCGACAGCACGGCTGCTTCAGCCATGTCGCCGGTCTTGTAGACGCCGTCGACGATCATCTCAGTCGTCGTCGAACGGGTCGTCGTCGTCCTCGTCGTCGGCCTCGAGGGCGGCGATCATCTTGGCCCGGGTCGCCTTGCCCTTGATCTCGAGCTCGCGGCTCTTGATCTCCTTCTTGAGCTTGGCGTCGGTCCACTCGTCCTCGTCGGAGTAGTCGGGCTTGTCGTCGTCGTCATCGTCGTCGCCGCCGCCCAGCTCCTCCTTCACCTTCTCGACGAGGGCCGCGATCACCTTGTCGCGGTTCTTCGCCGCCTTGCCCTTGAGACCGAGCGACTGGTTCTCGACCTCCTCGAAGACGTCGTCGTCGTCCCAGTCGTCGTAGTACTCCGGGTCCGAGCTGAGCTCGACACCGTTCAGCTCGCCGACGATGGCCTCGCCCTCGTCGCCGTCGGTGTCGGTGTCCTCGGCGTCCGGATCGTCCGGGTCGTCCTCGGCGTCGACGTCCTCGTCGGCCGAGGCCTCGAGCGGAGCGAACCGACCGGCCCGTGCGCGGTACTCGTTGTTGTACGTGTCCGCGTTGACCTTGACCTTCATCTTCTTGCCGAGCAGCTTGTCCGTGTCGATCGTCCCCTTCTCGGGGAGACCGAGCGCGTCCGTCAGCTCGGCGAGCTTCCACTGGGTGGACTCCCCCAGCCCGACGTAGGTCCACAGGCGCGAGCCATCGAAGTCGCTCCCGATGATCTGGATGACAAGCTCGATGTCGTTCTTGCCGTCCTCCGTCCGTGCGTTCGCCTCCACGATCTCGACCGTGTAGAGGCCGGGCTTGGGCTGCTCGAAGTCACGCCCCCGCTCCACGCCCTTGACGTCGTACTTGATCTTCGCCAACTGTGCTCCCTTCTATGCGGCGCGGCGCTTGCCGCCACCGGTCTTGGTCTTGGCGGCACCACCGCCGCTCTTCCTCTTGGCAGCCTCAACGGCCGCCACGATCTTGGGCAGGGTGGGGTCGATCATCCGACCCTTCTCGAACGCCTCGAACTGATCCTTGGCGTAGAAGTCTTCCGTCTCGTTCACGGTGAGCTCGCGGTAGACACGGCCGCTGCTCGGTGACCTCTTCACGTCGAGGTAGCCGACGACGTTCATGTACCCGCACGTCTTCTCGCTCATCTGCTTGCCCTGCACCCACGGCATCATCTTCCGCTCGCCGTCAGGTGCATCTAGACGGTGAGTCGGGTGGGCGGTGATGCCGAAGTGGAAGGTATCGAGAGCGACCACGTCGCGCACCCAGCCTGAGAGCCGGTCCATGTTCCGACCGTACTCGCCCTTGTCCAGCCCGGCGTGCTTCGCGTTCCGTGAGGGGTTGCGCTCGATCGTTGCTGCCCAGATGTCGTCAAGCCCCACGTCCTGCCAGAGCGAGATCGAGTCCAGCCACACCCACTCCCAGTCTCCGCCCTGCAGTCGCAGGTACTGCTTCACCTCCTCCATCGCGTCCCAGTCGCGGACCACCCACTCCTTGGGACGCTTGGCTTTGGGGAACCTTGCGATGATGCTGTCGGTGTGGTCCACCGGAGGACGCACGATCAGGCAGCGCGGCCCAGCAGTCCCGATCAGCACCGTCTTGCCCACTGACCAGCGGCCGTACACGAGAAGCTTCAGGTACTCGGACTCGCCGAGGTCCCGAATCGAGTTCGGCATCTGAGGAGCGGACCGCGTCGTCTTGGCCAACTAGCGTCCCTCCTTGATCGATGTAATGCGTGGATGCCCAGCCGAGGACGGAAGGTGGCTGGCTCCCGGGGAGAGGTTGGGAGGACTCCAGCCAGGCGGGGTAGCTCCGCTCCACGCACTCCCCCTTCGCGTCAGACGGAGCACGTATCCGGCCGGTCCGGACCTGAGCTCGTTACTCTCAGGATTTAGCTCGCTGACGCGATCTTGTAGCGAGGCGCACGGGACATGCCCTCCGGGCCGTGCTTCTGCCTCCCGGTATGTACAGGACACTTCACAGGTTACTCCACCGCCGCTGAAGACCGTCACTCCGCGCGACCCTACCAGTAGACGCGCAGAGGGTAAGTCTGACGACCCACGCTTGAAAGTGGAGATATCCGCAGAGCCCGTTACGGCGAATAACCCACGCCTCGCAACATCGTTGGACGCCAGGGCACACAGGCTCCGATCACGGCTTAGCCCTAGCGTGCGCTTCTCGGACACGCGCCGTCGTGCACGACGGCGGAGGATCCTATCCCCAGTCACCGGCAAGTCCTGAATCCGGGGAAGCGCAGTTCCCTGACGGGAACTTATTCCGTGGCGAGCAGGCAACCCCCGACTTAGTGCCTGTGGGTCTCGTTGCCCCGTCGGGTTGCGGACCACGGTCTTAGTGGCTGTGCTCATACTCCACAGCCTCCTTCACGAACTCTTCACGCGGCTTCATGATCAGCCGCTTCATCTCTTCCCAGTCAGAGCCGGTCTCGTGCAGCTCGCAGATGTCCTTGACATCGCAGAACTTGCAGTGGATCTTGTCCGGCGTCTTCAGGAGCGAGAGCTTGCCGGCCTTGACCAGCTTGATCTCGCGAATCTCTTCAGCGACGCGCTGACGGGTGAGCTCGCGCTCGTGCTCTCCCCGGTAGCTCGGCTGGCGCAGGAAGTGCGGCGACGGCTGAACCTTGCTGACCGATCCGTCCTGGTTCAGATACTGACCCTTCGCGTTCTTAGGACGGGTGTCGCGCTCAGCCTTGCGCAAGAAGTTGAACTCAATCCCCATCAGCTTCTGGCCGGGCTTGAGTATCCCCTGCTCCTCGAGCCAGTCAGGGCCGAACGTCCAGTACCCGGACGACTGGTCGTCCATCGCAAGGTAGCTGGTGTCGATCGACTTAGCTGACTTGTGATCGCGGAACCAAATCTGCTGCGTGCCCCGGTGCTCGAGGACGTTGTCAAGCACGCCGACGTAAGTTCCTACGCGCTCGCCCGTGATCGGGTCCAGGACAGGGACGGTGAATCGCTGCTCAGTCGCGATCACCTTCCACTCGTCGTCCTTCCCGTACTGCTCGACGTAGTGCTCGAGCATCTCTACCCCGAGGTGTGCTGCGTCGTGCCACTTACCGTCCTCGTCCTTGAAGCCCATACCCCGAGCCGTCTCAAGCTCTAGCTCGTACAGCCGCTCGAAGGTCTTCGCCGGGTGCGGTCCCCGCTTGACACCCGGAGGATAGTACACCTCTAGGGCGGAGTGAATCAGCGTCCCGAACCTGAGCGGCGGAGCCGCAATCTTGGGCTCGAGCTTGTCCATGTACCGGAAGGACCACTGGTACCGGCAACGCTTGAATGCCGCCCGCATAGAGGCGGAGATGAATTGACCAGACTCCTGGATGCGCTTCTTCGGGGCCAAGCGCCTACACTCCCTCTGATGATTCCGACCGATGAATGAAGAACTCGCGACCCCCGACGACTCGGCTCCCGCAGCAGAGCTTCGTCGCCGGGGAATCGCGAGGCGTAACCAACACGCCCGTGCTTGCGGCGCGCAGGCTACCCTACCACCGCCGCGCACGCTACCGGTTTTGGCTCCAACCGCCGCTCCAATCGCATCGTCGAGCTTGCGCCCCTGAGCAGGTCAGCTCCCCTTGCCCGCGCGTGCACGGGTGCGAAGCCGGTTAGGTACGCGACGACTTTCCCCCGCACGCATGCATGCGCGTAGGGGAAGGAAATCGGCCAGCTAGCGGCAGCGGTCACGTGTGCATGCGCGTGCGCGCAAGGTGTCTGGCTCGGGCAGCACGCATCGTCTGGAACTTCTTCGCCGCCACGAAGAATGCGAGGATTCGCCAGGCGTCGCGTTCGTGCTCACGGCCCGGCACCCAGAGACCCCACCGCTTCAGCCGCTCGTCCGTCGCGTAGGTCATGTGATCGGATGGCTGAACCCAGTGGACCTCCGGCGTTTCCGCTTTGCCGAAGCCGCCTGACTCGAATCCGGCAGCCAAGCCCGCGCGGTAGCCGTACATCGCCGCTCCGACCCAGACCGGGTACAGACCCTTGCGATCGGACGACTTCATCCGCGTCAGGATGAAATCTTCCATCGCGAGAAACGACGGAAGTCCGGCTTTCCGGCACTGGCGACGGAAATCAAACCAGAGCTCGCTGAGCTCTCGCATCTGGACCTGCCAGTGGCCGGTCAGGGTCGCCGACCCGCGCCACTCCGCTGGCGAGGCAGCGAGCCGCTCGGCGATGGTTCCCTCGTCACGGATCCTCGCCCAGGCTACCCCGCTGCTGCCTCCCTGGTCAATCGTCATCACTCCATACGTCGGTACGATGCTGCTCTGGTCCTGCGTCCTCTTCGTCATCAGGCTCCCTGTAGACCCAGTTCCGGAAGTTGGTGGCGTACACGAAAAAAAAGAGGGCCACGGCACCGCCCCATAGGAGTCCCGGAACCCATTCCGGAAGACCCAGGAACAATGCCATGGCCCAAAGGTGTCCTAGGGACATAGAGCTCACAGCACCGCGTGAAGTACCACGGCGATGACTATCCCCACCAGGAGGAGAGCCACCACGATGATGTAGGTCAGTGCAACCATGGTGCGGTCGTCTTGGTTCATCGCATCGACACCTTGATTGCAGCCTTCCCGAGCTCACGCCACTGGTACATGGCTCGGTCATGCCCTCCGGAAGCTGGCGACATCGCAGCTTTGAAGGTGTAGAACAGAGCGTTACCGAACCGTTCACAGACCTCGAGGATGTCCTCAGCGGCTTGGCGCTCCTCATCATCCAGTGAGGTGACGCCCAGCTCAGCCAACTCCTCGTCACTGATGAATCGCTTCTTCTTGGCCATCACCGTCGCCCCTTCGGACGGCCGTGTGCACGGCGTGGACGGTTGTTGGCCGGGCGCACCCGGCTAGGGCCGTTCTTGCGCTTCCAACGCGCTACAGCCCGGTGTCCGGCCGCCAGAACCTCGTCTGGCAAGCCGCACACCTTGCACGCCTGAGCCTGGGCGTCGTGGGCGAACTTCGCCCCGCAGCACGGGCACGTCGGCGTCTTCTTGTCGCTCATTCAGCGTTCTCCATCTGCATGGCCTCCCAGCCTCTCGGGTCCTTCTGCTTCTCGCCGTAGGCCTGAGCGTCTTCCTTGGAGCTGAATGGCCCGACGACCCGGAAGCCGCCGGTGAAGCAGTTGACGTAGAGCGCCACCCAGATCATCCCTGGTACTCCGGATGGTCGTTGACGAGGTCGCTGGCGGCGGAGCGGCACTCCTCGAGCCACTCCTCCTTGTCGTCGGCATCGCCCTCGTCCGTGTCCGGCTCCCAGCTCTCGAGGCTGCTGGCGTAGCTGTCGAGCTCGTCTGCCGTGGAGCGGCAGGCCTCGGAGGTCGGATTGCCCGAGGGCCAGGCCGACTCGATGCCGTCAGCCGCCTCGCCGTACTGCTCGCCCACCGAGCGGGCTGCCTCGGCTACGTCAGCCAGCGCCGACTTGATGTCGTCGACGGACTCGCACGAGCTGGGGTCGAACGCCTCGACGGCGTCGTACAGCTCGCCCATCTTCGAGTTGGTCAGCTGGCTGGGCTTCGGCCGACCGTGCTCGGCGTGCTGGAAGTACCGTGCGCCGTGGTTGAACTTCCACGTCCAGTACTGCTCGCCCGCCTTGATGGGCTCCCCGCACACCGTGCAGGTGTAGACGTGATGCCCACCCCGGTTCTTCTTCTTGAGGAAGGGGCGGGGCATTACTGCCCCAACCCCTCGAACGTCTCGCGGACACCGATGAGGTGCAGCTTGAGCTCGTTCTGCATCTCGGTGACCTCGGCCCGCTCCGACGGCGTGAGGTCGTCCGGTGCCTCGCCGATGCCGTCGATCATGGCCTCCAGGGCAGCCAGCTGGTTCAGGCCCGCCTTCCGAAGTGCCCCGATCGAAATGATCCGGTGCTCCTCCGGCACCTCGCCGAGGAACTTCGCGAACGACTGCAGGCCGCGCACCAGCCCGGACATCTCGCTGGTTGCGGTCGAGACGAACGTCTCGCTGACGCCGCGCTGGATCATGGTGGTGATGGTAGCCACCTACTTTGCTCCCTTCTCACGAATAGCCCGGAACCCCTGACGGCGGAGGTCCAGGATATCCTTGTTGACGAATGCCTTGTCCTGGTTGACTTCCCAGATGTACTCGTGCAGCGTGCTCTTGGTGCGGTAGAAGTAGGCAGTGACCTGGTGGATCCGGCTTGCCCGGTGGATCCGGTCGATCAGCTGCTCCTGGTCGTCCGGCACCCACGTCTCCGTCAAGACGTGGACCGTATCGGCCCGGTCGAGGGTGATGGCAACGCCACCGGCCAGGGTACTCAGGCACATGACCCTTGGAGCGTCCGCTCCACCGGCCTGGAACGCCTGGACTAGCCGCTTGCGCTCACCGGGCTTGACCGTGTTCCCGGTGATCTTCTCCGCCTTGATGCCCTGCTCGTTCAGGTAGCGGTGAACCATGTCGATGATCTCGAGTGACTCGCTACCGACGACGGCGCAGGCCTCACCGGAGGGGTCCTCCGGATCGATGCCGGCACCGCTCAGCCGCTCCATCAGGTAGGGCAACTGGGCGCAGTCGAAAGTGGGCTTGAGCTTGAGAGCCTCTGAGACGCCCTCACCGCCGCAGGCCTCGCAGGGGACATCACGAGCGAACCCGGTGCCCTTGCAGTTCTTGCAGCGACGCATCTTGCCCTCGACCTCGCAGTAGGCAGAGGCCAGAACCTTCAGTCGTGCGTACTCCGCGAGGATGCCGGTGGCGGTCAGGTTGTACTCGTCGATCCGCACCTCGGCCTCCTTCGCGAAGGTCTCGTACTGCTTCTTCTGCTTGGCGCTCATGGTGCACCAGACGTCCACATACTGCTTGGGTGGAAGCTGGGGGAGCACCTCAGACTTCAGGTGCCGCACCATGTACTTCGAGTGGTGCCGGTAGAACGCCTCCTCCTTGCCCTTCTGGATGCCACCGACCTCCTTGGCCTTGCGGCCGCGCCCGATGTCCACTTCTGTGACCTCGAGCCAGGTCTCAGCCCAGCGCCAGTAGGAGGTGTGCTCCTTGGGAGCGATGAACTTCAGCGGACCGAACAGCTTCTTCGGCACGCCTCCGAACGGTGTTCCCGAGGCACCGTAGCGCCGCTTGGTGTCGAGAGCGTACAACGCCCGAGCCGCGAGGGTCTTCTGGTTGTTCAGGCCCACCTTGTGGAACTCGTCAATGCTGGCCGTGTTCCACTTGATGGTGAAGAACTCCTCGTACTTGGGCTCAACGCCCACCTCGACTATCTTCTCCTTGTACTCGTCCCACCCCTTGATGGCGTTGTACCTGACCATCCCGGCGTTCACGACGAGCCAGAAGGGCTCACCGGCCGCATACAGCCGCGCGGCCTCCTTGATGTTCTTCTCCCGCTCGCGCGGGTCCTCGGCAGCCAGAACCGGAAACGGTTGCCACCGTTCCAGCTCGTACTGCCACACGACCTCGATGGACGTGACCGGGGCCATCACCAGCTGTGGCCCCTCCTCGAGATCGGCCTCGAAGACCGCAGCAATCAGCTCAGCGGTCTTACCGAGACCCTGCTCGTTCGCGTTCAGGGCGGAAACTTGCCCAAGGAACGCTGTGTCAGCTCGCTGGTATCCTCGCATCCACTCCGCCAGTTTAGGCAGCTTGGTCGCGATCTTCAGCTGATCGAGCGGGTGATCGGTAGCGTGAGCGAGTTCAGTGATGTGCTCCTCGCGGTCACGCTGCTCTCGCCCCCAGGCAAGAACGTTCGGTCCCCATCTTACCTCGCCGTCGAACTTCGACCGCAAGGCACGGGCGCTGATCATGTCAGCGGGGATGGTCCAGTACGGACCACCGTGTTCGGGATCGACGTACTTCCGTCCTGGGATTGACTTCACTCGGTCCAGAACGGACCGGCTGAACGAGAAGCGGACGATGATGCGGTCGCGCTTCTCGTTCAGCTCAGCCTCGATCATTACTCGCCTTTCAGTTCGTGCATGAGCGAGAGTGCTGCCTCGCGGCCGAACCACTCACCGCCCACACGGTCTTCTTCCAGCCACTCGTGTGCTATCGCCTCCGCACCCTCTGGATCGTGAGTGCGCATGGCGTAGAACAGTTGTAGCCTGTTGGGATGTCCGGTCTGAAGAGCCTTCAGCCGGTCCTGCGGGTGGTCCCGGGTCATCCCCACCTTGATCGGCCCCTCACGGCTGCCGATGAAGTAGAGCCACCCGAGACCGTTCTCCTCGTTGTGTTCCTGAACCTTCTTGATCGTCAGTGCGATGACGACGACCAGGAAGAGGATAGCGAGGACTACCTCCATCAGCCCAGCTTGACTACGTCGAAGTCTGGCTTGATCCGCTGATTGAGATAGGTGCCCACGCTCTTCGCGTAGGCCGTGGCGACCGCCCGTTGCCGGGACACGCCCATGTAGACGTATGTCGCCCCGGACTTGAACCGGACGTACATGTTCCGGGCCTTGTCCCAGCCGACGCGGTCGACGTTGCTCGAGTCCACGAGACGGAAGTTGACGAAGACGTCCGCGGGCGGCTTCCCAGGAATCCGCACCGCGATACCGTCGAGCTTCTTTACCATGGCCTCTCCTTGGTGGTAGGTTGCGTGCAAGCACGCATGTTACTGCTTCCAGCAGCGCCGCGCCGCTCTAATCGTCTTCCGGAACGCGACTCACCTTGGAGCAGTAGGGACAGGGACGGCCGAAGATGGTCACCTTCGTACCGTCACCTTTGACGTACACCTTCTCACTGACCCACACGCTGAGGGTGACCGTGAAGGACACCTCGCAGCGTGGACAGGTCACGTGGGCCGCGTCCGTGGTGAGCGGAACGACCTCGAAGGTCGGCAGGTTGCTCTCGGTCTCGATGTTCGACCTTACGGCCACAACCACATCAGAGTCTGGAAGGCGATCCAAACACCGCCGACACAGAAGAAGACGAGACCGATGACGCACGCTACTTCAGGCCACCTATCACGCTTCTCCCAGAGCACCTGCATGAGCAAGAGAACGTCTGACACTTCACCTCCTCTCGTTCGGATGCTCAGCCGAGCGGTCCGTTGCCGGACCGCCGACTCATCAACCGCCGAGCTCCCTTCCGCCCCTGTTGCCGACGGTCGGGGTGTCGCTGATGATCTGCACTTCCTGAGCTGCCTTGGAGCCGCGAGCCACGACTCCCCAGTCCATGCGAACCTCGCGAGCTTTCACCGGCTT